>Ga0209647_1000608_pt1 | contig 32991 bp, 30 predicted proteins | sample GraSoi_2013_60cm_FD_185827 | JGI IMG/M metagenome (GOLD analysis project Ga0209647, IMG submission 185827) | Grasslands soil microbial communities from the Angelo Coastal Reserve, California, USA - Sample 9_17_2013_60cm (SPAdes) (version 2) | ecosystem: Environmental > Terrestrial > Soil >... | reverse complement strand
AACCCCAGCCGAGAGATTTAACGCCTGTGTTGCGACGGAGACCTCGGCAGGTGCCATCTTCAGGACAGCTTATTAGAGGGTAATCCGCCGGATGTCCGCTTTCCTTGCCGGCTCAACCGGTCGACGCAACACAGGCGTTAAATCTCTCGGCTGGGGTTTCGAATGCCATGGTCTTACGTGGCCGTTCGTTTAGCTGGCGAGCCACTTTATTCAGATGAGTTTGAGAATGCACCGACAAATCGGTCCCGCTCGCAAAGTATTGCCTGAGCAGACCATTGGTGTTCTCGTTGGACCCGCGCTGCCATGGACTTTGCGGGTCGCAGAAGTAAACATCGATGTTGGTCGCTAACGTAAATCGACGATGATCCGCAAGTTCCTTACCCCGGTCCCAGGTCAGGGACTTATATAATTCATTTGGCAGCTTCTTGGCCTGCTTGATGAGCGCGGAAACGACCGTCTGCGTGTCCTTGTTGGCCACCTTCGCCAGCATTACGTAGCGCGTGTGACGTTCGACCAAGGTCGCGATATAGCTGTTTTTCGAACCGGACAGGAGATCGCCCTCCCAATGACCGGGTACTGCCCGATCTTCAACCGTTGCCGGCCGCGCACTGATTGAGACGATATCCTTGATTTGCCCCCGTCTATCGCCATTCGGATCCGTCCGCTTGGATCGACGGATCGTCCGCTTCGACCGAAGATGACTAAGCAGCTCTTTCTTAAGCACGCCGCGTGCTTGAACAAATAAGCTGCGATAGATCGTCTCGTGTGACACGTGATAAAACTCATCTTCGGGATGCGTTCTCTTCAGCCAACCGGCTATCTGCTCAGGCGACCAATTCAATCTGAGTTTCCGCACCACTGCCTGCCGTAGCCCTGGATTGTTCGTCAACTTACAACGCTTCGGTCGACGAGTTCGCACCCAGGCCCTCTCATCAGCCAGCGCCGCTCGGTATCGATCATAGCCGCCATTGCGGCTGATTTCTCGGCTCACCGTCGAGGGCGAGCGACCCAGCAATCTGGCCATCGATCGCGCCGATTGATGCGCTGTAATGCCTCTGGAAATCTCCTCGCGCTCCGCGAGCGTCAATGCCAGCCTCGAGCGTTGCCGTACTGGAGGACGAATGCCCCCGTGCGGTGCCATCTGGAAATAAATAGACGATGACGGCTTACCAAATGCTCGTCCAATCGCCTTCAAGGACTCCCCACGCTGCCAGCGGTCCCATAATTCCGTTTTCTCCGCCGCGGTGAAACCTCGATGATATCTTTGATCCATTATACACTCCATCTTTTCTCTTTAAGATAAAGTGTTGCGTCGATCGGTTGAGACCACCGTTAATCACGGACACGATCGATCGAAGAAAGGATTTATTCCCGTTGCCTCGCTCGCATGGCGCCACTTAATGCGCATGCGGGGGCTTCGTTCGCGAATCCTCGCCGGAATAAGCAGCGAGGAAATGTGATCTCGTCGGGTGAGAACTTAAATCCAGGGGTACGACGATGTTCACCAACGCGAAGCTTGCACTTTGTGTTGCCGCCGTGCTCGGCAGTGCTTCGGCTGCTCAGACGGCGCCCCAACGTTCGACCGTCCACCAGACTGGGTCGATCATTCAGTACCAGCTGCCAAGGAGCGCCTCTGGGGAGGCTAGTTTCGCGCCAGCGCCGGAGCAAAGCGTGGCCGCGGCCATATACTTCGATCCGAATCCCGCTCCATTCGACGCATTCACCTATTGCGCCTCGGTACTGCTGACTCCCTCGACCTCGAAACGGGTGGTGCAGGGGGAGTTCAGGTTTCCCGCGTTCAGCGCAACCCCAAATGTATCGGTGCAGATTATCTCATCGATCGGAGGCGCGCCGATGCAGGTCCACGCGCTCAAAATTCGGGAAATCCCCGGGAACTCGGGTACCATCGAAACGCAAATCGTTGTTGAGGCGGTGACGATCTTTGATGTTTCCCCGGGCGGGCTTTATTTTGCAAATCTCGTGGTAACCGGCGTGCCGGTCGTCTCACCGCCAAAACAGAGTCCGCCGAACTCTTAATTTAAGCCTAGCCTTGTCTCCGGCAAACTCCTTTACCGGACAGAGCGCTGTCAAATTTATCGACGAGTTCCTGCAGCTTGATATCGCTGTTCGTGTTGGGCACCCGCCGGGGTGAGGCAATCGACTCTGTCGCGGCGTAACTGGGAATTGAATGCTGCCTCCTTTGATCAAGTAGGCGCCCGGCGGCGTCTTGCCGACCGGGAGACACCTGTCACGGGAGAGCAGGATGATCATTATTGCCGTTGTCATAGCCTTGGCAGTTCCCGCGCTTGCCCCACGCAGCCTCAATCAGGATAGCGCGCCTCAATATCAATCAGTGCAGTATTGCATGCCGCAAGACGACGACTTTTCAGACATGACGACGATCTACTGCTGAGTGCTGCCCATGCAGCGCGTATCTAACGAGCCGATGATGTCATGTGCACAGCCGGCCGCCGACGCTTTTGCGAACGGCACGATAAAGGATGAGAGGCTGATCCCGGCCTACACCTTGACCGCACGCGTGCTGCACTGGATCACGGCGGTTCTCATCCTCACCATGATCCCGCTGGGCGTGGTCATCGCGAACGAGTGGGGCGGAGCCGCGCAGAACGCTCTCTACGACCTGCATCGCTCAATCGGGGTAACGATCATTCCCCTCGCCATTGTGCGGGTCATCTACCGATGGACACATCCGCCGCTACCGCTGCCGCCCGACATCGCACCGATGCAGAGATTCGCTGCCCATGCGACGCATTGGGGTCTTTACGCCCTTCTTCTGCTGCAGCCGTTTACGGGCTGGATCGCCACCTCCGCCTATCGGGCGCCCATTATTGTCTTCGGCTTATTCGAGCTGCCGCCGATCTGGCGCGAGAGCCGCGCATTCTCCGAGCAGCTTTTCTTCGTCCATAGCCTTATCGGTACCGCCATCGGTTGCCTTGCGGCCGCGCACATCGGTGCGACCCTCTATCATCACTTCGTGCGCAGGGATCGCGTCCTCCTGCGCATGATCACAGGGTGACACCGCAAGCCGACGGGCTGAGCCGGATCCTTCGGCCGGCCGCTCAACACGTCTCCGTGACATCCGTGAATGCGCCCGCACGCGGGCGAGTCTCGTGCGTAGCGGCAACGCATTCACGTCACCACGGAAGCGACGACGATGTCCAACGCGAAAGCAGAGTTCTCCACCAAGCGAGAGCTCGGATCGGCAACGGCGATCGCCGTGCTATGCATGATTCCGCTCGCTGGCGCGGCCGCCCAGGGCGGCGGCGGTCAAATCAGCGGGGGACGTGCTGCGGCCATTCACGAATGCAGCGTTCTCGCCAGTCGGTATTCGCAGCACGACTGGGGTAATGTCGAGATCTATCAGTATCGGGCCTGCATGGCGCGACATGGGCAACCGGAATGACCGGGCACCGTCTGCGAATTGGCCGTGAACGAACGCCCGGTCGCGCGCGCCATGCTGAAGCAGGCTCGCAATCGGGAAACGTCTGCTCTTGCGAGACTTATTCAACATGCCGTCACCGCTCAACACGTGTGCGTGACACGCGTGAATGGAAAGGCATAAGGGCGAGTCGCTTGTACGGTGGGCAACAAGCTCACGTCATGACAGGAGACACGACCATGTTGAGGTCCAAAGTGAAGTTATCCACCCGGGCCGGGAGCAAGCTCGCATTGGCAACAGCGATCGCGGCGCTCTCGATGGCTGCGCTGCCCTTAGGTGGCGCGAGCGCCCAGAGAGGCGGCTATCCCATCAGCGGGGAACGCGCCAAGGCCCTTCAGGAGTGCAGCAGCTTCGCGGACGAGTGGGGTTATGCATACCGCGGCTGCATGAGCCAGCACGGTGAACAGGAATAATCGACAAGCGGTGAGTGGTACCAGCAAGGCGCGCCGTTCCTGATGGGACGGCCGCCTCATTTTGCGGCTCCCGCCTGTGCCGCTCGAGGCGGGCCGGTCCGGACCGACCCTCGACGGAGTGAGACGGGAATAAATGTTTGCTCTTGCAATCCAGTTTGCGAAGGCGACGCACATCACAATGGACCGGCGAGGTCCACACTGCGAAGACGTATCATGAACACGCTAGTCACTGCGGGCTCTCGTCATCGCCCCGGCTTTGAGCCAGTCTGCCGAGGCCGCGGCGCGCAAGCGTGACCGCGATACCTGCCAGTCGCAGCAAAACGAGAATTGTTATTACCGCGGCTATCCGCTTTGGCAGTGGTACAGCAGCTGACGGCCGAACTCACTTGGCTTCGACCACGTCGACCTTGACCTTGGCGACGCCCTTGCCGGTGATGCCCAGCGTTTCAGCGGCCGACGCGGACACGTCGACCACGCGGCCCGGAACGAACGGCCCGCGGTCGTTGACGCGAACGGTAACCGAGCGTCCCGTGGCGACATCGGTGACGCGCAGCCGCGTGCCGAACGGCAAGGTGCGGTGGGCGGCGGTCAATTCCTGCGAGTTGAATTTTTCCCCGCTCGCGGTGTGCGGATCGTAGCTGTAGAAGCTCGCAACGCCGTAGGTTGCGCCTTTCGTGCTGGCGGTCTCTCTCTCTCTCGCCGCCGGCGCGCGGTGCCGCGCGACGGTCTTGCGCGCAGGCTCCAGCGCCGCCTGGCGGCTGGGGCTCGTGACCACGGCAGCCTGCTGCGCGCAGGCTGCGAGCAGGCCCGCGGTGAGCGCCATGGCGAGCAGGCGCAGCGTTCCGCGGATCGGGAACCTGGGCCGAGCGCGGGCGCGGATGCCGGCGCGTGAAGACGAGCTGATGGACGACACGTTCGCACTCCCCCAACCGATGTCCCGGCCCTAATGGGAGTGGAAACCATGGCCCGATCACGGCCAAATTCGCCGTCGCGCGCGAATTGGTTTTTGTGTGGTTAATTTGTCACAGCGGCGGCGGGTCAAAGGGATGCAGCCGCCGATTAATCAAGCGTTAACGACTCGGGAGCGACGATCGAGCGACCGCGTCGTTTCCTGGAGAGATTCCGATGCTCACCAGCAGCAGGTATCTCGTCAATGGCAGCCCGCGCTGCTGCATGTTCTGCGGCGCGCCGTTCCGCCCTCGCGACGGCTGCGTTGAATTTTGGCGCACCTCCGCCGGCCAGCACTTCTGCTCGGAGTTTTGCGCCGACGACGCCGAGGAGGCGCAATTCCGCAAGCGTCGCGCCACCGCGCCCGCGGCCGCCGCACTCATCACCGGCTCAACCCACCTCTAAGGCAATTTCCTCCAGAGCGGCCCAAACCGGTTTTCGCCCCCCTCCGGGGTCGGATCTGTCGGATCACTGACTTCGCCACAGTCGACAGGCCTTTACCGCCCGTCTGCGTGGGTCGGTGCGGGCCCGCCAATTGTGGACAAATTTAGGCCAATCCGAATCGCTAAAGCCGGCGGCGGGAGGTTTCCGGGCTTTGGGGGCGCCCTTCGCAACGGCGCGATAGCATCGTCGTCGTCCCTAAATCGTGAAATGATGCGCAATGCGTTCCGCTCGCCGATCGGCCGTTCGACTGTTGCAGCTGATGATGGTTGCCTCGGTGGTGCTGCCGCTCATGCTGTTCTCCTTTGCGGGCTGGCAGAACTACCGCCATGAGCAGGCCGTCGCCGACGACCGCATCGAACGCTCGCTCGACATCCTGCACGAGCACACCCTCAAGGTCTTTCAGACGGTCGAGCGCTCGATCGCGGAGGTCGACGAGATCGTCCGCGGCATGCCGGACGAGGAGATCCGCGAACAGCAGCCGCGCCTGCACGAACGGGTAAAGCGGATAGTCGACGCGCTGCCCCAGCTGCGCGCGATCTTTCTCATCGACCGCGACGCCCGGCCGCTCCTCTCTAGCCAGTTCGTGCAGGTTCCGGACGACTTCGGCTCGCGCGAGCGCAGTTTCTTCAACGTACACATCGCCGGCGACGTCGGCACTTATGTCAGCGAAGTCGTGGAGCCGCGGCTGGAGGCATTCGGCACGCCCTTCTTCGTTCTGTCACGCCGCCGCCTCTCGGCGGACGGCACGTTTAATGGCGTGGTCGCGGTCGCCGCGGTGCCGCAGTATTTCGAGGAATTCTACGCGCTGATCGGGCGCAGCCCTGGCAGCCTTTACGCGCTCATCCGTGCCGATGGCAAGTTTCTCGCCCGTTATCCGGAACAGCCGCAGCGCCTGCGGACGCTGGGCCCGGGGAGCGGTCTGGGGACGGTGATCGCGCAAGGCTGGGAGCACGCGATCTACACCATCCGCTCGCAGGTCGACGGGACCGAACGGCGGATCGGCTACCGCAAGCTCGAGGGCTTCCCCGTTTACGTGATCGCCGGCATCGACACTTCGGCGATCCGGAGCGAATGGATCGCGGCGATGGCGAGTCATCTCATCTTTGGCGTGCCGGCGACTCTGTTCATTCTGCTCATCATCGCCATCGCGGTGCGGCGCACACGGCGGCTCTACGACGAAGCCGAGCGCCGCGAGGCTGCCGAGGGCGCATTGCGGCAAGCCCAGCGCCTGGAAGCCATCGGTCATCTGACCGGCGGCGTCGCGCACGACTTCAACAATCTGCTGATGATCGTGAGCGGCAGCGCGGAGCGCCTGCGCCGCGATCTGACCTCGGAAAAGCACAGGCGGCTCATCGACATGATCATGAACGCGACCAGCCGCGGCGAAAGTCTCACGCGGCAATTGCTCGCCTTCTCGCGCCGGCAGATGCTCGCCCCCGCGGTGATTGATCTCAGCAAGCGGCTTCCCGAGCTCAAGGAGATGCTCAACCGCTCGCTGCGCGACGACGTCACCACCCAGGTCGTAGTTCCTGACGAGGGTTGCGCGGTCAAGGTCGACCCGAGCGAGCTCGAGCTCGCCATGATTAATCTCGCGGTGAACGCCCGCGATGCGATGCCGAGAGGCGGCGCGCTCAGCATCACCGTCGAGCCGGTGGTGCTCGAGGGCAAGGCGACGGAGGAGGGGCTCACCGGCGAGTTCGTCGCCATTCGCGTCGCCGATACTGGCGGCGGCATCGCTTCCGATATTTTGCCGCACGTGTTCGAGCCGTATTTTACGACCAAGGAGGTCGGCAAAGGCACGGGACTCGGTTTGAGCCAAGTCTATGGTTTCGCCAAGCAGTCCGGCGGCACCGCGACCATCGGCAGCACAGTCGGCCGCGGCACCGTGATCACGCTTTATCTGCCGCGTACGCAGGAACTACCCGCACCCTCGATCGCGCGCTTGGCGCCCGAGGCTGCGCCGCGGCGCGTCGGCACGGTGCTCGTGGTCGAAGACAGCCCGGAGGTTGCCGAGGTTGCGATGGCCTACTTCCAGCAGCTCGGCTACATGGTCAAGCAGGTCGCCAGTGCCAACGAAGCGCTGGAGCTCCTCGGTAACGATTCGAAGATCGATCTTGTCTTCTCCGACATCTTGATGCCCGGCGGAATGAACGGCGTGGAGCTCGGTGAGGCCATCCGCCGGCGCTACCCGGCAATCCCGGTGCTTCTTGCTACCGGATACAGCGAGCGCGCGCGGGACGCCGTGCAGCAGGGCTTCGTCGTGCTGCAAAAACCGTTTGATCTTTCGGCGCTCGAGCAGGCGCTGCGTGAGACGCGCAACTGGAAAGTGGCGCCCGTTCCCGGCTTGGCAGGGCAGGACGCCCCTCGGACCGTCGAGTTGTGATCCCAAATTGAACCGAGTGCCACTGGCGCGACGGCTACGGCAGCTCGGAGATCATTTTTAGATATTCCGACTGAGCCTCCTTGATCGAACGGATTCCCTGCTCGGTCCAGTTGAGCAAACACATGAACGTGGCCCCTCATCGCACATTATCTACTTCCCGCTCGTCGCCGCGAAAGCGGGGATCACAGCGTGGATGGCCCCTGGACTCTCGCTTGCGCTGCGGTGAGGCAGTCGCGAACAAGTCACTGCAGCTTTATATCTGTTGCGCGAATGACCTTCGCCCACTTGTCGATTTCCCACCTGATGCGGTCGGCGAACTCGCCGGGCGTGCTGGCGATTGGCTCGAAGCCGAGCGCCAAGAGGCGCTCGCGCGCGTCAGGCAACGCGACGATGGTCACGATCTCGCGATGCAGACGCGCGATAACGTCTCGTGGCGTTCCGCCCGGCACCAGGATGCCGAGGATGATTTCCGACTCTTGATCGGCGGTGCCTGCTTCCGCGAGCGTCGGCACGTCGGGCAGCGCGGGCGAACGCCGCGCGCCGGTGACGGCAAGGGCGCGCACCGTGCCTTGATTGATGTGCCCGGCAGCGGTGGAGATCGACGTGAACAGGATCGGGGTGTGCCCGCCGATGGTCGACGTGATCGCCGGCCCGCCGCCGTTGAAGGAGACAGCGGTCAGATTGAGCCCGAACGCCTGCTTGAGCATTTCGCCGGCGAGGTAGCCGGGCGTACCCAGCCCTGCATGGGCGTAAGCGTGCTCCCCCGGGCTCACTTTCACCCAGGCGACGAGCTCTTTGACGGTCGTCGCCGGAACGGACGGATGCACCAGCAGCACTTGCGGCGATACGCCGACGAGCGATACTGGCGCCAGATCCGTCGTCGTGTCGAAGCCAAGCTTGGTGAACAGGCTCGGATTGACCACGAGCGTACTGCTGATCACGAGCACCGTGTAGCCGTCGGGCGGCGCCTTCGCGACGAGCGCGGTGCCGATATTGCCGCTGCCGCCGGGATGGTTCTCGACGTAGAATTGCTGGCCGAGGCGCTCGGAGAGCTTCGGCGCGAGCACGCGCGCAACCACGTCGACCGGACCTCCCGGTGCGAACGGGGCGACCATCTTGACCGGCCGATTAGGATAACCCGATGGTTGTGCGAAGCTTGGCCCCGCGAGCACAACCGCGACGAGGCCAAGCACGCTCGCTTTGCACCGCCGAGTTTGCCGCCCTAAACCGCCGCTCACTCCGCGCGGATGTTCGCGTCGTGGACGACTTTGCTCCATTTGGCGATCTCCGCCCTGATGCGCGCGCCAAACTCCTCGGGCGTATTGGCGACCGGGGAAAACCCCAGCGTCTCCAGCCGCTCCTTGACGTCTGCTGCGGCAACCGCGTTGGCGATGTCGGCGCGCCAGCGCTCGATGATGTCCTTCGCCGTGCCAGCCGGTGCCACGATGCCGGTCAATGTGTCGCTCTCGAGGTCGGGAACGCCCGCTTCGGAGTTGGTCGGCACCTCCGGCAGGGCCGGCGAACGCCTGACGCTGAGCACCGCCAGCGCGCGCAATTTTCCCTCCTTGATGTTGGACATGGCGGGCGGCAGCGCTGTGAAGGCGATGGGGATATGGCCGCCGATCGTGGAATTGATTGCAAGCGCCGCGCTGTTGACCGTGACCAGATCGAGGTGGTATTGCTGCTTGAACAATTCGCCCGCCAGGTGCGGCGTCGAGCCGGTCGAAGGCTGTGCGAAACTGTACGTACCGGGGTGAGCTTTGACCAATTCGATGAGCTCCTTAAGCGTCTTCGCCGCAAAGCCTGGATTGACCGAAACGACGTTGGGCGAGGCGGCCACCAGAGTGACCGGCGCAAAGTCCTTGACCGGGTCATACGGGATTTTGGCGTACATGCTTGGATTGACCATGAATCCCGTGCTCACCACGAGCATCGTATAGCCGTCGGCCGCTGCGCGTGCGACCGTGGCCACGCCGGTGTTGCCGCCGGCGCCGGGAATGTTTTCGGTATAGACCTGCTGACCCCAGGCCTCCGACAATTTCTGTGCGACGATGCGCGCGATCACATCGGTCGGGCCGCCGGCGCCGAACGGCACGACCAATCGGACCGGCCGTGCAGGATAGGTCTGCGCCGGTGATTCGCTGGCGGCGGCCGCTACGCAGATCAGCGCGACAACGGACGCGAGAGCGCGCACAACTGCCGTCACGGCGTCCTCCCTTGCTTTTTTGGTTGATGCTATCATCGCCGGTACGCCCGGCGCAGTAAAGCCGGCGCGAGCGCCGTCGCGCTAGAAGCGATCGCTTCGCGCGCTCCCACATAAAGGATATTCCATGCCACCGAAGAAAATCACACGTCAGGACCTTCGCGACGCGGCTGAGAGATACAAGAATTGGGGAAAGTGGGGCCCAAACGACGAGATCGGCACGCTCAACCATACCAGCCCCGAGGACATCATCGCTGCGGCACGGCTCGTGCGTAAAGGCAAGGTCATTTCGCTGGCGCTCAACTTCGACCACACCGGCCCGCAAGGCGCCAAGAGCAATTATCCCGCGATGGGCCGCACCAACCCCATCCACACCATGATTCGCACCGGTACCGACGCTTATTCCGGCGTGCTCGACAAGCGCGGCATCCGCGCCGCCGACGATATGGTGACCATGCCGCTCCAGTGCGGAACGCAGTGGGACGGGCTCGGGCACGTCTTCTATGAAGACCGCATGTGGAACGGCTACGACTGTCGCGAAGTGACCTCGGCCGGCGCGCAGAAGTGCGGCATCGAGAAAACGAAGAACAAGATGGTGGGCCGTGGCGTCTTCCTCGACGTGGCGCGCGCGCTCGGCAAAGTGTCGCTCGAGGACGGCTACGGCATCACCTGCGAGGATCTCAATTCCACCGCCGAGGCGCAGGAGGTGACCGTCAAGCGCGGCGATTACGTCATCGTGCGCACGGGGCAGATGGAGCGCTGCCTCAAGGCCGGGAGCTGGGACGGCTATCCGGGCGGAGACGCGCCGGGCTTTGCCTTCGAGACGCTCGAATGGGTGGCGCGCACCGAGCTCGCGGCGCTTGCCAGCGACACCTGGGGCTGCGAGGTGCGGCCGAACAACACCGAAGGCGGCATCAACCAGCCCTGGCACTGGATCACGATCCCGATCATGGGCATGACCATGGGCGAGATCTTCTATCTCAAGGATCTTGCCGAGGACTGCGCGGCCGACAAGGTCTACGAGTTCATGTTCGTTGCACCGGCGATCCCGATCACCGGTGCGGTCGGCTCGCCGACCAACCCGCTGGCGATCAAGTGAATTGGCAAGTCCGCTCGGGCAAAGCGTGACATCACGAGGCTGCGGGCCGGGTCAGGGCGGCAGCGGACAGCCCCGTAACGACTAATTACAGTTACACGGCCCGGCCCCACAGCCGCCTGCTGGCGATCGCGGCGCCCTCGCTGAGCGCGCGCAGCTTGGCCCAGACAATGCTCTCGGCGACCATCGGCTCCCGGCGCACCGCCGTTCCGAAGCCGCAATCGACACCGGCGATCAGGCGCTCGCGGTCGACGACGGCGGCGTAGCGGCCGATGCGCTGCGCCACCAGCCGCGGATGCTCGACGAAATTCGTCGTGGAGTCGATGACGCCCGGAATGAGAATCTTGTCGTCGGGAATGCCGACCTCCTTCAGATCTTCCCATTCGTGGTCGTGGCGCGGATTGGCAGCTTCGATGCTGATCGCCTGCGGGCGCGCCTTGCAGGCAAGGTCGATGATCTTGGTGACCGGCAGGTCGTGGGTGTGCGGCCCCTCGTAGTTGCCCCAGCAGATGTGCAGCCGCATCCGCTCCGCGGGCAGGCCCTCGGTCGCCGCGTTGAGGGCCGCGATGTTGCGCTCGGCGATCTTGCGGAACTCGTCGTCGCTCAGGTGGCGGTATTGGTTGTTGCGCGCCGAGGCGAGGTCCGGCGCGTCGATCTGCAGCACGAAGCCGGCCTCGACGATCGCCCGGTACTCGCTCTTGATCACGTCCGCGAGTGCCGCCAGATAGGCATCCTCGCTCGGATAGTAGAGGTTGATGATGAAGCGCGTCAGGATGCCGGGCGAGGGCGCGGTCATGAACACCTCGAGCGCCTTGGCCTTGCTCGCCGCAGCCCTGACATTGGCAAGGTCGCGGTCGAGTGCGCTGTGGTCGGCGTATCGCAAGGGGCCGACGCAGCCCGGAAAAGGTATGTCGCTAAAATTTCCCCGCCGATTGGCGAAATCCGGATGCGCCAGGAGATCGCGCCCGATCATGATGTCGCGGCCCTTCTCGGCGGCACGCGGATCCGCCTCGATGCCAGCCACGCGGTGCCGGATGTAGGTGGCATAGGACGGCTTGCTCATCTCGCCGTCGCTGACGACGTCGACACCGGCTGCGACCTGCTGCGTGACGGTCTCGTTCACTGCCCGCGCGACCTCTTCCTCGAACGTGGCCGCATCGACTGCCCGGCCCCGCTCCCGTTCGAGGATGAGCTCGATAAGGGGCTTCGGCCGCGGGAGGCTGCCAGTGTGGGTGGTGAGGATGCGGTCCTTGCTCGTTTTCATGCCGCGATCCCGCGCCAGCCATGTCGTGACCGATCGTGTCTCGAGGCGTTTTCGGATAAGGGAGTGCGCAAAGTCAATGAGGAAAGGACTTCCATGACTCTCGGCATCAACCCGCTGATTGCGCTCGGCGTGCTCGCTTCGACCGCGGCGACCGACGCGGCCTATGTGTTCTTCAACGCTGCGGTGACCAGCAGGCGCCGGATTTGGGCCGCGAACTGGAGCGCGATCTGGTATATGCTGTCCGCCTTCGCGGTAATCAGCTACACCGAGAACGCCGTCTATGTCGCCTTTGCGGCGCTTGGCTCCTGGCTCGGCGCCTTTGCTTCGGTGACCTGGCTGCATCGCGCGGGAAGTCTTGCGTTGCCGCGCCACGACCCACCCTAATACTTGGGCCATAAAGCCGCACGGTTCTTCTCCTCCCGGGAGATTCGCAATGTTGGGCCACAACCGGAAAATGAGCGGGGCGGAATGCCTAGCCGACATGCTCAAGGGGTACGGCGTCACCCACATATTCCACGTGCCGGCAGTGTTGCGCAAAACCATGGCGGCGATGGAAAGCCGCACCGAGATCAAGCGCCTGCACGTGCATGGCGAGAAGGCCGCGGCCTACATGGCCGATGGCTATGCGCGTGCGTCGGGCAAGCCCGGCGTCTGCGCAGCGCAGGTGATCGGCGCTCTCAACCTCGCGGCCGGTCTGCGCGACCCTTGGCTTGCGCACTCCCCCGTCATTGCCATGACCGGCGGGCGCGAGCCGAAGACAAAATTCCGCAAGGTCTATCAGGAGATCGATGACCTGCCGGCGTTCGAGCCGGTGACCAAGTTCAACGCCGCCATCGACGACGTTTCGCGTTTTCCCGACATGGTGCGACAGGCGTTTCGCGTGGCGACCTCGGGCACGCCCGGCCCCGTGCATCTGCAATTCCGCGGCAACGAGGGACAGATCGACGCCGATGAAGCCGAGATGGAGCCGTTGTGCGAGCCGCAGTTTGCGCGTGTGCCGCCGTACCGCCCCGCGGCCGAGGACGCGAGCGTGATTGCGGCGCTCAAGCATCTACAAGACGCGCAACGTCCGGTCATCGTTGCCGGCGGCGGCGTGCGCGCCTCGGGCGCCTCGGCCGAACTGGTGGCGCTCGCGCAGGCGCTGCAGATCCCGGTTGCGACCTCGCTCAACGGCAAGGATTCAATTCCCGGGAATCATCCGCTTTCGGTCGGAGTTGTTGGGACCTATTCGCGCGAGAGTGCGAACCGGGTCGTCAACGGCGCCGATCTCGTTTGTTTCATCGGAACCGAGACCGGCGGTATGACCACGCATTTCTGGGCAGTCCCGAAGATCGGTACGCCGGCGATTCAGATCGACATCGATCCGCAGGCGATCGGCCGCAATTATCCGCTGCTTGCCGGCATCAATGGCGATGCCAAGGTCACGCTCGCACGCATGCTCGCGCAAGCCGACCTCGCCAGCGCCGGCAAGCGCAAACCTTGGGTCGAAGAGGCGCAACGGATCTGCAAGGAATGGTCGCAGAAATACCGATCGGTGCTGACTTCCGACGCCGCGCCGATACGCCCCGAACGCATCTGCGCCGAGCTCGCCCGGCATGTGCCGGACGACGGCATCGTCGTGGCCGACACGGGACATGCCGGGATGTGGATGGGCGGGATGTTCGATCTCACGAGTCCGCGGCAAAGCTACATGCGCAGCGCCGGCCATCTCGGCTGGGCTTTCCCGGCAGGGCTCGGGGCGAAGTGCGCGTGTCCGGAGCGGCCGGTCATCACGTTCACGGGCGACGCGGGTCTGTGGTACCACATCGCCGAGATCGAGACCGCCGCACGCTGGGGCATCAATGCGGTCACGGTCGTCAACAACAATTCCAGCGGCAATCAATCCAAACGCGGCTTCGACCGCGCCTATGGGGGAACGCAGAGCGAGCAGGCGCGGGAAATGTGGACTTTCAGCAAAGTCGATTTCGCGCGTATCGCCGAGGAGATGGGCGCGCTCGGAATTCGCGTCGAGAAAGCGGGCGAGATCGGTCTGGCGATCGAGAAAGCGTTGCAGGCGCGCCGTCCGGTGGTCATCGATGTCGTGACCGATATCGACGCGCTCGCGCCGTTGGCGGTGAGCTGATGATTTCTCGATGTGTCATGCGCGGGCTTGACCCGCGCATCCATCTGCTTTGCAAGAAGCGTGTTACGAAGCTGGATGGATTGCCGGGTCAAAGCCCGGCAATGACGGGGGATGACTTGTCTCTCAGTCCTCCGCGCTCAGGCGCCGCCGCACGCCCCAGCCATTCAAGATGGCGGTGATCTCGCCGGCCACAAAGTGTCTGGCACTCTCCTGGTCGTAGCCCTCGCGCAAGAGCTCGTCGTAGTCGGTAAAGGTGTGGCGCACATAGGCGACCAGCGATAGCCACGCTGCTGTTTCAGGCGTGGCCACGGTCAGGCCGGGGCTGTCGACGGCGTGATCCACCACGGCTGCAAACTCATGCCGGGGTATCCGCGGCGCCAGCCGACGCAAGGCAGTCTCGATCTCGCTGCGTTTAGCCACGTCCCTTTCCCGAAAGCAGTCTTCTGCCGACCCCACAAATGTGCCATTAAGGGGCTGCGTCACGCCGCACGCATTGCGAGTGGGGAAAGCGGCGGATGCAACGGCCCCTCGAAATCCATCCGCGAGCCCAGCCATGAGTTCCGCGATGAACGTCCCCCCAGTCAAGGCGGGATCGGCGATCGGCATGATAGCCGCCGTATCGATCGGCATCGGCGGCATGATTGGGGCAGGAATTTTTTCCATTCTCGGGGTCGTTGCGCACGCGGCCGGCAATGCGATGTGGCTCGCTTTCGCGATTGGCGGCGTGGTGGCGCTCTTGTCCACCTACTCGTACGCCAAGCTCGGCGCCACCTTCCCCTCGGCCGGCGGCGCCGTGCATTTCTTGGTCAAGAGCTTCGGCGACGGCATCCTCGCCGGCGGCCTCAACCTGTTCATGTGGGCGGGCTACATCATTTCGCTCGCACTTTATGCCACCGCCTTTGGCGGCTACGCTGCGACCTTCGTGACAACCGCGCCGTCCGTGCTGTTGCTGAAGTCGCTGGCAGTCGCTTCGGTCGTGCTGCTGACGCTGATCAATGCCTTCGGCGCGCGACTCATGGGCCGCTGGGAGACTGTCATTGTCGCCATCAAGCTCGTGATCCTCGTGCTGTTTGCGGCGGTCGGCTTGTGGTTCATCAGGCCGGGCTACCTGTCGACCGAGCTGTGGCCCGAGGCAGAGTCGATCTTATTCGGCGCCGGCGTGCTGTTTATCGGCTACGAAGGCTTTGGGCTCATAACCAACGCGGCCGCCGACATGCGCGATCCGAAAAAGATGCTCCCGCGGGCGCTCTATAGCAGCGTGCTCCTGGTGATCGCGCTTTATCTTGCCGTTTCGCTGACCGTGACCGGTAACTTGTCGGACTACGAGATCGAGAAGAGCCGGGATTATGCCTTGGCAGAGGCGGCGAAGCCGTTCCTGGGACAATTCGGTTTTCGGCTCGTTGCGATCGCCGCCCTGTTCTCGACCGCCTCGGCCATCAATGCCACCCTGTTTGGGTCGGCCAACGTCTGTTACATGATCGCCCGCGACGGCGGCCTGCCGGAGGGACTTTCGCGCACCGAATGGCGCGGGGCGAGCGGAGGGTTGCTGCTCACGGCGGCGCTCGTCCTCATCGTGATGTTGAGCTTCGATCTCTCCGGCATCGCCATGATGGGAAGCGCCGCTTTCCTTTTGATTTATGCCGCGGTGAATGCCGGTCACCTCAAGGTGCTCAGCGAGACGGGAGCAAGCGCGCTCCTCGTGTGGCTGTCGCTGCTGACCTGCCTAGCGATGTTTGCAGTGCTCTGCGCTTACATTTACCGAGAGCAGCCGCGGGCGCTCGCCGCCTTGATCATTATCGCAGCAGCGGCGTTTGCCGCGGAATGGGCTTACCGGCGCTGGACCGGGCGTAGGATCAGCGAACAGCCATAGCCGCGTCCTCAACGCGGTTGCAGCGACATCTTTGATTTGAACGAGGGTCGCCGCTCTGCAGTGCAGCATATTTTGGCAGCGCAGCATCGCATTGCGTGCTGGACTGTCGTCGGCCCGCGTGAGATAGCAAAAGAAACAAATAAACAAATAAGGGGAGGAAAAAATGGCGGGCACTCTTGAGCCGCAAATCGCCGAACTGGTCGATGCCGCGTTCGCAAAATCATGGCCGTTCGTCAAAACCGACCCCGAGCTCGCGCACGATGATCCGCAGGAGATGCGCACTCGGCTCGCCGACAGGTTGATGCGTCTCGCTCAGAACGGCGAACGGGATATGTGGCGGCTCGCTAACGCCGCCATTGGACAACTGCGGCGCGAACGAAGCGCCTGACATCGATTCCAAGGCCTAATCTCGTCATCGCGGCTTGACCCGCGCATTCCATCCCCGTCGCAAACACGCTTCACGAAAGTTGATGAAATTGCCAGGCTCGGCATGGCGTGCAGGGGATTAGGCCGCGCGCGAGCCGCGCGGGAGGCGCCACAGCCGCGCGGCGCGCTCGCACAACGGGCCGAGGAGCGGCCAGAACAGCAGGATCAGCGCCAGGGTGGTGATCGAGCCGACGAGCCCGTTCGACCAGAAAACGCGCAGATCGCCGCCCGCGCCGATCATCGCCAAGCGGAACGCATCCTCCGCGCGACTGCCCAGCACCAAGGCCAGTGTGAATGGGGCGAGCGGGATGCCGATTTTCTTGAACACGTAACCGACCACGCCGAAGAGCAGCATCAGCCAGATGTCGAACATGGCGTTCTGGATGGCATAGGCGCCGATCGCGCAGGAGACAACGATCATCGGCGCAATCGCCGCGAACGGCACGCGCAGCACCGCGGCGAAGACCGGCACCGTCGTGAGTACCAGTACGAGGCCGACGACATTGCCGAGGTACATCGACGCGATCAGGCCCCACACGAAATCCTTGTGCTCGACGAACAGAAGCGGGCCCGGATTGAGCCCCCAAACCATGAGCCCGCCGAGCAGAATCGCCGCCGTGCCCGAGCCTGGAATTCCGAGCGCGAGCATCGGCAGCAACGCCGCGGTGCCCGACGCGTGCGCCGCCGTCTCGGGCGCGAACACGCCTTCGATGCGTCCCTTGCCGAAGCTGTCCTTGTCCTTGGAGAAGCGCTTGGCGAGATTGTAGCCCATGAAGGAGGCGGCAATCGCTCCGCCCGGAGTGATGCCGAGCCAACAGCCGATTGCCGAAGAGCGCAAGAGCGTCACCCAGTAGCGCGGCAGGTCCTTCCAGACGCGCAATACGACTCCCAGGCTGATGCTGGCGGTGTGACCGCGCAAGGCGAGCCGCTCCTCCATCGTAAGAAGAATTTCGCTGATGCCGAATAATCCGATCACCGCGACGAGGAAGTTGATGCCGCGCAGCAGCTCGTTCCAGCCAAAGGTCATGCGCAAGGTCCCGGAGACCGTATCCATGCCGATGCCGGCGAGCAGGAGGCCGAGCGTCATGGAAATGATCGTCTTGTACTTGTCCTCGCGCCCGAGACCCACGAAGGAGCAGAACGTCAAAAGATAGACGGCGAAGAATTCCGGCGGCCCGAATTGCAACGCGAAGGCGGCAATGCCGGGCGCAAGAAACGTGATGAGCAGGACTGCAGCGAGGGAGCCGATGAACGAGGAGGTGAAGGCAGCCGTCAGCGCCTCGGGCGCTCTGCCCTGCTGCGCCATCGGGTAGCCGTCGAAGGTGGTCGCCACGGACCAGGCCTCACCGGGGATGTTGAAAAGGATCGAGGTGATGGCGCCGCCGAACAGCGCGCCCCAATAGATGCAGGACAGCATGACGATGGCCGAAGTCGGGTCCATCGTGAACGTGAGCGGCAGCAGGATCGCGACCCCGTTCGGGCCGCCCAGGCCCGGCAGCACGCCGACGAAGATGCCGAGCACGAGCCCGACCATCATTACCGCGAGCGTCTTCCATGTCAGTAGGACAGCAAAGCCATGAAGCAGCAGGCCGAAGGCTTCCATGGGCTCGACCTAGTAGCCGAAGGCCGCCTCGAGCGGGCCTTTTGGCATGATGACATCAAAGGCGATGTCGAAGGTAACGAACATGATGATCGCAAACAGGAAGGCGGTGAGCAGGGACTTCCAGAGCGCAATACGACCGATAAGGCGCATGAAGCCGACGATCAGGAGGAAACTTGCGACGTAAAGCCCGAGCCACTGCGTCAACAGGCAGAACAGCAGCGTGGGAACGAAGACTTGCATGACGCGACGCAACTGGTCCTGCGTGAGGAATATGTGCGCGCGACCGGTGCGCATCAGCAGGGAGCTCACGAGCCCGTAAAGACTGGCGCCCGCGAGGATGACGCCGAGATAGAATGGGAAGTAGCCGGGCTGTGGCCCGTCCGCCTCCCACGCGATGCCGGTGCGCCAGTTGTCGAAGCAGAAGAGCGCCGCCAGGGCGAGCAGCAGCAGCGACGTGATGATGTCGACGGTGCGCGTGGCGACGACGGGCGGGGAATCATCCGCCGGCGCGGTCGGATCTTCGACGATGATTTCGGCGTCAGGTGTAGCCATTCATGTTTTCGCGGCATTGCGGGCGTGCGGTGGATTATCGCCCGTTCGAGGTCCGCTCACCTCCGCGAGGGGCTCCTGCGACGCTTGCGTCGCAGAGCCCATTGCAGGGAACCCACTTCCTCCTGGATTGCCGCTTGCGCCGGGAATGAGCGGAATTTCGATGCAGATGACTTAATCCGATCGGTACATGTTTCTAGTGCGCGACAAAGCCCGCTTCGGTCATCAGGTTCTTGTTGAGCGCATCGTCCTCTTCCAGAAACTTCACCATGTCGTTGCCGGTCAGGAAGATCGGCTTGAGCGCCTGTTTCTCCATATATTCATTGTATTCGGTTGTCTGGGTCACCTTCTTGAACAGGTCGACGTAGAACGCCGTCTGCTCCGGCGTCACTTTTCCCGGCAGGAACATGGCGCGCAGCATCAGATATTGCAGGTCGAGACCCGCCTCCTTGCAGGTCGGAATGTCGTACCACGACATGTCGCCGGCGACTTTGGTCTTGTAATCAATACGTTCCTTGTCGAACACGCACAGCGGCCGCACCTGGCCGGCGCGCCAGACTTCGAGATTTTCCGAGGGGTTGTTGACGTTCGCGGCGGTGTGATTGCCAACGAGCTGGGTTGCCGCTTCACCGCCGGATTTGTAGGGCAGATAGGCGAACTTCGCCCCGGTTTTCTGCTCGAGGAACACCGTGAGCACGTGATCCTCGCGCCGCGAGCCCGTGCCGCCCATTTTGAACGGGGGCGAGGCGGCCTTGGCGGCCTCGATGAACTCTTTGACCGTGTTGTAGGGCAACTGCGTGTTCACCCACAGTATGAATTCATCGAGCGCGATGACGGACACGGGCGTCAAGTCGCGCCAGTTGAACGGAATCTTGGCGGAGAGCGGCAGCATGTAGATGAGCGAATAGGCGATGAGAATTTTGTTGGGATCGCCTTCGCTCGACTTCATGTAGATGAGCGCCTCGGCTCCGGACGCGCCGCCCTTGAGCGAGACGACCATCGGCTGCTTCATCAAGTTGTTCTTCTGAACTGCGGCCTGCATCATGCGTGCCATCTGGTCGGATGCGCCTCCGGCGCCGGCCGCAACGACGATCTCCACCGGCTTGGTTGGCTCCCACGCCGCCACCGGCGCGGCGGTCAGAGCGATCGTCAGCGCGGCGCCGGCGCCCAGGCAAAGCTTCTTGCTCATCACGTCTCCTCCTCAATCCCAGGGGCGCATGGCCTAGAGCCGTGGCCTCTTTCGTCTTCCTTGCTCGGCATTCTGCCGTTTTGCGCTCGTCGTTCAAGCAGATGGGCGTTCATTGAACAAGCCGCGACCCTTCGTCGCTCTCGAACCGCGCAAAAAAACGCCGCTCAGGGGCACCGCGCGTTTGTAGGCCGTAAGCGCGGTGAGCTCATCAGTTTCCCCCTCGCGCTCAGCCGAACAGGCACGAGTGCAGGAGCCGGGGGGTATCATTCCGCGCGGATTCCTGCCTTCGCCGCAACCTCACGCCACTTCGTGATGTCCTCGCGAATGCGCTGGGTGAGCGCTTCCGGCGGACCCGGCCCAGGCGTCATACCTTGGTCAATGAGTGCCTGCGTCCCATCGGTGGAGTTGAGGATTTCGTTCACGGCCCGGTTGAGCCGCGCGAGGATCGCCGCCGGCGTGGCCGACGGTGCGACAAGGGAAGCCCACAAGACCGCCTCGTAGCCGGGAATGCCCGACTCCGCCACCGTCGGAATCTCTGGCAGCACCGCCACGCCCGTTTTGCCGCTCACCGCAAGCGCGCGCAGCTGCCCAGCGCGGATATTCGCGAGGGAGGGCGCAATAGTCGCAAACTGCATGTCGAGCCGTCCGGCGATGATGTCAGTGGCCGATTGCGCCGAGCTCTTGTAGGGGACGTGGACGATGTCGATGCGCGCCATGTTCGCAAACAGCGCCGTGGCGAGATGCGCAAGACTGGCGACACCGGCCGATCCGTAATTGAGCGTTCCGGGTCTCGCCTTGGCGAGCGCGATGAGTTCGGCGACGTTGCGCGCCGGCAAAGCCGGATGAAGCACGAGCACGTAAGGCTGGCTGCCGAGCATGCCCACCGGCGCGAAGTCCTTGATCGGATCGTAGGGCAGATTTGCACTGAGACTCGCCGCGACCGCGTGCGTGCTCGCGGTGGCAATGCCGATCGTGTAGCCGTCAGGTGGCGCCTTGGCGAGCGCGTCCGCGCCAATATTGCCGCTGGCGCCGGCACGGTTCTCGATCACGATCTGCTGGCCGAGCTCCTGGCTGAGCTTCTGCCCTACGACGCGCGCAATGACGTCGGTGCTGGCGCCGGCCGGGAAGGGCACGATCAAACGGATCGGACGCTGCGGCCAAGACGCATCGCTGGCTTGCGCAGCCGTGACTGCGCCCATAAGCAGCGCCGCTGCCAATGCGATCGAAACGAGCCGCGGCATCCTGCGCACTCCGCTCCGCGGACAATGCCGCACAGGCCAGGAGCGCGCGGTTATTTTGCGCCCATGACCGCGTCCGGGAACCACGTCGCAATCTCCGGGAATATGCACAGCACAACGACCGCCAGCATCATCAGCCCGACAAACGGCATCACCCCCCACACCACGTCCCGCAAAGGGATATCCGGCGCGATGTTCTTGATCACGAAAATGTTCAGCCCCACCGGCGGATGGATGAGGCCCATCTCCATGATGATGGTCATGATCACGCCAAACCACACGAGATCGAAGCCGGCCGCCTTGAGCGGGGGCAGGATGATCGGTGCGGTCATCAGGATGATCGAGACCGGTGGAAGAAAGAAACCCAGCACGACCACCATCAGCAGGATCGCCGCGAGCAGCACCCAGCGCGAGAGTTCCAATGAAACGATCCACTGCGCCGTCGATTGGCTGATATGCAAGTAGCTCATGACGTATGAATACAGCAGCGACATGCCGATGATGAACATCAGCATGGTGGATTCGCGCAACGTGGCGATCAGGATCGGCTCCAACTCGCGCGGCGTCCACACACTGTAGATCGATGCGATCAGCGCAAGCGCGAGAACGGCGCCCAATCCAGCCGTCTCCGAGGGCGTAGCGTAGCCGCCGTAGAGCGCGACCATAACGCCGGTGAGCAGGATGATGAAGGGTAGCACCCGCGGCAGCAGCGCGAACTTGTCGGATACCGTCAACGTGTCGACCCGCAGCAGCTCGGAATAAGCGCCCGTGAGCTTGTGCTGCGCCAGCGCCGCACGGAATTCGCGCCGGAACTTCCACATCGCATAACCGGCGAACAGCGCCACCAGCAAGAGCGCCGGCCCGATGGCGGCCAGGAACAGCCGCCCGAGCGACTGCTCGGCCGCGACCGCATAGAGGATCATCGTGATCGATGGCGGCAGCAGAATGCCGAGGGTGCCGCCGGCTGCGATAATTCCCGAGGCAAATCCGGGAGAGTAACCGTGCTTGCGCATCTCGGGGATGCCGGCGGACCCGATCGCGGAGCAGGTTGCCGGCGAGGAGCCGGCCATTGCCGCGAACAACGCGCAGGCGAATACGTTGGCGATGCCGAGGCCTCCCGGAATCCAATGCATCCAGGCGTGCAGAGCGCCATACAGATCTCGGCCAGCCGGCGAGCGTCCGATCGCCGCGCCTTTCAATATGAACAGCGGGATCGAGAGCAACGTGATGGAGGCCATTTCCTCGTACACGTTTTGGGTGATCGTATCGACGGAACCACTCGGCATGAAAATGATCATGAACAACGTCGCAACTGCACCGAGCGCGAATGCAATCGGCATGCCGACGAACATCGCGAAGAGGGTAGCGCCGCCGTACAGCAGCCCGATCGACAACAGGCTCATCGGACGCGATTCCAGCGCCTGAACTCGTCCATGATCTGCAGCAGGATCTGAATGGAGAGCAGTGTCGTGCCGATGGTCATGAGCGAGTAGGGTATCCACAACGGTGGACCCCATGTCGATCCGGAGTGGTAACCGTCCACCCATGCTTCGTGCAGAAGGGTCCAGGATTTCCACGCGAAGAAGCCGCAGAACGCCAGACTGGCGACGTCGACCAGAATCTGCCGTGCCCTGTTCACCCGCGGTGGCAATAGGCCGACGATCGTCTCGATCGCCACGTGACCACGCAACGCCTGTACCGCAGCAGACGACAGGAAAACCGCGCCGACGATCAGGAAAACCGACGTTTCATCCTGCCAGTCGGTGGAGATCTTCAGGAAATAGCGGACGATGACACTGTAGGTGAGCACGAACCCAGCCGCAACCAGCGCGGCCGATGATGTCTTCACCACTAGATCATTGACGGATGCAAGAATGCGATCGGCGGCGGTCCGGGGGAGCGCCGCTGCCCGCTCGGTCTCGACATAGTCGAGGCCGTGAGCCATCGCAAAGCCTCACGACGATCAGGAGACCTGGATGCCTTCAGCGAGCTTGAGGAGCTCCGCCGACAGTGGTGTCTTTTGGGCGTAGTCCTTCCACGCGGTGTCACGCGCGATGGTGCGCCATTTATCGACGGTCGCCGCGTCGAGATCGAATATCTTGGCGCCCTTCTTGGCGTAGACTTCCGAGATCCTCTCGTCGTCGGCCATGGCTTCCTTGGTGCCGAACTGTTCCATTTCGACGCCGAGCGACATGATCACGTCTTGATGTGCTTTCGAGAGCGCATCGAAGACCTGCTTCGACATAATCAGTGGCTCCAGCATGAACCAATAAGACTTGCCCCGTCCGGTGGTGAGGTTCTTGGCGAGTTCTTCCAGGCGGAACGAAATCAGACTGGTCGAGGACGTGATCGCGGCGTCGCAAGCGCCGGTCTGCATGGCCGCGTAGAGTTCATTCGACGGCAAGCTTAACGTTGTCGCACCGGCGGCCTGCAACACCATGTCCATCTCGCGGCTGCCGCCGCGCACCTTCAATCCTTTGACGTCCTCTGGATTGACGATCGGGGTGCTGCGACTCACGACGCCCCCGGCTTGCCAGATCCAGGACACGATGATGACGCCCTTGCCGGCGAGAAATTGGCTGAATTTCTGGCCGACCGCGGCTTGCTTCCACGCCGCGCCTTGCGTGTAGGAGCTGACCAATCCGGGCATCAGCCCGATATTGAGTTCGGCGAACTCGCCGCCGCCATAGGAGATCGGATACAGGCTGAGATCGAGCACGCCTTTGCGCACCGCAGAAAATTGCGCGACCGTCTTCATTAGCGACGAGTTAGGGTAGACCTGCGCGGCGATCGCACCATTCGTTCCCTTTTCGAGTTCGGCCGCAAACTTGCGGCACATGCGGTCGCGGAAATCGCCTTCGTCGATCGTGCCGCCCGGGAACTGGTGAGAGATTTTCAGGGTCTGGCTCGGCGCAGCCGAACCCAATCTGGTTGAAGCGACGATGGCGGGCGCACTCAGTGCACCCGCAAGAACGCAGCGTCGGCTGATGGTCATGTGAACCTCCCCATCGGGTCGCCTTTATTCTCTGGCGCTACGCGGCGACCGCAGTTGATTTAGGCCAAAGTCATACGAGCGCTTTAATATAAATGGCACAGAAATAAGTGCAATATAATCGGCCATTCCTCGATCGATGCGCGAACAGTTCACGCCGATAGAGGTGGTGCATGCATGGTTAACGGGGAACCGCGCTCACACCCGCCAGCACACCCGTTTGCCCTCTATTGCGGATCATTGCGGACGGCGAGCAGCGCGCATCAAATGGTCGTCTCTGATTTACCCCTCGCCGATCTCGCGCAAGACTTCTGCGGTGTGCTCGCCGAGCTGCGGCGAGGGCAGCTCCGCCGCCATGGGCCGGCCGCCGATGATGATCGGCGTGCGCACGCCCGGAATCGTGCCGCCCTTGGCCGCCGCGCTCGGCCGCTCGATGCGCATGCCGCGATGGATCACCTGCGGGTCGGCGAAAACCTGGTCGAGGGTGTTGATCGGCCCGGCTGGGACTCCCAGCGCCTCGAGCTTCGCCAACAGGTCGTCGCGCCGCCAGCGCAAGGTCAATGTAGACAACCGGGCGATCAGTTCGTCGCGGTTGGCAAGCCGATCGGAATTTGAGCGATAGCGCGGCTCCTCGGCGATTTTGGGTTCGCCCAGTAGCGCGCACAGCTTGCCGAACTGACTGTCGTTGCCGGTGGCGATGATGATATGGCCGTCCGCGACCTGGAAGACCTGATAAGGCACGATGTTGGGGTGCGCATTGCCGATGCGCAGGGGCACTTTGCCGGAAACCAGATAGTTGAGGGCCTGGTTCGCAAGCACGCCGACCTGGCTGTCGACGAGAGCGGTATCCACCAGGCAGCCGCGGCCCGTTTGCCCGCGCTCGATGAGCGCGGCGAGAATGCCCACCACCGAATAGATGCCAGTGAAGATGTCGGCGACCGGGACGCCGGCGCGCTGGGGCTCGCCGTCCGGTGCCCCGGTCAGATCCATAATGCCCCCCATGCCCTGGGCCATGAGGTCGTAGCCGGCACGCGTGGCGTAGGGGCCGCTTTGGCCGAAGCCGGTCACCGAGCAATAGATCAGGCGCGGGTTCTCCTTGCTCAGGCTCCCGTAATCGAGACCGAACTTGGCAAGCCCGCCGACCTTAAAGTTCTCAACCAGAACGTCCGAGCGTGCGGCAAGCTTCTTGACGATCCGGCGTCCATCTTCGCTCTCGAAATTGAGCTCGATCGACCGCTTACCCCGGTTGGTGGCGTGGAAATAGGCGGCGCCGAGATGCCCACCCTCGGCCGCCTCGACAAACGGCGGGCCCCAGCCACGCGTGTCGTCACCGCTTCCTTTTCGCTCAACTTTGATGATGTCAGCACCGAGATCGGCGAGAATCTGCCCGGCCCAGGGCCCTGCCAGAATGCGGGCAAGCTCGAGCACGCGTAGTCCGGCCAAAGGCCCGGCCATCACTCCTCCTTGGGGCGAGCAGCACCCCGCGATGGTGAAAAACAGCCGTTTCTGTGGCCCGGCCGCCCCGGCTTGTCCATAGGCTGCGATTGCCAGCGATTTGGCATGATTTGTGAATTTGTGCCGGGAACCTTATCTATCACCAAACGCGCGAGAGATGAGCCCGTGAGCACCTCTTCCTTCAGCGACATGCTGCAGTCGATCGCCGAGCGGGGCCGCGCGCTCATCGACCGCACCCGCGACCGGCGCGGCGTCGCCGAGCAGCGCTCGGAGAGCCTCGCGCAACTCTGTGAGGACCTACTCTCCGGGCGCGGCGAAGCCTCGGGGGTCGCGCTCGCGCGCGAAATCCTCTCTCGCTACGGGGAGTTGAAGACGGGCCCCCGCATCGCCTTCTTCGAGGCGCTGGCGAGGCGCTTCGGCGCGGACCGCAGTCGACTGAGCGCCGCGGCCAGCGCCTATCTCACCGCGCCATCTGACGCCGCGGCGTCGAACGTCCAACGCGCCTCCGAGCCGAGGCGGCTGGAGCTTTTTCGGCGCCTCAATCTCGCCCCCGGCGGAACCACGGCGCTGGTGCGCATGCGCGAGCAACTGATGGACGCGATGGATCATCGCGACGACCTCGCGGTGATCGACGACGACTTCCTCCACCTGTTCTCATCCTGGTTCAACCGCGGCTTCCTCGTGCTCAGGAGTATCGACTGGTCGACGCCCGCGAACCTGTTGGAGAAGATCATTCGCTACGAGGCGGTGCATACGATCCGCGACTGGAACGATTTGCGCGCGCGCATCGACTCGCCCGATCGACGTTGCTACGCCTTCTTTCATCCCGCGCTGATCGATGAACCGCTGATCTTCGTGGAACTCGCGCTTACGCGTGGCATTCCGGCCGCGATCGATCCGATTCTGTCGGCAAAACGCGAGCGGATTGAACCCGAGCGAGCGACGACGGCCGTGTTCTATTCGATCTCCAATTGCCAGCGCGGGCTTGCCGGTGTGTCCTTCGGTCACTTTCTCATCAAGCAGGTGGTCGAAGAGGTCAGCCGTGAAATCCCACGCCTGGCGACCTTCGTTACGCTGTCGCCCGCCCCGAATTTCGCCGAATGGCTCAGGCGCGAGCGCGCCAACGGGGGGTCGGTTGTGCTCGGTGCGGAGGATCGTGCGGCGCTAACCGGTCTCGACCGTACGGACTGGTGGCGCGAGGAGGTGGCCGCCGACACGATTCAAGAGCCGCTGTTGCGCGCCGCCGCTTGGTATTATCTGCGCGCGCGCTCCTCCCGCGGCACGCCGCTTGATTCGGTCGCCCGCTTCCACCTCGGCAACGGCGCGCGGCTCGAGCGGCTGAACTTCCTCGCCGACACGTCGGAACGAGCGCTACAGCAATCGTACGGACTGATGGTCAATTATCTTTACGATCTCGAGGACATCGAGCAGAACCACGAGGCTTACGCCCAACAGCATGCCATCGTCGCTGCGAGCCCGGTGACGCGGCTCCTGCGTGCGCCCGCGCGTGACGCCATCCCAGCGGGGGAGTAGTTCGCCATAATGGCGCGGACCGCATCTCGCGTTAGCTTCGTCCGTAAACTGGCACGACGGCACCGCGGGTGACGCGATTGTCCGGCGAAGCCAGGAACAGGATCGTCGCGGCCACGTCCTCGACTTTGGCCCAGGCAGCGGGGTCGGCGTCGGGCATGGCCTGCCGATTGGCAGGGGTGTCCATGGTCGACGGCGCGATCGCATTCACCAGAATGCCCGAGTTCACGACCTCTTCGGCCAAGGCCACGGTGAGCGCTGCGACCGCCGCCTTGCTGGCGGTATAGGCGGCCATTCCGGCGCCCGCGCGCCATTCGAGCGCTGGACGCGTCGCCACATTGAGGATGCGTCCACCCGCGCCGGTGGCGGTCATGGCGACGACAGCGGCCCCACAGCAGAGGAACGCCGTGACGAAGTTCATGTCGACCTGCTTCATCAAATCCGACTTGGTCGTCGCGGCCACTGGGGCCATGGCAAAACCGCCCGCGATGTGGATTGAACCCCAGAGCTTCGGCACGGTGGCGTAAAGCTTGGCGACCGAGGACTCCTGGGTGAGATCGATGTCGGCGACGAACTCGACCTTGGCATGGTTGCGCAACGGAAAACGCTCGGCTTCTGCCCGGTCGATGTAGGGCACATGGCAGACGGCCCCGGCTTTAATGAGCGCGGCGACCGTGGCGGTACCCAGCGCGCCGGTTCCGCCGGTGACGACCACGTGGCGGTCACGATAGTCCATCGTCCTCTCCCGTTGTTTTGCAAACGCGATTGCATCATCGGCCATGCATCGACCGATGCAAGGTGGATCGTGAGCCCCATATCTTGAGCCTGCTCGTCCGGCGCGCCATGCTCATCTCTCGCGCTGAATGGAACGAGTATGGCCGAATTCGATCTCGCCATTATCGGCGGCGGTATCAATGGCGCAGGCATTGCCCGCGATGCCGCCGGGCGGAGCTTGCGCGTTCTGCTGGTCGAGCAGAACGACCTCGCATCGGGAACGTCGTCTGCCTCGACCAAGCTGGTCCATGGCGGGCTGCGCTACCTCGAGCAGGGATGGCTGCGGCTGGTGCGCGAGGCACTTCTCGAGCGCGAAGTGATGCTGCGCATGGCGCCGCACTTGATCCGGCCCATGCGCTTCGTGCTGCCGGCCGAACCGGGTCTGCGTCCGGCCTGGATGCTGCGGCTCGGACTGTTCGTCTATGACCACCTTGGCGGACGGCAAGTCCTTCCTGCGGCCCGCGTCGTCGATCTCGCAACTGATCCGCTCGGCGCGCCGCTCAAGCGGCGTCACGAACTCGGCTTCGAATATTCGGATTGCTTTGCCGACGACTCGCGTCTCGTGGTGCTCACCGCGCTCGATGCCGCGGAGCGCGGCGCCGTGATCCGCACCCGTACGCGCTGCATCAGCGCGGAGCGCGGCGCCGAATGGCGCCTGATGCTGGAGGTGCGAGGCCGGCGCGACCTCGCGACCGCCCGTGTCCTCGTCAATGCCACCGGCCCCTGGCTGAAGCTGTTCGCAAAACGCGCGTTGCGCGACAGCGCCCCCCTTCCGGCGCGACTCGACAAGGGCAGCCACATCGTGGTGCGGCGCCTGTTCGACCACGATCGCGGCTATATCGTGCAGACGCGCGACCGGCGGGTCGTGTTCGCGCTGCCGTTCGAGCGGGATTTCACGCTGATCGGAACCACGGACCAAGCTTTTGCTGGCGACCCGAGCGGCATCGAGCCCACCGCCGACGAAATCGTCTATCTTTGCGGCGTCGCAAACGCGCACTTTCGCGCGAGCTTGAATCCCGCCGACGTGGTTTGGTCATTTGCCGGCGTTCGCTCGCTCTACGACGACGGCTCCAGTAAGGCGCAGGACGTAAGCCGCGATTATGTCCTCGCGCTCGATGAACAGCGCGGCGAGGCACCGCTGCTGACCGTTTACGGCGGCAAGATTACCACCTATCGGCGTCTCGCCGAACAGGCGGTCGACCGCCTTTCGCACTTCGTCAAGGCTGGACCGGCGTGGACGAAGGAGTCGCATCTGCCCGGCGGCGACTTCCCTCATGACGGCATCGTGGAGCTTGCGGCGATGACGCGGCGATCGCGGCCGTTCCTGAGCGAGTCGCACGCGATGCGCCTGGTGCGCGCCTATGGCACGCGCCTCGAACGCATCCTCGGGCCTGCTCGGAGCTTCGAGGAGCTCGGGCCCTGCCTCGGCGAGGACCTCACGGCCGCGGAGGTGCGATACCTCGTCGAGCAGGAATGGGCGCAGACCGCGGACGATGTGCTCTGGCGGCGCACAAAGCTGGGTTTGCGTTTTTCGTCCGAAGAACGCGCGCGCTTGGCGGACATGATGTCGGCTATGATCGGTGGCCCCCATGACAGTCTCAATGCTTCCGGTCCGTCCCGTGCGCGGAACCCATAACCACCGGCCTCGTGCTTACGGATCATGGCTCGCGCGTGCTGCTTGCGCTCGGGCGGCACGACTAGGAAAGAGCCAGAAATCAGAGCGCGGTCGCGTCGACTGACGCGCCGTCGATGTGCTACGTGACATCGGCGCCTGCACGCGATCGTCACGGGTGCCGCAGGGGAGCGAATTTGCCCGATTACCTTCTCGCGATCGATCAGGGCACGACCTCGACACGCGCGATCCTGTTCGACGCCGCGCTCACGCCGGTCGCGAGCGCGCAGCAGGAATTTGCCCAGCTCTATCCGGCTCCCGGCTTGGTCGAACACAACCCCGAGGACATTTGGTTGACGACGCTTGCGACCGTGCGCACCACGATCGCCCGGGCGGGAGTCGAAGCGAGACAAATCGCCGCCCTCGGCATCGCCAATCAGCGCGAGACCACGATTGTTTGGGAGCGCGCTACGGGTCGCCCCATCCACAATGCCATCGTTTGGCAGGATCGGCGCACGGCGGATGCTTGCGCGGCACTGCAGGCGCGCGGGCATGAGGCGGCGATCGCGGCGCGCACTGGACTCCTACTCGACCCGTATTTCTCTGCAACCAAGGTTGCCTGGCTGCTCGACCACGTGGAGGGAGCGCGGGCGGCGGCGCAGGATGGGCGGCTTGCCTTCGGCACCGTGGATACTTTCCTTTTGTGGCGACTCACCGGCGGCAAATTGCATGCGACCGACGCCACCAATGCTGCGCGCACCCTGCTGATGGACATCCGCGCGGGGAGCTGGGATGCCGAGCTATGCGAATTGTTCGGTGTCCCACTGGCCTTGCTGGCGCCGATCCGCGATTGCGCGGCGGACTTCGGAAGCACCGATCTGTTCGGTAGTCAGATTCGTATTCTTGGCGTCGCGGGAGATCAGCAGGCCGCGACAGTGGGGCAGGGCTGCTTTGCGCCCGGAATGGTGAAGTCGACCTACGGCACCGGTTGCTTCGCGCTGCTCAATACCGGCGATCAGCCGGTTTTATCCAAGAATCGTCTTTTGACCACCATTGCGTACCAGCTCGGGGGCAAACGCACCTACGCGCTCGAAGGCGCGATCTTCAGCGCCGGGGCGGCAGTGCAATGGTTGCGTGACGCGCTCAAGCTCATCGCGACAGCTGCGGACGTGAACACTCTTGCTGCGAGGGCCGACCCGGCGGAGGAACTTTACTTGGTGCCTGCATTTGTGGGGCTCGGGGCGCCCTGGTGGGATGCTCAAGCGCGAGGCGCCATCTACGGACTCACGCGCAAGTCGGGCGCGGCTGAACTCGCGCGCGCGATACTCGAGGCGGTCGGCTACCAGACCCGCGATCTCATCGAGGCGATGCGCGCCGATTGGCCGGCGACCGGGGCGAACTCGGTGTTGCGGGTCGACGGGGGCATGGCGGCAAGCGACATAGCCATGCAGTTCACCGCCGATATTCTGGCAACCCCGGTCGAGCGCCCCCTGGTGATGGAGACCACCGCGCTCGGCGCCGCCTACCTGGCGGGTCGCGCCGCCGGATTGTGCCCGGACCTGCCAAGCTTTGCCGCGATGTGGAAGCGCGAGCAGCATTTTGAGCCGCGCATGGACGTCGCCACGCGTGAGCGCAAGTGGGCGGGCTGGCGTGACGCGGTCGCGCGTACGCTGAGCCGAGCTTAACCATCTAAAGCCGGCCTGCGGAGATTGAGCCGCGCGCGGTGTGCAGTTAGCGTGGCGGCATGGGGCACGGCGGAGATGCGACCAACCAACCGCACCCCCGGGGCGCGCGCCGAACGTTTGCGCCCTGGACGGATCCTGCCGTGCGGCCGCTCGTGCGGTTCGATGGCGTGAGCAAGCGATTCGGCACCGCGACTGCGGTCGAGCGGGTCTCGCTCGACATTTTTTCCGGGGAATTTTTTGCGCTCCTCGGTCCATCCGGTTGCGGCAAGACCACGCTGTTGCGCCTCCTCGCCGGATTGGAGGTGCCGGATGAGGGACGCATTCTGCTCGACGGGGCGGATCTGGCGGCCGTTCCGCCGTACCGGCGGCCGATCAACATGATGTTCCAGAGTTACGCGCTGTTTCCGCATCTGAGTATCGAGGGCAACGTCGCGTTTGGGCTCAAGCAGGAAGGACTCCCCAAAGCTGAAATCGCGACGCGCGTCGAGCAGATGTTGGCGCTGGTCCGGCTCGAGGGATTTGCCAAGCGCAAGCCGCAGCAACTCTCCGGCGGCCAACGCCAGCGGGTCGCGCTGGCCCGCTCGTTGGTCAAGCGCCCACGCGTCCTGCTGCTCGATGAACCCCTTGCCGCGCTCGACAAGAAGTTACGCGGCGAAACGCAATTCGAGTTGATGCAGTTGCAGGAAAGCCTCGGCCTCACCTTCGTTATCGTCACTCACGACCAGCAGGAGGCGATGACGGTCGCCGGCCGGATCGCAGTCATGGATCGCGGCCGTCTCATTCAGGTCGCAACGCCGCGAGAAATTTATGAGCGGCCGAACTCGCGTTGGGTCGCGGATTTCATCGGCGAGGTCAACCTGATTGAAGGCAGCGTCATCGAGGTGGGGGCGTCGGGAACGGTGGTCGCGAGCGCCGCCGCCGGACAACTGCATGCGCTCTCACCGGCTGATGCAAAAGTGGGTGACATCGTGTGGGTGGCGCTGCGGCCCGAGAAGGTGCGCATCGCCCACGACCCACCGCCCGTGGAGGAAGACAACTGCGTGGCAGGTCAAGTGACGGACATCGGCTACCTCGGCGACCTCTCGATCTACAAGGTACGGCTCGACAACGTGACCCGGTGGGTCGAGCGGCCGATCAACTGGGATGACCGCGTGTGGCTCACCTGGCCCTCCGAGGCAGCCATGGTGCTCACGCGATAGGGGATGCGGTGGACGAGGCAGTGAGCAAGCTCGAGGCGCAGCGATCTTGGGGCGAGCGGCTGATCGTGCTCGTTCCTTATCTTTGGCTCGCCGCCTTCTTCCTCGTCCCGTTCCTGATCGTGCTCAAGATCAGCCTCTCGCACACGGCGATCGCCCAACCGCCTTATACGCCGGTATTCGATCCTGCCGCCGGTTGGAACGGCTTCGCACAGGCCGTCTTTTCGCTGTCGTTCGAGAATTACGCTTTGCTCGGCTCCGATTGGCTCTATCTCGCCTCCTATCTCAAGAGCCTGGAGATTGCGGCCGGATCGACGCTGCTGCTGCTGCTGATCGGCTTTCCGATCGCCTACGGCATGGCGCGCGCCCCGCGCTGTTGGCAGCCGGTGGTGTTCGTATTGGTGGTGCTGCCATTCTGGACCTCGTTCCTGATCCGCATCTATGCGTGGATCAACATTCTTCAACGTGACGGCCTGCTCAATCAGCTGTTGCTGGCATTGCGCATCGTCGACGAGCCGCCCGCATGGCTCTCGACGGAT
>Ga0209647_1000606_pt1 | contig 33059 bp, 32 predicted proteins | sample GraSoi_2013_60cm_FD_185827 | JGI IMG/M metagenome (GOLD analysis project Ga0209647, IMG submission 185827) | Grasslands soil microbial communities from the Angelo Coastal Reserve, California, USA - Sample 9_17_2013_60cm (SPAdes) (version 2) | ecosystem: Environmental > Terrestrial > Soil >... | reverse complement strand
TGACCTGCGGGTCGATTTTCGGTCCAGTTGATACTTTGGGACAATGGCCCTTCGGGAAGCGAGGGGACCATGAAGAAGACACGGTTTTCAGAAGAACAGATGGTCAAGATTCTGCGCGAGGCGGACAAGACGCCGGTCGCGGAGGTGGCCAAGAAGCACGGGGTCAGTGATGTCACGATCTACGCCTGGCGCAAGCGCTTTGGGCAGCTGGAGGCGGTAGACGTCAAGCGGCTACGCCATCTAGAGCAGGAGAATGGCCGGCTCAAGAGGGTGCTCGCCGAGCGGGTCATGGACATCGAGATCTTGAAGGAAGTCGCCGCAAAAAAATGGTGAGCGCGCTCGTGCGCCGGCAACAGATCGCCTACGTGTGCCAACGGGGTCGATCGGTACGGCAAGCGTGCGCGCTGCTGAGCGTGGCCCGATCCACCGTGGGGTATGAGTCCAAGCTGGTCAAGCGAGATGCGCCGGCCGTGGCGGTCATGCAGGAGCTCGCCGCCCAGTACCCGCGCTACGGGTATCGGCGCATCCAGGTGTTTCTGGGACGCCGTGGTCATGCCATGAGCACCGATCGAGCCCACCGCCTCTGGCGTCTGCATCGGCTGCAGGTACCCAGAAAGCGGCCTCGGCGGCGCGTAGCGGCTTGCCGCCCACGGCCGTTGCCCGCAACGGCCGTGGGCCAGGTGTGGGCGTATGACTTCGTGTTCGATGCCTGCGCCAACGGGCAGCAGCTGAAGTGTTTGACGGTGGTCGATGAGTTCACACACGAGTGCCTGGCGATCGATGTGGCGGGCAGCATCCGCTCGGGACGCGTGATCGAGGTGCTGAGCAAGCTGGTCAGCGTTCATGGCAGCCCCAAGCATCTAAGATCCGACAACGGCCCGGAGTTTGTGTCCAGAGCGGTACTGAAGTGGCTGACGCAGGCGAACATCGACACCGCGCACATCGATCCGGGCAAGCCCTGGCAGAACGGTACGAACGAGTCCTTCAACGGCAAGTTCCGCGATGAGTGCTTATCAATGGAGTGGTTCAGAAACAGAATCGATGCGAAGATCCTCATCGAGCAGTTCCGGCGTCAGTACAACGAGGTTCGACCTCATTCGAGCCTCGGGCAACTGACCCCGGCAGAGTTCAAACAGCAACTATCAACAACCAACAACCTGGAGTTGGCCATTTCCTAAGTCACCCGTGGACCGAAGAATGCCGGCAGGTCAAGTAGAGCGATGTGGATTTCGAAAACCCTGGCACTGAAGTATCCATGACGCCTAACGCTCGCGTTGAGCGGCCGGCAGAAGCGTCTGCCAGCGCGCGGCCGGCGCAGAATAAGAGTCGCGCCGGACGCGCGCCGAAGTAGTTGGCATCACGGGCCGCTCGAACGCGTTGTTAGAGCCGCGCAACCCAATAACCCGGTGGCTGCCGGTGGTGAGACACTGCCAACACCTGGACGAAACCTGATACTTCACGGTATATGACGGAGCACGGAAAACTCCGAAATGAGACCGCGCGGATGGATGGCAGGCGTTTGAGCTTGTGGCGAGCGGGTGACTCACAAATGCGGGCCATGGTCTGCTCAAATTCTTTAAGGTACCGTGCACCCAATCCACGGCGTTGCGCTTCGTAGTACCTCACCCGTCCCAAGTGTTCGGCTGCCGCGCCAGCATGAAGCTGATACTTCACTTCAACAGAGCCCGAGCCTTCTCCATGACCTCTTCGCCCGACAGGAGTGCAGCGGCCCCGCTATCAATTTCAGCGGCGCGGCGCTCCGCTTCGTCGAGCCAAAGTGCCTCGACTTCGTGGGGCGCCAAATTGTCGATGCTGTCGAGCAGTTCTTGAGCGAGACGAGCCCGCTCCTTGGCGCTGAGGCTAAGTGCCTGTTTTTCGACAAGTTCAAAGTCCATGGCGGCGATTATAGCTGAGGCGGACATCGCGTGCCTTCGCGGCTCTAACGCTCGCGTTGAGCGGCCGGCCGCAGCGCTTTAAAGCGCGCGGACGGCACAAAATGAAACGCGCGCCGGGCGCGCGCGAGACTGCACGCCTGACCGGTCCGCTCGAACGCGTAGTTAGACGGCTGTTTCACCGGACCTGCCAGCCCTTTCCATGTAACTGCACAGACGCGCATGCCGGGCCCCCGTCTTTGGCGCGGCCAAAGATTTGCGCTTCAAGCAGCTTTGACTTTTGTGACATCACAGAATCAATCATAGACCACGTGATGTGCCAGAGTGGCACCTTGGCGCGACGATCCCAGCACGTTGCGACCTGCCCAGCGCGAACGCCAGAATTCAAGTACAAGAATCGACGATCAGGCGGACCCTGCACAGCAACGCCCAAGAGACGCGGCATGGCTTTACCGGTGAGTTTGGCCGCACGAACCTGTGTCGTGAATGTGATCCTGCCGTGGGCGGTTGCAACAGGTGCCTCAAGTGCATCCCTGCCAATTTGCAGTGCCCATGTCACGCCAGCCGGCGGACCGAGCACAACAACGCGCAGAGTAACAGACGCTGGTGAGTCTATTGTTGCAACGCCCGATCGTGGCACAGCAGTTATCTCCTGCAGCCGTCTAACGCTCCGCATGAGCGCCGCGGGCACCCACGCTTGAGCTTGGCAGTTTATCTCTCACGCGGCGCTCGATGCGGTTGTTAGAGGGCACATGCGTTGGTTGATTCGGGGCTGATAAGCGCACTCAGATAAACGCCTAAACTAGGTGGGATTCCGTTTGCGCCTGGAATTCCACCAAAGGCCCCCACCAATCCCGCCTAGGATGACGCCGAGTGGGCCGGTGATGAAGATGCCGAGCATCGGCCCCTGATTGGATTGCGGAGCAAAGATCATAGGGCCAAAGAAGCCGCTCAAGAACCCGATCCCTCCAACAAGGAGAGCACCTTCCGCGATTGAGCGGCCGAGCCCCGGGGTGGCCGAAGGTGAAATAGGCCGGCGCCACATCAATCGTCCGGCCCAAAATGCTACTGCGAGTCGTAGAGCAAGCAATAAGACATTCAGGGGCGTCGACGCTTGAGACGGAAAGACTAACGACGTCAAAGCATTCATCAGGCCGCAAGCAACTAGGCCCGCCATTACCGTAAGGAACACGCGCAGTACGATGTTCATGGCGGTACTCCGAGTGTGCCCTCTAACGCGCGCGTTGAGGGGCCGACCGCCGCGCCTTCAGACGCGCGGACGGCGCAAAATGAATGACGCGCTGGCCGCGCGCCGAAGTGCAAGCCTTCGCGGGCCGCTCGAACGCGTTGTTAGGCCCACGTGTCCTGGTACTTAATCGTGCCGTTGTCATACACCCAGACTACCAAGTTGGCATCGACCAACCCAGGCTGATTTGGCACCCAGAGAACCGCCCAGCAACTCTTCATAGGATGCGCGATATCTTCATGCCAAGAGACACTGGCGAGGTATCGATCCTCATTGGGGATGTGGTGCTTTGCAATGTAGGATTCCGCCAGCCGAACCGCCTCTGCCAAATCCGTGTGTGGCCTCGCCACAGCGGGAATGCAGACCTGCAGAAGCAGGACAAGTATCAGTGCGGGCTTGCTCACAGTGGGCCTAACGCTCCGCATGAGCGCCGCGGGCCCTCATGCTTGAGCTTGGCACTTTATCGTTCACGCGGCGCTCCATGCGGTTGTTAGAGGGCTCACTTGCGACCCGCATTTTGGGCCCACCAATAGATCCTTTTAAAGCCCCTTGCCCCCAGGATCAGCCACACGGCGATGGCGCTTCTTGCCAAATCATAGATGACGAAAGTAGTAATGCTTTCCGTGTCATCGTGCATTTTCCCGGCGACAAAGAGCATGTACACATTTCGCACCAGATACGGCAGAGTCTCGGACAGCAGCCATAGCCCGATAAGGGCGGAGCCCACGGAAAGGTAGGTATCCGAGGAGGCCGTCGGGGCTTTGGATGTGGGAGAGCTGAGAATCTTGTGTGCGATAGTCTTTGGGAAATACCAGAGCACCCCCACAAGTATTGCCGCAAGGATCGCGATTGCCAGCGCGAACTGCCAGTTACCTTCCGCGTAGAATGACATCGCGGCACGAGCCGTGTATACGACAAGCCACACCGCGAAAAGCCGAACGCCCACTGCGATGGGTTGGTGCGGTGACATCTAGAGCCCTCTAACGCTCGCGTTGAGCGGTCGGCCGACGCGCGTTCAAGCGCGCGGACGGCGCCAAATAAGGAGCGCGCTGGCCGCGCGCCGAAGTGCAATGCGTCACCGGCCGCTCGAACGCGTTGTTAGGCGCCATAGAATGCACGCATTAACGCCTGGCTCGTTGTACGAGTCTGCGAAATCCCAAAAACCACGTGAAGAGTCCAACACCAAGTGCCCCAAGGCTAGAGACCAGGACGCACCACATTGCCCATGAAGTCGTTAGTGTTCCTTCAACATAGTTTTGTCGTATAAAAAAGGCCGTAAACGGTACTCCCCACAGAACCTGCCACGCGATTAGAAAACCTGGCAGGGTCCTTAGACTACGGCGAACGGGGGACAGGACGTCCATGTTGGCGCCTAACTAGAAGTAGACAACCGAAATGGCGCTTTAAAAGGCGTCACTTTCGGCGGATAAAGCATTTGGGAACGCGCAACCACTTGACTGGACTACAGCACCAGGGAATTCGTACGTCAATAGCGCCGCCTGCGTTAGGCGGCAGGAACGGTCCACGTGAACGAGCCGCCCCGTCTCCTCGATCAATTGCGCCATCAGATCCGGCTGCGGCACTACAGCTACCGTACGGAGCTGACCTACGTGGGGTGGGTGAAGCGTTACATCCTGTTTCACGGGAAGAAGCACCCGGCCACCCTGGGAGGACCTGCGGTCGAAGCCTGGCTCTCATACCTGGCCACCGAGCGCAAGGTGGCGGCGGCGACCCAGGCGCAGGCGCTGGCGGCTGTGCTGTTCCTGTACAGGCAGGTGCTGAGGACGGAGTTGCCGTGGCTGGACAATGTGGTTCGTGCGAATCAGCCGCGGCGTCTTCCGGTCGTGCTGACGCAGGATGAGGCGCGCGCCGTCATCGGTCACCTGCGGGGCGTGCACTGGCTGATCGCCGGACTGCTGTACGGCAGCGGGCTGCGCGTGCTGGAGGCCTTGCGTCTGCGGGTCAAGGACATCGACCTGAAGATCCAGCAGCTGATCGTACGGGACGGCAAGGGCGCGAAGGATCGGGTGACCGTGCTGCCGGCGGCGCTCCTTCAGCCGCTGACCGTTCATCTGGCGCGGGTGCGGGAGCAGCACGAACTGGCGATCGCCGCGGGCTACGGCGGCGTGGAGCTGCCCCACGCGCTGGCGCGCAAGTATCCGCGGGCGCATCTGGACTGGGCCTGGCAGTACGTCTTCCCTTCCGCACAGGCGTCCATCGACCCGCGCACCGGGGAGCGGCGCCGGCGCCATATGCTGGAGGCGACGATCCAGCGGGCCACGCGCGCGGCCGCGATGCGCGCCGGCATCCTCAAGCCGGTGTCACCGCACACGTTCAGGCACAGCTTTGCCACCCATCTCCTGGAAGGGGGCTACGACATCCGCACGGTGCAGGAGCTGCTGGGTCACAAGGACATTTCAACCACGCAGATCTACACCCACGTGATGCAGAAGGGTGCCAACGCGGTACGCAGTCCGCTGGACGCGCGCTGATCGGGAGTGCATCCTGCGACGCAGGAGGGCCCATGAAACGCATCTCTTTCCTGATGAACGTCGCAGTGATCGCGGCTCTGCATTCGGCCGGCGCAGCGACCGCGCCCGTGGCGGCACCCTGCACCGCCCCGGCGCACCATCAGTTCGACTTCTGGGTCGGCAACTGGAGCGTGACGGAGAAAGGCAAGCCGGCGGGCAGCAATCACATCGATCGCCTGCTCGGGGGCTGCGCGCTGCTGGAGAACTGGGTGGGCGTGGACGGCAGCCGCGGACACAGTCTCAATTTCTACGATCCGCGGCGCGATCTGTGGCAGCAGACCTGGATCGACAACTCCGCCGCGGCCCTGAATCTCACCGGCCACTTGAGCGGCGGGCGCATGCTGCTGACGGGCGCCAGCAACGATGCCAATACCCATGCGCAGCGCATCGATCGCATCAGCTGGACGCCGAATCCGGACGGCACGGTGCGACAGTTGTGGGATCAGTCGCAGGATTCGGGCCGGACCTGGAAAGTGGTGTTCGACGGGCTGTACACCCGCAAGACGCCCTGATCGCCCACTCCGGCGCGCGCCGGGCTATTCGACCGTGACGCTCTTGGCGAGGTTGCGGGGCTGGTCGACATCGGTCCCGCGCAGGATGGCCACGTGATAGGCCAGGAGCTGCAGCGGAATCGTGTAGATGACCGGCGCCTGGAAGGCGCTCACGTGGCGGGGCATCAGGATCACGTGCACGCCGTCGCTCGAGCTGAAGCCTGAGTCGGGATCGGCGAACACGTACAGCTCCCCGCCGCGCGCCCGCACTTCCATCAGGTTCGACTTCAGCTTTTCGAGCAGCTCGTTGTTCGGCGCCACGGTCACGACGGGCATGTTCGCATCGACCAGCGCGAGGGGGCCGTGCTTGAGTTCGCCGGCGGCGTAGCCTTCGGCGTGGATGTAGGAGATCTCCTTGAGCTTGAGCGCGCCTTCCATGGCGACGGCGTGCAGGGGGCCGCGGCCGAGGAACAGGGCGTGCTGCCGGTCGGCGAAATGCAGCGCGAGCTTGTGCACGGTGGTGTCGAGCTCGAGGGTCTTCTCCATCAGCCCCGGCAAGGCGATGAGCTGGCTGACCAGGCTCCTTTCGCGCTCGGCGTCGGCGCCGTGGTGGCGCGCCAGCACGATCACCAGCAGGCCGAGCGCGACCAGCTGCGCGGTGAAGGACTTGGTCGAGGCGACACCGATCTCGGGGCCGGCGCGCGTCAGCAGGACCAGATCGGCCTCACGCACCAGTGAACTCTCCGGGACGTTGCAGATCGCCAGCGTGCCCAGGTAGCCGAGCTGCTTGGCCAGGCGCAAGGCCGCCAGCGTGTCGGCCGTCTCGCCGGACTGGGAGATCGCCACCAGCAGGACGTTCTTCTGCACCACCGGGCTCCGGTAGCGGTATTCGCTGGCGATCTCCACGCGGCAGGGCAGGCGGCAGATCTGCTCGATGAAATAGCGGGCCACGATGCCGGCGTGGAAGCTGGTACCGCAGGCGACGATGTGCACGCCTGCGACGCGCTCGAACAGCTGCGCGGCCGCCGGTCCGAAGGCGGCCTCGAGCAGGCGGCCGTTGGCGACGCGCTCCTCCAGGGTGTTGGCCACGGCGCGGGGCTGTTCGTGGATCTCCTTGAGCATGTAATGGGTGTACGGGCCCTTTTCGGCGGCGTCGGCGGACAGCTCGCTGTCGCGCGCCGGCCGTTCCGCCGGGTTGCCCTCGCGGTCGATGATGTACACGCTGCTGCGCGTCACCTCGGCCACGTCGCCCTCGTCCAGGAACATGAAGCGGCGCGTGACCGGCAGCAGCGCCGCGACATCCGAGGCGACGAAATTCTCCTCCACGCCGATGCCGATCACCACCGGGCAGCCCATGCGCGCGATGATGAGGCGCGCCGGGTTCTGCTGGCTGATCACGGCGAGGGCGAAGGCGCCCTGGAGTTCCGCCACCGTGGCGCGCACCGCCTCGTGCAGATCGCCGAGGCGCCCGAGGTGAAAGTGCACGCGATGGGCGATGACCTCGGTGTCGGTCTCGGACTCGAACTGGTAGCCGGCCCGGCCCAGCTCGGCGCGCAGCGCCTCGTGATTCTCGATGATGCCGTTGTGCACGATCGCCAGGCCGTCGCGCGAGACGTGCGGGTGGGCGTTGCGCTCCGTGGGCGCGCCGTGCGTGGCCCAGCGCGTATGCGCGATGCCGAGCGTGCCGGTGACGGGCGTCGCGGTCAGCGCCTCTTCCAGGGCGCGCACCTTGCCCACGGTGCGGAGCCGGCGCATCTGCCCGTCGGCGCCGACCACGGCGAGGCCGGCCGAGTCGTAGCCGCGATACTCGAGGCGCCTGAGCCCTTCGATCAGGACCGGTACGACGTCGCGCCCGGAACTCGCCCCGACTATCCCGCACATCCCTCGGTCACCTTACCAGCTACTTTCTTTCCGGCCGTCGCCAGCCCGCGACGCTGCGCTGGCTGGATCGCTCCAGGGTGAGCGTGCTGGCCGGGGCATCGGTGGTGATCGTCGAGCCCGCGCCGATCGTGGCACCCGCGCCGATCCGGACCGGCGCCACCAGCATGCTGCCCGAGCCGATGAAGGCTTGATCGCCGATCTCCGTGCGCCATTTATTGACGCCGTCGTAATTGCAGGTGATGGTCCCGGCGCCGATGTTGACGTCCGCACCGACGGTGCTGTCGCCCAGGTAGCTCAGGTGATTGGCCTTGGTGCCCGGCCCGATCTGCGATTTTTTCACCTCGACGAAATTGCCGATGTGCACGCCCGCCTGCAGCGTCGTTTCGGGACGGATGCGGCTGAACGGGCCGATCTGGCAGCGCGCGCCGATCTCGGCGCGCTCGATCACGCAGTTGGGCTTGATGTAGGTGCCCGCCCCCACCTGCACCTGGCTGAGCGCGCAGTTGGCGCCGACGTACACCCCGTCGCCCAGCTGCACAGGGCCGTCGAGCACCACGTTGACGTCCAGCACGACATCGCGCCCGCAGCTGACCGCGCCGCGCACGTCGAGCCGCGCCGGATCGATCACGGTGACGCCCGCCAGCATGAGTTCGCGCACGCGCTGCCGGCGGTACTCCGCCTCCACTTCCGCAAGCTGCAGCTTGTCGTTGACGCCCTGCACCTCGGCGGCGCTCCCCGCCAGCAGCGGGATCACCTTCAGCTTGTCCTTCACCGCCATCGCGATGACGTCGGTGAGGTAGTACTCGCGCGCGGCGTTGTTGGTCTTGAGCCGCGCGAGCCAGCCCTTCAGCCGCCGGCCATCGACGGCGAGGACACCCGTATTGATCTCGCGCAGCCGGAGTTCGCGCGCGCTGGCGTCGCGCTGCTCGACGACCCGCAGCACCTGCCCGCGCGCACTGCGCACGACTCGCCCGTAGCCGATGGGATCGGCCAGCTGAGCCGTGAGCAGCCCCATGCTGTTCGGGCCGGCGAGTTTCAGCAGCGCACGCAGGGTGTCGGCGCGGATCAGCGGCACGTCGCCATACAGCACCAGCACCAGGGCGCCGTCCGGCACGCCCGGCATCGCCTGCAGCACCGCGTGCCCCGTGCCGAGCTGCTCGGGCTGCCGCACCCAGCGCAGGTTCGCTTCCCGCACCGCGGTGCGCAGCAGTTCGCCGGCCTGCCCGTACACCACGTGGATCAGATCCGGGTTCAGTGCCTTGGCGGCGTCGACGACGTGCGCGAGCAGGGGGTACCCGGCGAGCGGCTGCAGCACTTTCGGCAGGTTGGATTTCATCCGCAGGCCCTGGCCTGCGGCCAGGACGATCACGGACAGCGACTGCGGTTTTCGGGGCTTGGCCGTCATGCAAGAGCGTCAATCTAACACAGGGACTGCGGCCGTGGTTCAGCCCCTGACCTTGCGCAGCCGCTCGATGAGCTTGAGTTGTGCGGCGGCGCGGGCGAGTTCGGCCAGCGCTTCGGCCTGCTCGAGCTTGTCGATCTTGCCCGCGAGCGCTTCCTCGGCGCGCTGGCGCGCGGCCAGCGCCGCGGCCTCGTCCAGATCGTGGGCGCGTGCGGCCGTATCGGCCAGCACCGTGACGCGCAGGGGCTGCACCTCGAGCGCACCGCCACCCACATAGAAGGACTGCTCTTCGCCTTCCACCGGCTGCACGCGCACTTCGCCCGCCTTCAGCAGCGTCAGGAGCGGCGCATGGCGTGGCGCCACGCCGATCTCGCCCTCGGCGGCCGGCAGGAACACCATCTTCGCCGCGCCGGAGTAGATCTCCCCTTCGGCGCTGACGATATCGACGTGAATGCTCTCGCTCATTGCAGCGTCTTCGCCTTCTCCACCACTTCCTCGATCGAGCCGACCATGTAGAAGGCCTGCTCGGGGAGCGAGTCGTAGTCGCCCGCGAGGATGCCCTTGAAGCCGCGGATCGTGTCCTTGAGGGCCACGATCTTGCCGTCCTGGCCCGTGAACACCTTCGCGACGTTGAAGGGCTGCGACAGAAAGCGCTGGATCTTGCGCGCGCGGAATACGGTGAGCTTGTCCTCTTCGGACAGCTCGTCCATCCCCAGGATCGCGATGATGTCCTGCAGCTCCTTGTAGCGCTGCAGCACCGCCTGCACGCGCCGCGCCGTCTGGTAATGCTCTTCACCCACCACCAGCGGATCGAGCTGGCGGCTGGTGGAATCGAGCGGATCGACGGCCGGGTAGATGCCCAGCGCCGCGATCTGGCGCGAGAGCACCACGGTGGCGTCCAGGTGCGCGAAGGTCGTCGCCGGCGAGGGATCGGTCAGGTCGTCCGCGGGCACGTACACGGCCTGGATCGAGGTGATCGAACCGGTCTTCGTCGAAGTGATGCGCTCCTGCAGCACGCCCATCTCTTCGGCCAGTGTCGGCTGGTAGCCCACCGCGGAGGGCATGCGGCCCAGCAGCGCGGACACTTCGGTGCCGGCGAGCGTGTAGCGATAGATGTTGTCGACGAAGAACAGCACGTCGCGCCCCCGCCCGCTCGCCTGTTTCTCGTCACGGAAGTATTCCGCCATCGTGAGCCCGGTGAGCGCCACGCGCAGGCGGTTGCCCGGCGGCTCGTTCATCTGGCCGTAGACCATCGCCACCTTGGAATTGCCGAGTGTTTCCTTGTCGATGACGCCCGACTCGATCATCTCGTGATAGAAATCGTTCCCCTCGCGGGTGCGCTCGCCCACGCCGGCGAACACCGACAGGCCCGAATACTGCTTGGCGATGTTGTTGATCAGCTCCAGCATGTTGACGGTCTTGCCGACGCCGGCGCCGCCGAACAGGCCCACCTTGCCGCCCTTGGCGAAGGGCACCAGCAGATCGATCACCTTGATGCCGGTGACCAGCAGGTCCTGCCCGCCCGCCTGTTCGTCGTAGGAAGGCGCCGGCCGGTGGATCGGGAGCGTCTCCTTCGCGTGCACCGGACCGCGGTTGTCCTGCGGCACGCCGAGCACGTCCATGATGCGTCCGAGCGTCGCCTGGCCGACCGGCACCATGATCGGCGCACCGGTCGCCTGCACCGCGAGCCCGCGCTTCAGGCCCTCCGAGGCGCCCATCGCGATGGTGCGCACGACCCCGTCGCCGAGCTGCTGCTGCACCTCGAAGGTCAGCCCGCCCTCAACGAGCGTCAGCGCTTCGTAGATCTTCGGCACCGCGTCGCGCGCGAACTCCACGTCGACGACCGCACCGATGATCTGAGTAATCTTGCCCATTGCCATCTGTACTTCCTCGTAACCTAAACCGCGGCGGCGCCGCCCACGATCTCTGCCAGTTCCTTGGTGATCGCCGCCTGCCGCGCCTTGTTATAGATGAGCTGCAGGTCGCCGATGAGCTTGCCCGCGTTGTCCGAGGCGCTCTTCATCGCCACCATGCGTGCCGCCATCTCGCAGGCGACGTTCTCGACCGAGCCCTGGTAGACCTGCGACTCGATGTAGCGCATCAGCAGCCCATCGAGTATCGGCATCGCCTCGGGCTCGTAGATGTAGTCCCAGTGTTCCGGCAGCTTGCCCTCGTGGATCGCCTGCGCCGGCAGCAGCTGCTGCACCAGCGGCTTCTGCGTCATCGTGTTGAGGAACTGCGCGTTCACCAGGAACAGGCGATCGATGCGCCCGTCCCGGTAGGCATCGAGCATGACCTTGACCGCACCGATCAGGTCCTTGACGTGCGGACGATCGCCCAGGCCCGTGACGCTGCCGAGGATCGGCAGACCCAGGCGCCGGAAGAACGCCAGACCCTTGCTGCCCAGGATGCACAGGCTGATCGTCGCGCCCCGCCCCTGCCACTCGCGCATCAGCTGCAGCACGTTCCGGTAGAGGTTCGCGTTCAGGCCCCCGCACAGGCCGCGATCGGTCGAGATGAGGATGATGCCCACCGACTTCGTCTCGCGCTCGACCAGGAAGGAATGCCGGTAGTCCGGGTTGGCCTGGGTGAGATTGCCGATGACGCCGCGCATCTTGGCCGCGTAGGGGCGCGCCAGCTTCATGCGCTCCTGCGCCCGGCGCATCTTGCTGGCCGCGACCATTTCCATGGCCTTGGTGATCTTCTGCGTGCTCTTGACGCTGGCGATCTTGCTGCGGATTTCCTTGGTGCCGGGCATGGATCAGTTCTCAGTAGCTGCCCGTCTTCGCAAACTCTTCGCAGATCTTCTTCAGCGTCGCCTCATGCGCCTTGAGCTCCGGCTTCGCATTGATGGCGTCCAGGTCGGCCTTGCAGCTGCTGCGCGCGAATCCCTGCAGCGCCGCCTCGAACTCGACGATCTTGTTGCGCGGCACCTTGTCCATGTGGCCGTTGTTCACGGCGTAGATCGAAAGCGCCATCTCGGCCACCGACATCGGGGCGTACTGCTTCTGCTTCATCACCTCGGTGACGCGCTGGCCCCTTTCCAGCTGCTTGCGGGTCGCCTCGTCGAGGTCGGAAGCGAACTGCGAGAAGGCCGCGAGTTCGCGGAACTGCGCCAGGGCCAGGCGGATGCCGCCGCCGAGCTTCTTGACGATGTCGGTCTGCGCCGCGCCGCCGACGCGCGAGACGGAGATGCCGGCGTTCATGGCCGGGCGGATGCCGGAGTTGAACAGGTCCGTTTCGAGGAAGATCTGCCCATCGGTGATCGAGATCACGTTCGTCGGCACGAAGGCCGTCACGTCGCCGGCCTGCGTCTCGATGATCGGGAGTCCGGTGAGCGAGCCGGTCTTGCCCTTGACGCGGCCCTTGCTGACCATCTCCACGTACTGGGCATTGACGCGCGCGCTGCGCTCGAGCAGGCGCGAGTGCAGATAGAACACGTCGCCGGGGAAAGCCTCGCGGCCGGGCGGGCGGCGCAGCAGCAGTGAGATCTGCCGGTAGGCGACCGCCTGCTTGGACAGGTCGTCATAGATAATGAGCGCGTCCTCGCCATTGTCCATGAAGAATTCGCCCATGGTCACGCCCGAGTAGGCCGCCAGGTACTGCATGGCCGGGGGGACCGAGGCGGAAGCCGCGACCACGATGGTGTGGGCCATGGCGCCGTGCTCTTCGAGCTTGCGCACCACGTTGGCGATCGAGCTCTGCTTCTGGCCGATGGCGACGTACACGCACCTAATGCCGGAGGTCTTCTGGTTGATGATGGTGTCGATGGCCAGGGCGGTCTTGCCGGTCTGGCGATCGCCGATGATCAGTTCGCGCTGGCCGCGGCCGATCGGCACCATCGCATCCACCGCCTTGTAGCCGGTCTGCACCGGCTGGCCGACGCTCTGGCGGTAGATGACGCCCGGGGCGACGCGCTCGATGGGCGCGGTGGCTTTAGCGTGGAGTGGGCCCTTGCCGTCGATCGGGATCCCGAGCGCATCGACGACGCGGCCGAGCAGCTCGGCTCCCACCGGCACCTCGAGGATGCGGCCGGTGGTCTTGACGGTGTCGCCCTCGGTGATCGACTTGTAGTCACCCAGCACGACGGAGCCGACGGAGTCCTGCTCCAGGTTCAGCGCCAGCCCGAACAGGTTGCCCGGGAACTCGACCATCTCGCCATAGCGCACGTCGGCGAGCCCATGGATGCGGCAGATGCCGTCGGTCACCGACACCACGGTGCCGACGTTGCGGGCCTCATTCGCTGCGCTGAAGTTCTCGATGCGCGCGCGGATCAGGTCGCTGATTTCGGAGGCTTTGATCGACATGGGTCTTTCCTTTAAGAACTCTTAGCTGGCCGCGGCGTTCGCGAGCTGCGCCAGTCCGGCGCGCACGCTCCCGTCGATCACCAGGTCGTCGGCGCGCACCACGGCGCCGCCGAGCAGGCTCGGGTCGACCTGGCAATGCAGGCGCACTTCGCGATCGAGGCGCTTGCGCAGCGCCGCGGTGTACTGCTGCTGCTGTTCGCGGCTGAGCTTCACCGCCGAAGTCACGGTGACATCGACCGTGCGCTCAGCCTCGGCGCGCAACTGCTCAAAGCGCGCGGCGATCTCGGGCAGGAAGCCCAGGCGCCGGTTGGCGGCGAGCGTGGCGATGAAATTGCGCCCTTCGCCATCGAGACGCTTGCCCGCGACACCGGTAATCAGCTCGATGAGCTGGGCGTTACTCACGCCCGGATTGCCGATCAGCGCCCGGACGCGCGGATCGGAGATGATGGTGGCGGCGGTTGCTAAGGCCTCGGACCACTGCGGCAATCGCTTTTGGCTGCGGGCCTGTTGGAAGACCGCCTTGGCATACGGTCGCGCGATGGTGAGACGTTCAGCCATGGTGGATCTAAAGCCCCGCGGCCAGCTTGTCGAGCAGCTGGGCGTGGGCGCGCGGATCGATCTCGCGTTCGAGAATCCGGGCCGCGCCGCTGACTGCGAGCGCCGCGACCTGACCGCGCAGCTCCTCGCGCGCCTTCTGCGCGTCGAGCGCCACCTGGGCACGCGCGCTCTCGATGAGTCGTGCCCCCTCGGATTGCGCCGTCTGCCTGGCGGTCTCGACGATCTCGCCGGCGCGTGCCTGCGCCTGGTGCTCGATCGCCAGCGCGCGTTCGCGGGCACCGCGTACGATCTCCTCGACGCGTGATTCGGCGGCTGCCAGGTCCTTCTGGCCGCGTTCGGCCGCCGCCAGGCCGTCGGCAATCCGGCGCGTCCGTTCCTGGATCGAGCCGGTGATTTCCGGCCACAGGAACTTCATGGCGACCCAGATCACGATGGCGAAGATCAGCATCTGCGCCAGGATCGTTGCATTCAGGTTCACGGTGCGTACCTCTGTGCCTTGCCCGATGCCTTAAGGATTGATCAGCTGATGCCTTTCAGGAACGGGCTGGCAAAGGTGAAGAACAGGCCGATGCCCACGCCGATCATGGTGACCGCGTCCAGCAGGCCCGCGACGATGAACATCTTGATCTGCAGCATCGGCACCAGTTCCGGCTGGCGTGCCGCGCCCTCGAGGAACTTGCCGCCCAGCAGGCCGAAGCCGATCGCCGTACCCAGCGCGCCCATGCCGATCAGGATCGCCACCGCCACCGCGGTCATGCCCTGGACTTGCGCCAAACTCGCTACGTTACCCATGTCAACTCCTTGAAACGAAATTCCCGAAATCTGAACGATCAATCAATGACTGTGTTCGTGCGCCATCGACAGGTAGACGATGGTCAGCATCATGAAGATGAAGGCCTGCAGCAACACGATGATCACGTGAAAGCTGCCCCACAGGAACCCGAGCAGGAACTGCAGCGCCCACAGCGATGCCGCGCCGACGCTGAAGGGCCAGCCCTTCGACAGCGCGAACAGGCCGATCAGGATCATCACCAGTTCGCCCGCGTACATATTGCCGAACAACCGCAGCGCGAGGGAGACCGGCCGGGCCACCTGCTCGACCAGGTTGAGCAGGATGTTGAACGGCGCCAGCGCCCAGTGATCGAAGGGATGAAACAGGAACTCCCGGGCGTAGCCGCCCGCGCCCTTCATCCTGACGCTGAAGTACTGCACCAGCAGGAACACCGTGATCGCCATGCCGAAGGTGATGTTCGGGTCCGTAGTGGCGACCGACTTGAACTGCTCCAGGCCGATGCCGCGCTCGGCCACCACCGTCGACCAGAAGTCGACCGGAAACAGGTCGATCGCGTTCATGAACAGCACCAGGCAGAAGATGGTGATCGCCAGCGGCGCGATCAGCGGGCTGGACACGTGCATGCTGTCCTTGACGCTGTTGTCGACCATGGTGACGACGCCTTCCGCATATTTGCGAAAGCCGGTGGGCGGCTGGTCGATCGAGCGCTTCGAGAGCCGCACCGCAACCGCAAAGCTGCCCAGGAACAGCAACGCCATCAGCACCGAGCCGATCAGGCTGTCGAGATTGAGCGTCCAGAAGGAATTCTGGCCGAACTGCCAGGTCCAGTTCGTCAGGTGGTGCTGGATGTATTCAGTGACCGATGCCGGTCCCTGCGTAGCCTCTGCAGCCATCTCGTTCTACTTTCCTTCCCAGAAAATGAGCCCTGACTCTCAGCCTGCGCGCTGGCCGACCATCCTCGCCAGCGCCACCCAGTAGGCGACAAAGGTCGCCACGTAACCGGCGAACAGCGGACCCGGCGGCAGGCTGCGACGCTGCAGCACGACGATGAACAACAGCACCGTCACCGCAATCTTCAGCGCCTCGCCGCGATAGAAGCCGCGCGCGATCGCCCGGGCGTCACCGGCGGTGCTGCGCCGGAAGCTGGCCGCCACCTGCATGGTGCTGGCCGCAACCCCGATGCCGCCGCCGGCCAGGGCGGCGAGGCCGGCCGGGGCGCCGACTGTGGCAGCGCAGAGCAACGCGACGACTGCGCTGATCGCCAGCTGGCCGGCCACCAGCAGCAGCGCCTGGTGGCGGGCGAGCGCAAAATCGTAGTTCGTCAGCGGAATTTCCCGGTCACGCGACGCGTGGCCGGGCCCCGTCGCAAAGGCGGCGCATTATAGGGAGGGAGCCCCGTCGCTTCAACGCCGCTGCCGCCGGCCCATGCACTACTGGATGTGAGAGAGAATCCCGTCCAGTTCCTCCAGACTGTTGTAGGCCACGACCAGTTTGCCGCGGCCGGTGGAGGCATGCTGGATCTGCACCTTTGCGCCCAGTTTGTCGGCGAGTTCGCTCTCCAGATGCCTGACGTTGGGATCGCGGCCGCGCCCCTCGGGCGCCTGCGCCGCAGCGTCCGCCCCACGGTCGCCGGCCGGCTGGTTCAGTCGCCGGACCAGGGCCTCGGTTTCCCGTACCGACAGGCCTTTTTTCACCACCAATAGCGCCAGTTCGGTCTGTTTTCGAAGATTTTCGAGCCCAAGTAGCGCGCGGGCGTGGCCCATGTCCAGTTCACGGCGCTCGACCAGCTCGCCGACTTCCGGGGCCAGCTCGATCAGGCGCAGGAGATTGGTCACCGCGGCGCGTGAGCGGCCCACGGAATCGGCAACCTCCTGATGCGTAAGGCCAAATTCGGCGATCAGCCGCTCAAACGCGCGGGCTTCCTCGAGCGGGTTCAGATCCTCGCGCTGGATATTCTCGATCAGCGACATCGCGACCACGGCTTCATCGGGCACCGCGCGGATGATGGCCGGGATGTCCCTGAGCCCCGCCTGCTGGGCCGCGCGCCAGCGCCTCTCGCCCGCGATGATCTCGTAGCGCTGCTCGGCCCCGCGCCCTGAATCGGGGAGCGCACGCACGAGGATCGGCTGGATGACGCCCTGGCGCCGGATGGAATCGGCCAGTTCGCTCAGGGTGTCCTCGCGCATGTCGGCGCGCGGCTGGTAGCGCCCGCGCTGCAACAGCTCCACCGGCAGTCGCACCAGCTGCTCGCCGCTGCCGGCAGGCGCTGCCCCGGTCTCCGCGCCCGCTGCGCCTGCGCCGGCCGGAGCCTGCGGGGCAACCGGTCGCGCCTGTCCCAGCAGGTCAGCCAGTCCGCGGCCCAGCGTCGGTTTCCTCTGCGTCATGGCATGGCACCGGCCTGCACATTGTCCTCCCGCCGCAGCATCTCGCCGGCGAGCGCCAGGTAGGCCAGCGCGCCGCGCGAATCCTTATCGTAGAGCAAGGCGGGGCGCCCGAACGAGGGCGCCTCGGCCAGCCGCACATTGCGCGGCACCACGGTGCGAAAGACCTTCTCGCCAAAATGCTGCAGCAACTGGCTGCCGACTTCAGTGGCGAGATTGTTGCGCGGGTCGTACATGGTGCGCAGGATCCCCTCGATCTCCAGCCCCGGATTGACCGTGGCGCGAATCTGCTCGATCGTCGCCATCAGCGAGGACAGGCCCTCCATGGCGTAGAACTCGCACTGCATGGGCACCAGCACGCTGTCGGCGGCCACGAGCGCGTTCACGGTCAGGATATTGAGTGAGGGCGGGCAGTCGATCAGCACGACCTCGTAGCCATTGCGGATCGGGGCCAGCGCCTCGCGCAGGCGCATTTCCCGCCCGCTGCTCAGTGCCAGCAGGCGCACTTCGGCCGCGGTGAGGTCCTGGTTGGCCGGGAGCAGCGCCATGTCGACTTCCGCCAGGCGCAGCACGGCCTGGGCGGCCGTGCACTCGCCCAGCAGCACCTCGAGCGTGCCGCGCTCGAGGGTGGACTTGTCGATGCCGCAGCCGGTGGTGGCGTTGCCCTGCGGGTCCAGGTCGATCAGCAGGACCTGGCGTCGTGTGGCCGCCAGTGAGGCGGCCAGGTTGACGGCCGTGGTGGTCTTGCCGACGCCGCCTTTCTGGTTGGCCACTGCGATCACGCGTTGCATGGGGCAAGTGTAGGGCAGCTTCGGCGCTTGCGGGTAAACTTGCGCCGATGAAAATGGCGGCGAAGAAGTGGGCCTCCGCCTTCCTGGTCGCCGCGGCCTTTGCGGCGGCGACCTACGCGCTGTGGGGCTGGGCCAACCGCCCGGACACCGAGGCGCCGTGGCCGAAGCGGGTGCAGGGCATGGCCTTCTCGCCGTTCCGCGCCGACCAGGACGGACGCCTGAACGAGTATCCGAGCAGCGCGCAGGTCGACGAGGATCTGCAGCTCCTGGCCGGACGCGTGTACGCGCTGCGCACCTACGGCACCGGCGGCAGCCTCGGGGATGTGCCGCGGCTGGCGGCAAAATACGGCATCAGCGTGGCCGTCGGTGCCTGGCTCGACAAGGACCGGTCCACCGACAAGGCGCAGGTGGACAAGGCGATCGCGCTGGCGCAGGCCTACCGCAACGTCGTGCGGGTGTTCGTCGGCAACGAAGTGATGCTGCGCGGCGACCTGCCGCTCGGGGAATTCACCGCCTACATCGATCGCGTGCGCCAGGCGGTGAGCGTGCCGGTCGGCACGGCCGAGACCTGGGCCACCTGGCTCAAATTTCCGGAGCTCGCGCGCCACTGCGACTTCCTCGCCGTGCACCTGCTGCCGTACTGGGAGGGACTGGACGTCGAAGCGGCCGTGGACGTGGCTTTCCAGGACCTGCAGCGCGTGCAGCGGGCCTACCCGGACAAGCAGGTGATCATCGGCGAGGTGGGCTGGCCCTCGGATGGCCGCACGCGTGGCAATGCGGTGGCCTCGGCCTCCAACGAGGCGCTGTTCCTGCGCCGCTTCCTGGCACGCGCCGATGCGGAGAAGATCCGCTACTACATCATGGAGGCCTTCGACCAGCCGTGGAAGGCGGAGGGCGAAGGCGGAGTCGGTGCCTACTGGGGCGTGTTCGACGTCGACAGGCAGGTGAAGTTCGAGTTCACCGCGCCGATCGTGCGCATTCCCGAGTGGCGTGTGCTGGCCGGCATCTCGGTCACGATCGCCCTGCTTCTGCTCGGCCTGTTCTACGTGCACAGCGGCTCGCTCCGCACCCGCGGGCGCTCCATGCTGGCGGTGGTCGTGTACGCGGCGGCCACCGCGGCAGTGTGGATCATCTACGACTACACGCAGCAGTACCTGACGATCACGACGCTGCTCGTCGGCGCACTGCTGATCCTCGGCATGCTGGGCGTCATCGCGGTCCTGTTCGCCGAAGCCCACGAATGGGCGGAAGCGCACTGGATCCGCACGCACGCGCGCCTGCTGGCGCCGCGCCGCCTGGAACAGGCCGCCCTGCCCAAGGTGTCGGTGCACGTGCCGGCGTACAACGAGCCGCCCGACATGCTGATCGAAACGCTCGATGCGCTGGAGAAGCTCGACTATCCGGATTTCGAAGTGCTCCTGATCGACAACAACACGCGCGATGAAGCGGTGTGGCGCCCGGTCGAGGCGCACTGCGCCCGGCTCGGCCCGCGCTTCCGTTTTTTCCACGTCAGTCCGCTCGCGGGCTTCAAGGCGGGCGCGCTGAACTTTGCGCTGGCGCGGACGGCGCCGGAAGCCGAGGTCATCGCCGTGATCGACAGCGACTATCGGGTCGATCCGGGCTGGCTCCGTGACCTGGTGCCCGGCTTCAAGGATCCGAACATGGCCATCGTGCAGGCGCCGCAGGACTACCGCGACGAGCACGAGAATGCCTTCAAGTCGATGTGCTACGCGGAATACCGCGGCTTCTTCCACATCGGCATGATCACGCGCAACGAGCGCAACGCGATCATCCAGCACGGCACGATGACGCTGGTGCGCTCGCGGCTCCTGGCCGCGCTGGGCGGCTGGGCGGAGTGGTGCATCTGCGAGGATGCGGAACTCGGCCTGCGCGTCTTCGAGGCCGGCTACCAGGCCACCTATCTGCCGCTCAGCTACGGCCGCGGACTGATGCCCGACTCCTTCATCGATTACAAGAAGCAGCGCTTCCGCTGGGCCTACGGCGCGATGCAGATCCTGCGCTACCACGCGCGCGCGCTGCTGCGGCCCGGCAGCAGCACGCTGACCGCGGGCCAGCGCTACCACTTCGTGGCCGGCTGGCTGCCCTGGATCGCCGATGGACTGAACCTGCTGTTCAACGTGGCGGCAATCGGCTGGTCGGTGGCGATGATGCTCAGGCCCACGCGCATCGATCCGCCGCTCCTGATGTTCTCGGTGCTGCCCCTCTCGCTGTTCACCTTCAAGCTGGTGAAGCTCGTGCACCTCTACACCCACCGCGTCGGCGTCGGCCTGCGCCAGACCTTTGCCGCCGCGATCGCCGGCCTGGCGCTCTCGCACACGATCGGGCGCGCGGTGCTCAAGGGGCTGGTCACGCGCGGCGAGCCCTTCTTCCGGACCCCGAAGCGCGCCGGACGGCACGCGCTGCTGCTGGCCCTGGCGGGTGCCTGGGAAGAAGGCGCAATGATGCTGATGCTGTGGGGTGTCGCCTTCGGCCTGTACTCCCTGCCGACGGAATTCACCAGCCCGGATCGCACGATGTGGCTCATCGCCCTGCTGATCCAGTCGATCCCCTACACGGCGGCGGTGCTGGTGTCGCTGGCCAGTGCCCTCAACCTGCCGGCGGCGCTGCTGGAGCGCCGGGTTGCCGAGGCCGTGCCAGCAACGTGACCAGGCACCGCTCGGCCCTGATGCCCGGGATCTGCAGCGGGCGCACGCCCTCGAGCTGCCAGTCGGCGGGCAGCGCGGCGAGTGCGGCGAGTTCCGCGTCGGGGCGCCGACCCTTGTAGGCAATCAGGCGGGTGCCGGCCGTCGCGAGCGGGCGCGCCAGCCGCGCGAGCTCGGGCAGCGGGGCGAGGGCGCGCGCCACGATCGTGTCGAAGGGCGCGTCGGGGGCCAGCGCCTCGGCGCGCGCGTGGAGCGCGCGCACGTTGGTCAGTGCCAGCGCGCGCGCCGCGTGCTCGACGAAGCGGATCTTCTTGGCGGTGCCGTCGATGAGCGTGAATGCCCGGTCCGGGTTCACGATGGCGAGCGGCAGGCCCGGAAATCCCGCGCCGGTGCCGAGATCGGCAATGCTCGCGCCCTGCAGCTCGTCGCTGGCGGCCAGGCTGTCGAGCAGGTGGCCGGCGATCATTGCGTCGCGGCCGGTGATGCGGGTGAGGTTGTAGGCGCGGTTCCACTGCTCGAGCTCATCCAGCAGCCGCAGGAGCTGTCCGGCCTGGGCAGCCCCGATCCTCACCCCAAGCTGTGCGGCATCGCTGACCAGGGCGTTCAGGCTGTTCGCGGACATGGGTTGCCTTGTACGCGATAGGAGGCACAATGCCTACTGTCTCCATTCCTCGGGAACGATGGCAGGGCAATGCTCCGGAACAACTGCGTGGGCGCCGCGGCGCTGTGCCTGGCTGCTAGCCTGCTGGTCGCCGGCCCCGCGGCGGGCGCGGGGCGCGCGGTCCAGGGCAGCGTGCTGTTCGATGGCGTGCCCCCCGGCGATGCGACGATCGCCACCGCGGTGCGCCGCTATGCCGCGGCGGGCGAAGCGCGCCTGCTCGACTGGCTGAGTGATGGCGAGCTGCTGATCGCGGCGCGCACGGACTCGCGTGAGCAGTTGCAGCGCCTGCGCGCCGCGGGCGGCCAGGCTGCGGTCCCCGCGAGCGCCGAAATGCTGGGCACGGCCGGGGAGACCCTGCGCGCGGTGGGCGCGCAGGCCTTCCGCAGCGAGTCCCTGTTCGTGTTGCGCGCTGAGACCGGGGCGGATGGCGCCGCTGGCGCGGCGCTGTACCTGCAGCCTCTCGGCGGCGGTGAAGCGCGCTTGCTGGTGAGCGCCGCGGCGCACCCGGGCAAGCCGGTCTGGGCGCACGATGGCCGCCGGCTCGCCTTCAGTGCGATGCTGCGCGAGGGCCAGAATACCGATCTGTACCTGCTCGATACCGCCGGCGGCAGCGAGCCGCGGCTGTTGGCCGCGGGCACGAGCGCCGCCTGGCAGGTGCTGGACTGGACCCGCGCCGATCGGGCACTGCTGGTGCGCCGTCTGGTCTCGCCGGCGGGCGATGAACTGCTCATGGTGGACGTCGAGACCGGCGCCCTGCGGCGCGTCGACGCCCCGGGAGAGCGCTCCCCGGGCTACGGCCACGTCGGCGAAGCGCAACTGTCGCCGGACGGCCGCGGCATTTACTTCATCACCGATCGGGGCAGCGATTTTGCCCAGCTGCGCTACGTGGATCTCTACGGCGCCGCCAACCAGCTGGTCAGCCTGCCCGTGAACCATGACGTCGAGCACTTCGCCGTCGGCCCCGACGGGCGCTATCTCGCCTACTCCTGGAACGAGGACGGTTACAGCCGCGTCACCGTGATCGATCGCAAGGCGGCGCTCGAGAGCGCACCGGCGGACCTGCCCGCCGGCGTGATCGCGGCGCTGAAGTTCGACCGCGGCGGCACGCGCCTCGCGCTCGAGATCGCGCCCAGCGCCGCGCCGCGCGGCGTCTACGTGTACGAGCCCGCATCGGGGGCGCTGGCGCGCTGGACGCGCTCGGAACTGGGCGCGCTCAGTGCCGCGCAGCTGGTGGCCCCGCAGACGGTGCGCTTCCCGACCCTGGACCGCCCGGCCCGGAGCGCCCGCACGCTCGCCGCGCTCCTGTACCGGCCGCGCAGCGCCGGGCCGCATCCGGTGCTCGTGATGCTGGGCGATGGGCACGCGGGTGCGATGCCACTGGCGCAACTGGATCTGTTCGTGCAGTACTGCGTCACCGAACTGGGATTCGCCGTCGTCGTGCCCGGGTTGCGCGACGGGGAGGCCGGCCTGCTCGACCTGGGCGCATTGCTGGCGTGGCTGGGCGCGCAGCGTGATCTGCAGCGCGAGCACGTGCTGCTGCTCGGGCGGGGCGCCGGCGGCACCCTGGCGCTCACCGCACTGGGGCTCTACGGCGATCGGCTGGCCGCGGCACCGCCACGAGCGCGCAGCTCGCGCCGATCCGCGCTCCGGTGCTGCTGGTGCGTGGCCTGCTGGATCCACCCCTCGAGGCCGCGGCCGCCGAGCAGCTGCTGTGGCGGCTGCGCAGCGCCAATGTCAGGACGTGGTTCATCGCGCCGCGAGAATCCGGCGGCAGGATCAGCGGCAGCGCGGACCTGGATGAGGTGCGGCGCGTCATCGCGCAGTTCCTCGTCAGCAACCTCGGCGCCTGAGCTACAGCCAGTTGCGGCGCAGTACGGTCTTCAGCGCCGGGCGCTGCGCGCTGTAGTAGTCGGCCACGGCCTTGATGTCCGCCGCCGACAGCGGCCCGACAAAGGGCGCCATCACCGGGTTCTTGCGATCGCCCTTCTGATACTCGAGCAGCGCGCGCGTCAGGTAGTCGGCATGCTGGCCGCTCAGGGTGGGGTAGTCGCCGGTGATGCCGACGCCATCGCGTCCGTGGCAGGCCGAACACAGCTCCGCGACCTTGGTGGGCACGGCACCGCTGGTCGGCGCACCCGGGGTCAGCGGCGTGCCGGCCAGGTAGGCGGCGACGTCCTCGATGTCCTGGTCGCTGAGCGAACTGGCCTGCGCGTACATGGTGCCGTGCGCGCGTTCCTTGCCGCGGTAGCTCTTGAGGGCGGCGACGAGATATTCGGGATGCTGGCCGACCAGCTTGGGCACGCTGTAGGTCGGATAGACGTTCTTGTAATCATCGATGCCGTGGCAGCCGAGGCAGGTATAGCCGATCTGCTTACCGCGCTGGGCGTCGCCGCCGGCCTGCGCCGCGCCCGCCGCAGTCAGCGCCAGCGCGACCGCCGCCAGCGTGAGTACCGCGATCCGGACCCTGGACATCGACATCCACATCGAGCTCATGATCGGACTCCGCAGTAACCGGGCGCGACCCGCCGTAAAATGGCCGCAAAGTGTACGGATTCACCGCCGGATTTGCCACTGCATGATCGCCCTGATCCAGCGCGTCACGATGGCCCGGGTGCAGGTCGCAGGCCGCACCCAGGGCGAAATCGGCGCGGGTCTGCTGGCCCTGATCGGCGTGGAGCAGCTCGACGGCCCTGCCCAGGCCCAAAGACTCCTGGAGCGCATGCTCGACTATCGCGTCTTCCCCGACGACGCCGGCCGCATGAACCGATCGCTGCGCGACACGGCGGGCGGTTTGCTGCTGGTCCCGCAGTTCCCCCTGGTGGCCGACACCGCCTCGGGCAATCGCCCGGGTTTTTCCCGGGCGGCCGCGCCGGCGCCGGCCCGCGCCCTGTTCGAGCAGCTGCTGGGCGCCGCGCAGGCCGCGCACGCTCCGGTGGCGGCGGGGATCTTCGGCGCCCACATGGAGCTCACGCTGACCAACGACGGACCGGTGACCTTCTGGCTGGCGGTACCCCCGGCCGCGACGGCGCCGGAAGCGTGACGGGCACGCCAATTGGCGTGGCGTGGCTGCGGCCAGGCTGCCAGTTCGCCTATCATCGTGGCTCAGTCAAATCCGGCTTAGGCCTTAGGAGTCCGCCATGGACCTGTTTTCGCCACGCCATCTGCTGATCATCCTGGTGGTCGTACTGCTGGTATTCGGCACCAAGAAACTGCGCACCATTGGTTCGGACCTGGGTGCCGCGGTCCGCGGCTTCAAGAAATCCATGAACGAGGGCGAGCAGGAACAGCAGACCGCACAGAAGCAGTTGCCCGCCGGCGCCAAGGACGCGGAATTCAGCGAGGCTGCACCCGGCGCCAACCCGCCTCACAAGGATGACAAGCCCGTCTGACGTTCCGGACCGGCCAATGCTCGACATCGGATTCTCGAAGATCCTGGTCATCGCCGCCCTGGCGCTGATCGTACTGGGCCCGGACAAGCTCCCGCAGGTCGCGCGCACCATCGGTCGCTGGGCCGGACGCGCACGCGCGATGGCACGGCAATTTCGCGACCAGCTCGAGACCGAAACGGAGAGTCTCAACCTGAACGTGAAGCTCACTCCGACCGCAGCGCCCGAGCCGACCACGGCGACGGCTGCGACTGCTGCGAGCGCGACCACAGCGACAGCCCCGCCGGCCGCGGCGCCCGCCCCGGCTGCGAGTCCTCCACCGGCCGACGCCCGAGCGCATGACCGGGGAGAATGAACCGCTCCTCGAGGGCACCCTGATCTCGCACCTGCTGGAGCTGCGCACGCGCCTGATGCGTGCCTTCCTCGCGGTCATCCTGGTGTTCATTCCCTGCGCGCTGTATTCGAACCAGCTGTTCGAGTGGCTCTCTCATCCCCTGCTGCAGCAGCTCCCGGCCAACAGCATGCTGATTTCGACCAGCATCACCGCGCCCTTCACCGCGCCGCTCAAGCTGGCCTTCTTCGCCGCGCTGGTGGTGGCGATGCCCTACGTGCTCTACGAGCTGTGGGCCTTCATCGCGCCGGGCCTGTACCGGCACGAAAAGAACTTCGCGGTGCCGCTGCTGGTCTCCGCCGTGCTCCTCTTCTACGTCGGCGTGGCCTTCGCCTACTACGCGGTGTTTCCGCTGATCTTCAAGTTCTTCGTGAACACGACGCCGCACGGCGTGCAGATGATGGCCGACATCAGCATGTACATGGAGTTCGTGGTGGTGCTGCTGTTTTCCTTCGGCATCGCCTTCGAGGTGCCGGTCGCGGTGGTGCTGCTGGTGCTGATGGGCATCGTGCCGCTGGAAAAACTGACCCGCAGCCGCGGCTACGTGCTGATCGCGGTGTTCATCATCGCCGCCATCCTCACGCCGCCCGACGCGATCTCGCAGACGGTGATGGCCGTGCCGATGTATCTGCTGTACGAGGGCGGGATCCTGTTTGCGCGCCTGGTGGCGCGGAGCCGCGAAAAACAGCAAAAAGCACAGGGGGATGAGGAATGAGCACATCGACCGCTGCGTCTGAGACCGTGCACACGGAACTGACCTGGCGCGGCCTGGTCCTGGGCATCCTGATCACCGGGGTCTTCACCGCGGCCAATGTGTATTTCGGGCTCAAGGCGGGCCTGACCTTCGCCACCTCGATTCCGGCGGCGGTGATCTCGATGGCAGTGCTGCGCGGCTTCCAGGGCATGACCGTGCAGGAGAACAACATCGTGCAGACGATCGCCTCGGCGGCCGGCACCCTGTCTGCGCTTATTTTCGTGCTGCCCGGCCTGGTGATCGTCGGCTGGTGGACCGGGTTCCCCTACTGGGTGTCGTTCGCGATCTGCGCGCTGGGCGGGACGCTGGGCGTCATGTACTCGATCCCGCTGCGGCGCGCGCTGGTCACGCAGTCCGACCTGCCCTATCCGGAAGGCGTCGCCTGCGCGGAGGTGCTGAAGGTCGGCGGCGGCGAGCACGCCGAGGCGGCGGCGGTCGAGGAAAGCCGCGCCGGCCTGCGCGCCGTGGTCTGGGGTTCGATCGTCTCGGCGGCCTTCGCGCTGGTGGTGGCGACGCGCGTCTTCGCCGGCGACGTGGTGCATTATTTCCGGGTCGGCGGCGCACGCGGCGGCGTGACGGGCTTCGATTTCCTGCTGTCCTTCGCGCTGTTCGCGGTCGGGCACCTGGTGAGACTGTGGGTCGGCGTCGCGATGCTCGTCGGTGCGATGATCGGCTGGGTCTGGGGCGTGCCGCATTATTCCGCCCTGCTCGCCAGCCATGATTCGATCACGCAACTGGCGCAGACGGTGTGGAGCCACCAGGTGCGCTTCGTCGGCGCCGGCACCATCGCCGTCGCGGCGGTGTGGACCCTCGCCAAGCTGGTCAAGCCGGTCATGGCGGGCCTGGCCTCGGCAATGGCGGCCTCGCGCGCGCGCGCCGCCAGCGGTGGCCAGCAGATGCTGCCGCGCGTCGAGCGCGACATTCCGATCGGGCTGGTCGGCCTCATCTCACTGGTCTGCATGGTGCCCATCGGCTTCCTGCTCGCGGATTTCAGCCTCAGCAGCGGGCTCGGCGGGCACATGCTGGCCATGGTGCTTGGCGGACTGATCTACATCACGCTGATGAGCTTCTTCGTTTCCGCGGTCTGCGGCTACATGGCCGGACTGATCGGCTCTTCCAACAGCCCGCTCTCCGGCATCGGCATCCTGGTGGTGATCGGCGCCGCGCTGCTGCTCGTGTTCGGCCTGCGCGCCAGCGTGCCGGTCAGCGGCGAGAAATCGCTGGTGGCCTTCGCGCTGTTCGTCACCGCGATCGTGTTCGCCGTCGCGACCATCGCCAACAACAACCTGCAGGACCTGAAGACCGGTCAGCTCGTCGACGCGACGCCGTGGAAGCAGCAGCTCGCGCTGGTCATCGGCGTCATCGCCGGCGCGGCGATCATTCCGCCGATCCTCGATCTGCTCAACCACGCCTACGGCTTCGCCGGCGCCCCCGGCCCGCATCACGAACACCCGCTCCCGGCGCCACAGGCCGGCCTGATCTCGGCGCTCGCGCAGGGCGTGATCCAGAACAACGTCGACTGGAGCCTGCTCCTCATCGGCGGCCTGATCGGCCTGGGCGTCATCGCCGCCGACGAGTCGCTGCGGCGCTTCACCGGCTCCGCGCACCTGTCGCCGCTCGCGGTGGGCCTGGGGATCTACCTGCCGACGCAGAGCACGCTCATGGTGGTGGTCGGCGCCATCGCCGGCTGGTATTACGACCGGCGCGCCGATCGCGGCCCCCGGCCTGAATCGACCAAGCAGCTGGGCGTGCTGCTCGCCTCGGGGATGATCGTCGGGGAAGGCCTGGTCGGCGTGCTGATCGCCGCCTGCGTGGCCTTTTCCGGCAGGGATTTTCCGCTGGCGCTGGTCGGGGACGCCTTTGCCAGCCAGCCCGCGGTGTGGATCGGCGGCGGGGTCTTCGCGCTGACCGTGTTCCTGCTGTACCGCTGGGTCGCCGGTCTGCGCGGCTAGGGCCTGCTCACGTCCGGGGCGCGGGCGAGCCGCTCCAGGCAGATCTTGAGGCGCTGCAGGGCCTGTCCCCAGCCGTTGCGCAGGCGCAGGTAATAGACTTCCCAGGCTTCCTCCACCGGAAATCCGGAACCCAGGAGCCGCAGCACGGCCGTGTCGCCCTCGGTGTCGAGGATGAAATCATCGACCATCACGGCATCGTTCGGCGGCAATTCGCGCGGCGGCATATAGATGAGGCGCAGGCGGCGTCCCACTTCGAACACGTCGATGTGCGCTTCGCGCTGCAGATCGCGATCGACCTGCACCACGTAGCTGCCGCCGAGCTTTGCATCGATGCGCGCGCCCGGTCCGAACCAGAGCGCCAGCAGCTTGGGGTCGATGAGCCCGCGCCACAGCAGCTGCACCGGCGCGCGCACGTCGATGCGATGGGCGTAGCCGCGGGTGCGATCAGCCACGGGGCCCGCCCGGCGCTGCGCGCTCCGGCCGCAGGGCCCACAGCAGCGGCAGGAGCGACAACAGGATGATCAGCAGCGTCACGAGCCCGAAATGGTCCCGGACCAGGGGCAGGTTGCCGAACAGGAACCCGCCGCACAGGAACAGCGTCACCCAGGCGCAGCCGCCCAGCACGTTGTAGAGCTGGAATTGCGCCACGCTCATGCGGGCGATTCCGGCGCTGAAGGGCATGAAGGTGCGCACGATCGGTACGAAGCGCGACAGCGCGATCGCCAGCGCGCCGTGGCGGCGGAAGAACTCCGCCGCACGCTGCAGGTGCTCGACGCGGAACAGGCGGTGCCGGCCGTTGTACGCGCGCGGGCCGACGGCGCGCCCGATCAGGTAGTTGGTGGTGTTGCCGGCGATCGCCGCGACGCCCAGCAGCAGCAGCAGCCACGGCAACTGCAGCCTGCGGCTGGCGTCGACCGCCGCCAGCGCGCCCGCGCCGAACAGCAGGGAATCTCCGGGCAGGAAGGGCGTGATCACGAGCCCTGTCTCGGCGAATATGACCAGGAACAGGATGGCGTAGAGCCACAGATCGTAGCGCGCGAGCAGCTCGACCAGGTGGCGGTCGAGATGCAGCAGCAGGTCGGAGAGAAACTGCAGGGCCGGCATCAGAAGCGGCGCGCCGAGCGATGCAGTGCCCGGGCACCGGCACCGCCACGCAGCTCCGCCAGTGCCGCGGCCACCTGCGTGTCGCGTCGCGCCAGAGTGGGCGCGCTGTCCGGCGTATCCGGAGCCGCGGGCGCCGCCTCCACGTCGTGCAATTCCACGTCGGGCGTGATGCCGATACCGTTGATCGACGCGCCCGAAGGCGTGAAATAGCGCGAGGTGGTGAGCTTGAGCGCCGCGCCCGTCGACAGCGGCATGATCGTCTGCACCGTCCCCTTGCCGTAGGTCCTGCGGCCCACCAGCGTCGCACGCCCGTTCTGGCTCAGGGCCGCGGCCAGGATCTCGGCCGCCGAGGCGGAGCTGCCGTTGACCAGCACCACGATGGGCACGCCGGCGGCGAGATCGCCCGGCGTCGCCTCCATGCGAAAGCGCGCCTCGCGCAGGCGTCCTTCCGCGCTCACGATCGTGCCCGACTCGAGGAAATCATCGGCGACCGCGGTGGCGGCCTCGAGTACGCCGCCCGGATTGTTGCGCAGGTCGATGATCAGGCCGCGCAGCGGGCCGCGGGCCGCGGCGTCGAGCCGCGGCATCGCCGCGTCCACTTCGCTGGCGGTGCCGTCCGTGAATTCGTTGATACGCAGGTACCCGATGCCGGGCGCGACCAGCTCGGCGGCGATGCTCGGCAGCTCCACCAGCGAGCGCCGCAGCCGGAACTCCAGTGTCGCGGGCACCTGCGCGCGCCGCACCGAAAGGCGTACTTCGCTCCCCGGCTCGCCGCGCAGCTGCGTGGTCGCCGCATCGATGTTCGCCGCGCTGACGGCCAGGTCGTCGATGCGGATGATCAGATCGTCGACCTTGAGGCCGGCGTGCACCGCCGGCGATTCGGGCAGGCAGCGCACGACGCGCACGCCGTCGGCGACGCCGTTGACCTCGACACCGACGCCGGCGTAGGAACCGCTGGTGGCGGTCTGCAGTGCGGCGTAATCGCCGGGTTCCAGGAGCGAGGAATGCTCGTCCAGGGACTCGACCAGGCCGTGCACCGCCTGGCGCATCAGCTGGTGATCATCGACCGGATCGACGTAGCTCTCGCGCACGCGCTGCAGCACTTCGGCGAGCAGCCGCGCGTCCTGCCAGGGCACCGCATCGCCCTGGCCGTAGGGCTCCGACACGGCCGGCACGGGCGCGCTGCCGCGATCGGCGAAAACCCTGCCAGCCACGGACAGGGCGAAACCGGCGATCACTCCCGTACCCAGCGTCAGTAACAGACGAGAATTGGGGCCCATGGGTGCCGGATATTACACCGCCAGGGCCTCTGGCGGCGGCTCCGCCAGATCGTCCTGGGCCGCGTTTTCGTGCAGCGCGGCATAAAAGGGGAGGTGCTCGAGGACCTCATCGATGGGCACGGGCCGGCCGATCGCGAAACCCTGGCCGTAGTCCACGCCCAGCTGTGCGATCCGGTGCCGGATCTCCTCGGTCTCGACATATTCAGCCACCGTGATCAGCGACATCGCGCGCGCCAGCTGCGCGATGGCCTGGATCGTCGATTCCGCCTTGGCGTCCGTGAGCACATCGCGCACGAAGCTGCCGTCGATCTTCAGCATGGATATCGGCAGGGAGCGCAGATAGGCGAGCGAGCTGAGGCCGGTGCCGAAATCATCGAGCGCGATGCCGCAGCCGAGCTTGCGGAGCTGGCGCATCAGCGCCTCGGTGTGCACGAGATTGCCGACCGCCGCGCTCTCGGTCAGCTCGAAGCACAGGGCCGCCGGATCGATGCCGCTCGCGGCGATCTCGGCCGTGAGGAATTCCGTGAAGGCGTTGTCCTTGAGCGATTGGCCGGAACAGTTGATCGTGAATACCACGGCGCCGCCGGCCATGAGCGCGGCGTGCGGCTGGAGCCGTCGCATCGCGGCGGCGACCACCCAGCGGTCGATCTCCGGCATCAGCTGGTAACGCAGCGCCGCGGACATGAAATGATCGGGGCCGACCGTCTGCCCGTCGGTGTCGCGCATGCGCAGCAGGATCTCGAAATGCGGCTGGCGGTGCATTTCACCCAGCGGCAGCAGCAGCTGCGCGTACAGGTGCAGGCGGTTCTCGGTGATCGCGGCGCGCAGGCCGGTGATGACGTTGATGTCGGTGAAGCGCCGGACGATGCTCTCGTCGGCTTCCTGGAACACCTCGACCCGGTTGCGGCCCCGGTCGTTGGCCGCCTTGCAGGCGGTCTCGGCGGCCGCGAAGGCATGCGTGAACTCCTGCGCGCGCGGCTCGACGGCGGCCACGCCCACGCTGATCGACACCGACAGCGTGCCGTCGCCGATGCTGGCGCCCAGCTGCCCGGCGCTCTGGCGCAGGGCCTCGGCGAAGGCCACCGCGTCATCGAGCCCGGCCGGCAGCAGGATCGCGAACCGGTCACTGGAAATGCGCGCCGCCATCGCCCCGGGCGTCAGACGCTGGCGGATCAGCTCGCCCACCTGGGCGATGACCCTGTCGCCGATATGCATGCCGTAGGTGTCGTTGATCACGTGCGTGCGATTGATGTCCACGCCCAGTGCGCTCCACGAGCGCTGCTGGCTGTTCGGCTGCTGCAGGGCATTCTTCACCCGCAGCTCGAAGGCCGGGCGATTGAACAGTCCGGTCAGGGCATCGTAGCTGTTGGCAATCACGGCCGAGACGCGCCGCGCCAGCAGCTCCGCGAGCCGCGCCTGCCGCGGCGTGAATTCCGGCATCGTCAGCGGACGGAACAGCGCCAGCACGCCGATCGCGCGGCCGTCCGGGCGGGCGATCGCGCAGGAGAGGATCCGGTAGACATGCGCCGGGTTTCCGGTCTGGAGCTGCAGCTGGTTGACGATCACCGCTTCGCGGCGCAGCTGCGCGCTCGACATCAGGTGGCGGTGCGCGCGGGCCACGAGGCTGGCCTCGATCGCCTGGTCGGGCAGCTGGCGCACCAGGACCAGGTTCTTCTCCGGCACGATGATCGCCGCCAGACCGCCGCGGATGTGTTCGATCGCAGCGCGCAGCACGGCCTTGAGCTCATCACCCCCGCCGTCTTCGTCCGGCGTGTCGCCGCCGCTGACCTTGAGCAGCATGTCCAGGTCCTGGTCCTGCTCGGCGAGCGAGCCGCTCAAGGTGACGATCTGCTCGCGGCTCTGCAGCTCGCGCGCCAGGATGTCCAGGGCCGGACGCACCATCGAGTGCACGTAGGCCAGGCTCCGCAGGTCGCTCCCGGGGCCGGCGCGACAGCGCAGCAGCACCGCTGCAAAAAGCCGGCCCTGCTCGGCGCCGCCGCTGCGGCGCAGCCAGAAGATATAGAGGGGTTCGCCGTCCGTGAGCAGCACGCCGGGCGAGCCGGGTTCTGCCGCGGCGGCGCGCATCGACTCGGCCACCAGCTTGCCCAGCGCCCCATCGGCCGCCATCTCGTTGGTCCAGAGTACGTCGCCGGCCGTATCGAAAATCGAAACGCCGATCATGCGCGGCAGCAGCGCGCGCAGCAGCTGCGTATAGCTTTCGAGTTCGGGCGCCCCGCGAAAGGTGCCCCTGATTTTGATTTTGTCGGTCATGGACGTGCGTTGCCGGCCGCCAGCTTCAGGCATGAGGCCGCCCGCACGCCTTGATGGGGTTCGCGGTTTAGTTAAAGGGGTTTCGCCGGCCGGCAGGTCTCCGCAGCGCGCAGCCCACCGCGGAGCGCTCCGGCGCCGTGACGCGGGTCTCAGTCGGGGCGGGGCCGGCGGAACCAGGGCCGCGGATCGATCGGTTGGCCGGCGCGGCGGATCTCGAAGTAAAGCTCCGGGCGCGAGCGGCCGCCGCTGTCGCCGGCGGCGGCGATCACCTCGCCGGCGGCGACGGCCTCGCCGGCCGATTTTCGCAACTGATCGTTGTAGCCG
>Ga0209647_1000605_pt1 | contig 33060 bp, 26 predicted proteins | sample GraSoi_2013_60cm_FD_185827 | JGI IMG/M metagenome (GOLD analysis project Ga0209647, IMG submission 185827) | Grasslands soil microbial communities from the Angelo Coastal Reserve, California, USA - Sample 9_17_2013_60cm (SPAdes) (version 2) | ecosystem: Environmental > Terrestrial > Soil >... | reverse complement strand
AACTGTTGGGAAAGTTGATATTTTAAAAGTGAATGAAGTCGAGGCGCGTCTTATTACCAATGAAGAAAATATAGAAAAAGCTGCACAGAAACTCTGGAGACCGAATCTCGATGCCCTTTTTATTACTCTGGGTCCAGATGGATGTTACTATAAGGTAGGAGAAAAAGAAGGTCATGTACCGACAATTGATCTCACTCCGGTAGATACTACAGGAGCTGGAGATGCATTCAATGCTGGGTATATTTTTGCTTTACATGAGAAAGGCAAACGCTTTTCTGAAATGTCTGAAAAGGAATTGCTTTTTTCTCTTAAAAGAGCAACGACGATTGCATCTCTCACTACAACCAAAAAAGGTGCGATCTCTGCATTCCCCACGAAAAAGGTTTTACAAAAATATCTATGACCTACACTTTTCTCAAAAATGATTTTTACCTATCTGGCAGTATGTCCTCAAAAAAAGACTACGACGATACAATGAAGATCCTAGTAAAAAATATCACACTACAGACATCAACCAAACCCTCAGCGCTTTTTACTAAAGAGCTTGAAGCACTACGCGCCAAACGAGCACTCACAGAATCTACTGTATGGGGAGGAGTAACGCTTAAAAAAGTAGACGTAGCAAAAGATTATATTGAGAAGCTCTTGATAATACAACAACATGGAGTACTAGGATTTGAAATTCATAAAAAGAAATTGGAAAAATTGAAAATCTTAGAAGGAATATGTCTCGTATTGTTTGTGAATCATAAAAATCATAACTCTCGTTCAATTACCATAAAGCTCGCAGGTCCTGGAGACAGATTTACTTTTCATCCAAATGATGAGCATGGCATACTTGCGCTTTCTGATTGCGTTATTCAAGAAACCTCAACCAACCATTTGGATGATTTAGTGTATATTTTCCAGGCAGGACAGGTTTAAATCCCCTATGCTATACTGAGTCAAATGGATAGTGATGCTTTGGTCTATACTGCGATATTTGGAGATGGATCCCGGGTCGAGCCCGGGATGACGGAAGAAGAAGCAAGGCAAAAAATTAGAGAGCAAGCAAGGGAAAAAGGAATCATTCCCTCCTCTATCTATGACTTCTACCACGCTATTGGGACAGGAAAAGTAATACCGCGCTTTACAGTGCCCGCAATAAATATACGCACGCTCACCTATGATACAGCACAGATTGTGTTTGGTCTCATAAAAAAACACACCATTGGTCCTGTTATTTTTGAAATTGCCAGGTCTGAGATGGAATACACAACGCAGTCTCCAGATGAATATGCAACAGTTATCTTGGCAGCAGCGCTACAAACAGGATATTCTGGCCCAGTCTATTTGCAAGGCGACCATTTCCAGTTGAGTGCAAAAAAATACAAAGAGGATAAGGAAAAAGAAGTACAAAGAATAAAAGATTTGATAGATAGTTCTATTGCTGCAGGGTTTTATAATATCGACATTGATGCATCAACGCTTGTGAATGTGGAAAAAGAAAGTCTTGAAGAACAACAGGGAGAAAATTATGCGGTTACAGCGGAATTGGTAAAGTATATTAGGGAAAAAGAAAAATAGATTGCCACGTCCGGCCAAGGCGGGACTCGTAATGACGATGGGACTGGATCCCGGGTCGAGCCCGGGATGACGATAAGCGTTGGAGCAGAGATTGGACATATTGGTGGGAAAAATAGCACGGTGGAGGATCTACAGGCCTTTATGCATGGCTTTCTGCCGCTCATCGGCACAATGATTGGCATTTCCAAAATGAGCGTCCAGACAGGCACAAGTCACGGTGGTATTGTGGATGCTTTGGGAAAAGTAGAGAGCGTCAAGCTGGATCTCTCAATCCTTGAAAGTATTGGGAAAGTTGCAAAAGAAGCATATCATTTGGCTGGAACGGTACAACACGGTGCATCAACACTTCCCTTACAGCTTTTTGACAAATTTCCAAAAAACAATTGTATTGAAATCCATTTAGCAACAGGATTCCAAAATATTGTCTTTGACACGATGCCAAAAATTTTACAAGAAAATATGTATACTTGGGTTGTAGAAAATCTTTCTGAAGAAAGAGAGAAAAATATGACAGACCAACAATTTATCTATAAGATGCGCAAAAAAGCTCTTGGGCCTTTTAAAAAGCAACTATGGGATCTGGCTGCAGCAGAAAAAAAGCCTATAATGGAAGCGCTTGAGAAACACCTTGAGGAGACATTTGAAAGATTAGGAGTATTTAATACGAGAGAATTATACTGAAAATTGTTTCATTGTTAGATTGTTTCATTGTTCCCTCACCCTGACCCTCTCCCAGAGGGCGAGGGAAATCAAGGAAAATTTATGTATATTCATACACCAACACTCACTGATTTTATTTTGCATGAAGAACATGAGCACCCCCGTGCAACTGGAAGCTTTACCTATTTACTCTTGCAGCTTGCCTCAGCTGCAAAAATAGTCAATAGCCATGTCAGACGCTCTGGACTTGCTGATATTATGGGAGCAATAGGCCGAAAAAATGCATTTGGGGACGAAGTACAAAAATTAGATATTTTTAGCAATGATGTCTTTGTATCAACGCTCACGGAAAGTGGCCAGGTACATACTATTGTTTCCGAAGAATTAGATAAGCCACATGAAATTTCCGGCAATCACAGAGGAGAATATATTGTCTATATTGACCCTTTGGACGGGTCATCTAACATTGACGTGAATTCCCCTATTGGCACGACATTTGGTATCTATCATAAAGACAAAGGTCTTTTGCAAAAAGGGAAAGAGCAAGTTGCTGCTGGATATATTCTCTATGGCTCAAGTACGCTTTTTGTCTACACCAGTGGACACGGAGTGAATGGATTTACACTGGACCCTGCAATCGGAAGTTTTTTACTTTCTCATGAAGACATGCAGATTCCTAAAAAAGGAACTATCTATAGTATGAATGAGGCATATTTTGAGCTATTTTTTGAACCAGAAAAGGATTACGTATCGTTCATAAAAAAAGAAAAAGGTTATACTTCCCGTTACTGTGGCGCAATGGCTTCGGATATCCATAGAATTCTTCTCAAAGGCGGTATATTTTTGTATCCAGCCAACAAGAAATCTCCCGAGGGCAAGTTGCGACTCATGATAGAAATAAATCCCATGAGCTTTATTATGGAGGAAGCAGGAGGCATGAGTATTGGCGAGAATGGGAAAAATCCACTCGATATTATGCCACTAACAAAAAATGATAGATCGCCTTTTATAACCGGGAGTCGAGAAAATATCCAAGAGTTTTTACGGATTCTGGATCTTCGACCAGAATGACAATAGATATGCATGTTCTAGATCATATTAAACTTATTAGCAAAGAATGCCCGGAGAATAAGACTGTCCTTCTTCGCGTGGATTTTAATGTTTCCCTCAATGCAAATCATAAAATTGCTGATGATTTACGAATCAAAGCAACCATCCCAACTATTCACAAGCTTTTAGAACATAACAATAAAATCATTATCATCTCCCATTTGGGAGAGCCGGAAAAAAACCTGCCTGCCGGCAGGCAGGGAGAAGAGAAATATTCTCTGACGCCAATAGTAAAAGATTTGCAGAAATATCTGCCAGAAAATAAAGTAAAACTCATTCGAGACTTTGAGTCACCAGAAGGACGAAAGGAAATAGAGGGAGAAGAAGAACGAGAAATTACGTTGCTTGAAAATATCAGGTTTTATCCTGAGGAGAGATCTGGATCCCGGGTCAGGCCCGGGATGACGAGGGAAGCTTTTGCAAAAGACCTTGCCTCGCTTGGTGATGTCTATGTCAATGATGCATTTGGCGTATCACATAGAAAAGATGCATCAATTGTTTTGTTGCCCACATTACTTCCTAGCTACGCAGGACTATTATTAGAAAAAGAGATCACAGCAATTTCAAAAGTACTCGATAATCCCAAAATGCCTGTTGTTACCATAATTGGTGGCGCAAAAATTGATACAAAAATACAATTTCTCTCCAAGCTCACAGAGATAGCTGACTTTTTACTTTTAGGTGGTGGGATTGCAAATACTATTTTAAAAGATGAAGGAAAAGAAATTGGAAAGAGCTTGTTTAGCAGCGACCAAAAACAGAACGTCGAGCACCTGCTAAGTCTTGCTAAAAAGCATCATACAGAAATTGACCTACCAAAGGACTTTACAGGAGTTCAACAAAATAAAATAGAGACATACCGAACTAACCAAATCCCTTCTAATTTTTCTATAAAAGATATTGGGCCAGAAACAGAAGCTTTGTGGGGAGAAATAATTAGTAAAGCCAACACTATTATTTGGAATGGTCCTGTTGGGTATATTGAAGAAGAACCATTTACTCGTGGGACGGAATTTATCTATTACTCCATAACACAAAATACTCACGCCTATTCTCTTGTTGGTGGTGGCGACACGCTTGCGGCAATTTCAAAAGAAGAATATTTGGATAAAATTTCTCACATCAGTACAGGAGGCGGGGCTTTGCTAGAATTTATTGAAAATGGGACACTTCCAGGAATAGAAGCCCTACGAATTTCTAATTTCTAATTCCTAATTTCTAAACAAATCCCAAAAATACAAAAAGTGATTTCTTCGCTTCACTCGCAATGACGAAACAGAATTGTTATACTTACCTCATGCCTACTAAAGAATACGCTCAAAAGATTTTTCAACTTCTCAAAGAGCATTATCCAAAAGCTCATATGATACTTGAATGGGGAAATAATTTTGAACTTCTTGTAGCTATTATTCTTTCTGCACAGTGTACTGACAAAAAAGTGAATGAAGTGAGCTCGAAACTATTCCCTAAGTATCGAAAAGAAAGAGATGAGTTTAAAGAAAAATATAAAGAAGAGATCCTTCGACTCGCTACGCTCGCTCAGGATGACAAGTTGGATAAAGAAATGATAATCCAACTTGTCAACTTTGCATCTGTTCCCCTTTCAGAACTTGAGCAGGACATTAAATCTACTGGCTTTTATCACAACAAAGCAAAAAGCGTACAAAATGCGGCACGAGTGGTATTGGAAAAATATCATGGAATACTTCCCCGAACCATTAAAGAAATGACAAGTATTCCTGGCGTTGGGAGAAAAACAGCAAATGTCTTTTTGGGAAATGCGTATCATATTTCTGAAGGCATTGCAGTAGACACGCATGTCAAAAAACAAGCGCAGGCATTGGGACTCACAAAAAATACCGACCCAGATAAAATTGAGCAAGATCTTATGAAATTATTTCCACAAAAAGATTGGTTTGCGCTCACCTACATGCTTATCGAGCATGGAAGAAACGTGAGAAGAAAGAAAAGCGATCGTTTAACATGCGGTAAGTCAGATTGTATTCTTTGTAATCAAAAAAGTTAACCATTGCTCCATTGTTCTATTACTCCATTGCCAACAATGAGACAATGAAACCATGAAACAATTTACCAATCAACTTTTACCCATCTTTCTTACAGTTCTTACTTTTTTTGTTTTGGTTATATTTTTGCATGGATTCATTTCCCTTCTCAATCTATTTCCTACCAGAGGAAAAATAGAACTTATTCTTCTTCCTGCTGATATTCTTATTGGTCTTACCATTTATCTGAAGACCTCCATTGATTTTGCTTTATTTCTTGGCAAGCTGATGAGCCGCTTTCCTGGGTGGAAAAAGAGCATTGCTATAGAAGTTGGCACCTCTTTGGGAAATGGCATTGGGACACTGCTTATTTTAACTATCTGGACATTTTTCAAAGAAATTCCTCTACTTCTTTTTGGCATGATTGTCCTAGCATCTTTAGTATTATTTCGACTCGCTGAAGAGTCATTAAAATTCAAGCCACTTCTATTCTTTAATAAATTATTTTCCCCCATTACTTCCTTTCTTATTCCGAAAGCTGTTATGCAAAAAAATTCCGCGCTTGGATTTATGGGTCTTCTCTTTTTTTCTATTACTATTCCTTTTGTCCTTGGACTTGATGACTTTGCCGGCTACATTCCCCTATTTACAATAGTCAATGTCTTTGGATTTAGCGTGGGGGTACTTTTGGGACACATGCTCTTAACCACAGCTCTTTTTGCAAATCCGCAAAAGACCATAGCTATCATTCGTCTCCATGCTGTTGAAGTTTTTGGCAGCATTGTCTTTATCGGACTTGGCCTCTGGGGACTTGTAGAAGCAGCTCAGATACTATTTAGAATAATCCAATAAACGAATATACAAATAAACGAATAAAAATATTAAAGAAATAAAGCCAGCAGACGTCTTCAATTTTTGGGCATTTGAAATTTGCTTGCTTGAGTACATACTCGATAACAGATTACTAACTGGTAAGCAAATTTCATATAGTGAGACTAATGATTTTTTGAGATAGAGTAGTCGAGCAGGCTCCAAAAATTCGGAGAGGCTGATGGCTACCCAAGGCTTGAGATTGCTTCGCTTCGCTCGCAATGACGAAAAGAGATCCTTCGACTTCGCTCAGAATGACACAGCTGTGTCATTTTTTCGCTAATTGGATGTCGAGAGTCTTATCTTCTCCAAATTGCATTTGATATGTCACTTTCCCATTTCCAACAAATCCCCCATCAGTTGATTGACTTACTCCATAGGTCACTGGATACGTAAGGGAGAAAGTATACGGATAATTCTCAGTCCCTGCCTGCTTGAAAAGCGTAAGGCTATAATTAATAAGTGGGTTACCAAGTGGGACATTTTGCGAAAGCGCATAGGAGATTGTGACGTGTTGCGTTGTCGCTGGTGGGACAGTAACTAACAATCCATACAATACTTTACCCTGTTCTTGTGTCTTTTCAATTTCAAGTCCTTTTGGAGCCAAAAATCCTGGCGCTTCATAGACTTTTGGATCGGTAATTGCTGCAATAAGATTTTGATCCTTCCCGTCTATGTTGACATCAGTGAGCGTTGCACCGCTTGGCAACATAATTCTCAGATAATTTCTATATACACCACCTGGCCAGTCATAATTAGGACTGGTATTCTCATACGAGATAACAATATTCCCCGTTATCTTCCCGTCTCCACCCATAACTACCTGCTGAATGACAGATCGCTTGAGAAAATAATTTGCCTTATCAATACCTATATTTGCTTCATTTATCCCGGTAAAATCATTGATTATATTTTCCTTAATACCTCGTGGGTCCCACAAAGAAGCAGAAAGATTAGAGGTAGTAAATGGATCTTGTACTTTTGTATCAGAAAAAGAAAAAAGCAGATGTTTTTCTGTCAGATTTTGTAAAAAGCTTTTGGCAAGAAGACCGTAATTACTTTTTCCATTTCCAAATGAAGTCTGTATTGATTCAAAAAGAGCCCGAAGAAAATCCTTTTTTTGAGAAGAGCCAGCAAATGAATTTTTTTCCGCATGCTTTTCTGTGAGCAAAAAGAAATTGTCTTTCGTTACTGTTTCATTATAAGAAGGCACTGAGACTTTTCCCAAAGACGCAATAAGTCCCTTTACGACGTCCAAATCAATCCCAATTACCCCATCAACTACCTGCCCTGTCTCTTGTTGCAAAAAAAATGCAGCATTTTTTCCATCAACTGTAAAATCCGGATCGAAATTACTGTCCCGTAAGTACCAGTGGACAAGTGGAATATATCGCCTTATGGCAAATGGTGGCTCGACATGACCTTTTAATTGTCCATCTGCATCATAGACATCGTGAATAGAAAAGTCTGTAATTTTACCTTTATCAAAGGTCAGAAGTCCATACGAACCAATAAATCCCCCGCCTGGGCGAAGCTCCATATTATTCTGGAACAATACAAGATATGTTTTTTTGCTGTCCATACCAACAACAGATGGCAGTACATCGCTCACTCTTGAAAAAAGATTGGCAAAATCGGTCACAATACCAAGCTGAGTCTGGTACTGCGCTGGCACTTGCCCACCACTTATCATCTCTGAAAAAGCAACTTGTGCTTTTTTAATGTCATTGATGGCTTCTGAAAAATCACTTTCCGGACGAATAGTCTTCCCATTCAATACATTTTTCATAAGTACAATGCCACTTACTGCGTTACTCAGACTTTGAGTCATGGCAACTGCTTGGGCTGTTTGATTCTCCGCTGCTATAAGAAGCGTGGGTTTGGAAATAAAAGAGAGCTCTTTATCCAAAACGCTTTCTCCTGATTGTCCAATACTAAAATACACTCCTGCAGCTTGTATTGCGCTTTGTGCTGTCTGAAGATTGCCTTTTTGGACACTTGAAACTCCTTGCAACAACAGTCCTCTTCCAATAAAAAGTGCTCCTGCAGTAATGACTACTGGAAAAAGCAAAAGGACTATAAGAGCATACACACCAAATGCAAACCAATTCATTTTTTTCTTTCGTGGGCCTTGCGAAAATGTATGCGACTGCTTTGAAATCTTCTGACTCGCAGCAACTTCCTCTTCAACAACAGGTATTTCTTCATATGTTTTCTGAAGCTTCTCTAAAACAGACAGACTACTTGGACCAACACTATGTCCCTCAGGTAAGATAAATGTGTCTGATGTGTTGTTTTCTTTTGAAAAATCAATCGCAATGAGTGGATCGATTTTTTGTAATAAATGTGCCAAAGAAAGCTCTGTTACAGGCGCTTTTGGAAAAAGCAATTGGACTTTTTCTCTTACCGTCCCAAATGCAACATGCATAAGTCCATCGACAGTATCTGCAAATAAAGCTGGGTAGACAGGGGTAAGCCCAATATTATCCAGAATCATTTTCTTTGTCTTTCTTGTCTCGCGGAGTACTCTATCGAGCGGTAAAATACTATCGAGATATCCAAAAACATCTCCTGTTAAGACAAAAAATGCCTTATCATACACAGAAATCTTTTCTACATATTCTTGCTGGTATACATGGTAATAGCTCACAAATAAAAACATCGCCTGGTTTTGTGTTGCCTTTTCAAGAAGTGGTGTTACTAATTCTAATGTCTCCCTATCCCCGTCCCATACAAAAAATATATGAGAATAACTTCCATCCGGAATTTGTGGCATGGTCTTTTGAAAAGGAATCGCAACGATATTTGTATTGGTCTCTGGCTTTTTTTCCGAAACCAAAACAGTCAAAAGACTTTGCTGCAATTTCTTAGCAACTTCAGCCCCGATAATTCCTGTTTTATCTACAATAAGAGCTAACAATTCTTGCTTTTTTTCGTGGATTTCAAAGACAGAAGTACTCACCTATCTATTGTGGCATTACGAAGGATTGTTGTCTAGCGCTTCATTCACATATTTATCTGCTACACTATTTTGCTCCCTTGGAATATGAATATATGTCACGGGAATTCCGAGTGCCTTTTCCTTTTCTTTTGCTTGAAAATAATAGCCTTTGAGATTTTCATCTTTTACTTTGTAGAGTCCTTGCATTTGCCTGCAAATAAGCTGTGAGTCTAAGTATGATTCTATTCCCGAAGTTTGTCCGATTAATTGCCGATTAGCCTCGATCCACGAGAGTGCTGCTATGAGGCCACTATACTCTGCAACGTTATTTGTCGCTATCCCTAGTCTCTTCCCAAAGCCAGTGATGGTTTTATCGTCATTGAGGATATGAACTCCATAGGCTGCTTCTCCTGGATTACCTCGTGATCCACCATCGGTATATATTTTAAGCATACATAATAATTTCTAATATCTAATTCCTAATTTCTAAACAAATTCCAAATTCAAATGTCAAATGACCAAAACGTTTAGAATTTTGCATTTTGAACATTGTTGCTTATTTAGAATTTAGATATTAGTATTTAGGATTTCTTTGCGAGCAATCGTATTGCGAGCAAAATGAATACTCCCATCTCGCACGCATCCGTAATTATAGCAGACGCGACATAACTAAAGCGTGGGATAAAGAGAAGATTGAATATAACATTGATGACAGCCCAGAAAATATAGACATACATAAGAAATTTTTGCTGCTTTTTTGCAATAAGAATCCACTGCATAATGCTCGTTGCAAAAAAAATGGGAAGAGAGAGGAGCAGTATGCGAAGGGGAATCATTGAAAGTAAAAAGTCACTTTTAATAAATTGCAAAAGGGGAGAGGCAAACCATATTGGCACTCCAACAACAATACCAAACCCAAGAAATCCCAAGATGTAAAAAATATATCTTGAATAATTCTTTCGAGAATTTTCACCCGGAACTATAAGACTAGGATATAACACGTTAGACAAAAAGAGAGGAATCGCAATAAGAAAGTCAAAGAATTTATATGCCAAATCATAGAGAGCAACGTCGGTTGTTGATTTAAATAATGCAAGTAAAATTATATCTATTCGAAAATACACTAAATTAAAAAGAAGCATTGCAGTAATGGGCAATGTTTCTTTTGTGAGATTTTTTATAAATGTTGTGTCTATTGAAATAGGAAATAATTTTTCATCGATTAAGAAAAGTGATAATACAGCCTCAATAATACCCCCAATAACAAATGCGAAGACAAGAAAAAGAAAAGTGAAATGAAAAATGGAAAAAAGAAAAACCAATGCTACTGTTGCAATTGACCCAACGATACCGGCAATCAATTGATATTCATAGACTAATTTTCTTTGAAACACTGCAGCTGCAGAAAATAATATTGACTCAGTTACTAATGTAAAAGAAAAAATAAAAATTCCTAATTTAACAAGTGGGGAATACCCGACATTTGTAAGAGTATTATAAGGTAGAAATAATACCCCGATTGCAAGAAGAATAATGAGCGCTAAAGACAAAACTATCCGTGCATAAAATAAATCACGGAAACGAAGATGTGCATCTTTTTTTTGCAAAAACATTGCATTAAATCCAAAGTCTGAGAATAAATAAAAGACACTAATAAATGCGACGATCTTTGCAAAGTCTCCATAACCCATGACCCCAAAATGACGAGCAATAAAAATAGTGATAAGAAAACTACTGCCAGAAGTAATCACACGAGCAAGAATTTGGAAGAGGGTATTACTAGCAAGCTTGCGATAGGGAAGCATAGGAATATTGTAGCATTTTTTTCTCCATCGGGGTCCTGCCGGTCGTTCGACTCACAGTGCTCGGTTGCGATACGACCAACTGCGGTTGGTCATAAACAACCTGCGCGGCTGTTCGAGTCTTACGCCCGTCACCCCTTGCTTAATTCTTAATTCATAATTCCTATTCCAGCAGTATCCCAAAACTAATGCAAGCAAGAGTTGTCCTTGCTGGATGGTGAGAAAATAGTGGTCTATCATGCCAAGAATGACAACGCTTCCAAGAAGCATAAGCTTTAGAAGTGAATCAGAACGTTTTATGCACATCCACAAAAAGACCAGCATGCCAATAAATCCTACGACTCCTGTCTCTGATGCAGTAAGAAGAAAAATATTATGCACTGGCTGGAGAATAAATTGCTGACTTGCTGCATCTGTAAAGTAGGGGAGTGAAGGCAAAAAATTGTTAAGTCCTATGCCAAAAAGTGGATGAGACAGTATCATTGCAAAAGATGCTTGGATAAGAAAAAGTCGTTGTGTTATTGATTCATCTGTTAAAGAAAATGAAAATCGAGAGACAAGAAGCGGAGACACTGCGACAAGAATCGACAACACAAGAAGCGCAGCAAATATCCATGTCTTCTTGCGAAATGCAATAATTGTAATCACAATAACCACCCAGACGAGTATTGCCGCTCTACTAAAAGTAAGAAGGAGTGCTATGGTGCCAAGAAGTAAAACGGTTCCATAAAAAAATTGAACAACCCTTACCGTCATCCCGGGCTCGACCCGGGATCTATTTTTGAGATTCTGAATCAAGTTCAGAATGACGAAGGTCATTGCTATCACTAAAAATCCAGCCAAGACATTTGGATGGGGGAATGTGCCATATGCACGCAGAGTGAGTTGTCCGTCAAGAGATGCATTCGCAATGCCAGGGGTTGTGCCGGAAAATGTTCGTTCTCCCACGTAATAAAATAATCCCCCCAAAGAAGATTGCTGGAAATATTGCAGAATTGCCAAGATGCTTTCAAAAAGAATGCCAAAACTAAAAGCTATAGGAATAAGTTTTTTTTCTTGCACTGAGCTCCTGCTCACATACCAACCAAAAAATAAAAATTCCAAAAACTTCAAAAGCCCATACCAACCCGCAAAGGGATTTTGAGAAAAGAAGATGCCGAGGGAAAGAAAGAGAACGATGAACAATACAGGAGATTGCCACGTCCCGCCCTGGCGGGACTCGCAATGACGAAAGAATACCAATGATGCTAAGATTAGAATGAGAATGTCTGTGAGGTAGAGAATGGGAGAGAGGTAATCAACCCGTTGACCTAAGACAAATGAGAAGCTTGGCCAGAAGTGTCTGCCAAATTGTGTTGGCAGTAAAAGCAGAATGAGGAAAAATAATTTATTTTGGCTTGATTGCCAAAACCCTGTCTCTTCCTTCTCCTGCCGAAACGGAAGTAACTTTCTCATCTTCTGCGAGCATGGTGTGTATAATTCGGCGTTCCCAAGATTTTAAATTTGGAATGACAACTTCCTGGTTACTTTCCAATGCTCTTTCTTTTGCTTGTTCAACAAGGTATTTGAGCGATTCGATTCTATTTTTCTTATAATCGCCAATTTCCAAAGAAACTCTCACAAATTCTCCCAAAGCTTTTGCAACAGAAAGGGAGATGATTGTCTGGAGTGCTTCGAGCGTTTCGCCATGGTACCCAATAAGAATACCTCCTTCTTCTGTTTCGAGTGTTATGTCATAGACGTCGTCATTTTCTTCAACAGCAACTTCTGCTGTTATTCCAAGCATGTCTAAAAGCTTTCTTGTTGTCTCTATAACTTTTTTTGTATTATCTGCCATATGGAATTTTCTTTATCCAATCGTTAAGACCGCCAAGTCCAGCGATTTGATACTGTTGTATGATACCAAAAATCGTGAAAGTATTCCAGTACAAAGATAGTCCGATAGGAAAATTGAAGGAGGAGAATCCGATAAGAAGAGGGATAAGAAAAAGAGATTGTGACTGAAATGCTTGTGCAAAATCTTCTTCTTTCTTCTCAACCTTCTTTTCAATTTTTTGCAATGCATTGTCTTTTTTGTTGGGTGTTGGAGGAACTGCAGGCGTTCCAAACATCATTTTTGATTGGATGAATTGGAGACCTGCCGTAATAACCGGCACCAAAAGTATTAAAACTCCAACTGTTGCAAGAAGCTTGGACGGAGATCCACCAAGAGGCAATCCAAAAAAGTGTTGGTCTATTGTATGGGTCAATTTAAGACCAGGAAAATAGACTGCTTTATTCACAACATCAATGACATGCTTGCCATTGCTACTCACAATAAGTCCCAAGACATTGTAGAGCGTAATAAGCACGGGAAATTGAATAAGCATTGGAAGACACCCCGCCAAAGGATTGACTCCATGTTCTTTGTATAACTTCATGGTTTCTTGTTGAATTCTGGCACTGTCACCTTTGTGTTTTTCTTTTAATTTTGAAAGATGAGGAGTGAGTGCTTGCATTTTTTTGGATGCTTTCAGCTGCGTCGCAACAAATGGCCACAAAGCAAGACGTATAACGATGGTCAGAAGAATAATGGCAAACCCAAGAGGGTAGGGAAGATGCAACGTAAGTAAGAGATGGTAAAAGGCAATGAGAATATTCAGAAGTGGGTTATATAAAAGAATAGTAAAAATGCTTAAAATATTCATTGATTATTTTGCAAATGGATGGCAGGTCAGGAGCCTTGCAATAGCTTTTTGTCCACCTTTTTGTATTCCGTACTTTTGTATTTGTATTATAGCAAATTCTGAGCATATTGGATAGTAGCGACACATATGAGGCGCTCCCAATAGCTGCCGAAGGGCTGACGAGAGAAAAGTTTGGTAAAACTTAATAAGAGAAATGATAAGACGCCTCATAATTGACCTAATTACTCTAATTAACCTAATTTCTAAAGAAACCCAAATTGGTGCTTGGATATTTTTTAGGTCAATTAGAAATTAGAATAATTAGAAATTTGTTAGTGCTTGTTCAATAATTTTTTTAATTTCTCCTGCATCCATCTCTACTCCTTCTTTTCTCAGAATAAATAACAGATCATTTCCTTGCTTAAGCTTCTCATGCACTCCCTCTACCACAGCTCTGACTCGTCTTTTGAGTCTATTTCTGACAACTGCTCTTTTGTCGATACTTTTTGCAGAAACAAATCCATAACGATTGTACGTGAGATTATTGGAGACAACCTTCAAGACAAAAAGGGGAGTATGTAGCATGCGTGCATTCTCAAATGCTTGAGAAGAGGGTAGGCGGAATTTTCTTGCAAACATTGTTAGACAGCTAAGCTTGATCTATTTTTGAGTCTTCTTCTTTTAATAACTTTTCGACCGTCATGCGTTGCCATGCGCGCCAAAAATCCATGCTTCCTTTGTTTTTTGACTTTTTTTGTCTTGGCCATTCCTTTTTTCATTAGATGTATTATACCAAAGACCACAGGAATAATCCAATAAGAAATAATTATTGATACTGTTTGCATTCTTGACAAAAAGTTATCCACATTAGTATATTGCTGATACTATGGAGTCCTCACTCGAAACGCAATGGAGAGAAATTTTAGAAGATATACAACTTGAAATTTCCGAAGGTAATTTTGTGAGTTTTTTTAAGCCAACAGCTTTACTTTCTCTAGAGAATGACGTTGCAACCATTGCCGCTCCTTCTTCTATGGTCATAGAGATGCTGCAAAGACGTTATGAAGATGTTATTAAAAAAGCGCTTGATAAGAAAATGCAAAAAGATATCCGCATTATGTTTGTCGCAAAAATGATTGCGAAAAAGACAAAAGAGACAAAGGGAGAGCCACCACTTTTTGCAAACACCCAAGCACCCACCAAGCCTATTGTCGGCCATTTGCCTAGAGTAAGACCTGATTTTACTTTTGAGACCCTTGCGGTATCTGACTCTAATCGTCTTGCATTTGAGTCAGCAAAGACTGTGGTCAAAAATTTAGGAAATTCCTATAATCCTCTTTTTATCTATGGCCCTGTTGGAGTAGGGAAGACCCATCTTATGCAAGCAATTGCCAATGCTGTGTATCAAAAAAATCCAGACGATAAAATTATTTACATAACGAGCGAGGAATTTACCAATGAGGTTGTTGAGGCAATTCGAAATAATGATACTGCACGAATGAAAAGAAGATTTCGCTCTGTACGACTTCTTATTATTGACGATGTGCAATTTATTGCCGGCAAAGACAAGGTGCAGGAAGAGCTTTTCCATACTTTCAATATTCTTATCGATGGCGGCGGACAAATTGTCCTCTCTTCCGATAGACCACCAAGTGAGATAAAAAAATTAGAAGCAAGACTTTCATCTCGATTTGCCGGAGGACTGACAGTAGACGTTGAATCTCCTGATTTTGAAATGCGAACAGCAATAATTCTGAAGAAAAGCGAGAAATTTGGCTATACCCTTCCTATCGAAGCAGCAAAAATTATTGCTCAAAAAGAGCAGGATGTAAGAAGTCTTGAAGGAGCGCTGCTTCGAGTTATCACAAAAGCAAAGGACCTGAACGCTGAGATAACTGAAGAACTCACAAAAAAAGTGCTCTTTGGCAAAGAGGAAAAACAATTTCACAATCTCCACGCAGAGGATATTATTACCGTTGCGTGTGACTATTACCAAATCAAGCCAACGCTTCTTAAAGGCCCGAAGCGCGATGCTTCTTTGGTAAAAGCAAGACAGGTAACAATGTATCTATTAAAAACAGAACTTCGGATGACGCTTGTGGAAATAGGCAATCTTCTGGGGGGAAGAGACCACACAACGGTGATGTATGGTGTGGGAAAGATTGAGAAGCTAGTCATGAGTAATCCACATTTGTCTGGGGAAATCATGGGGATAACTAAATCCCTTCGGGGATAACATGTGGGGAAATAACCATAGATAATGATTTCAACAACTTATCCCCAATGTTATCCACACCTTTTCCACCAAAATTTTAGCCTTGACCTCTTGCTTTTTTCCACTTTTCCCTTTACACTACTACGACTACAAATATATCTATATGAAGATAACAGTTTTAGCCGAAAACCTTAAATCAGCACTTACCTTTACTAATCACGCTATTTCTCCAAGGACCCAACTTCCTATACTTTCTCATATACTTTTACTAGCAAGTAACGGTACCTTATCTTTCTTGGCAACAGATTTAGAAATAGGAATACAAACAGGAATTCCAGCAGACATAGAGACAGAAGGAACAATTACAGTCCCTGCAAAGCTTTTCCTTGAGCTTGTCTCATCGCTTCCTCAGGAGAAAGTAACACTTGAGCTCATTGGGACAGAGCTTCATGTGATAACCAAAAAGACAAAAAGTGTTTTACAAACAACACCGTCTGATGAATTCCCAAAGCTGTATGAGGAATTAGGAGACGAACTTCTCACACTTTCTGCCAAAGACTTTATTGAGACAGGAAAAAAGATAATCTTTGCGGCAAGTATCGAATCAACTCGCCCTGCGCTGTCTGGAATACTTCTTGAGAAGAGCCTGCCTGCCGGCAGGCAGGAGGGAAGTGGTATTCGGCTTGTGGCAACCGATGGGTATCGATTGTCGATGACACAAATTGACACTCGTAATCCTGAACTTGATTCAGGATCTCAGGAAAAGAAGATTGCGGATCCCATTCGGCAAGCTCAGGACTTACAGCAATCCCGCAAGGACGGGGTTGGGATACAAAAGGTTTTGATACCAGCAAAGCTTATAAGGGAAGCACTTCTTTTAAAAGATGGCGATATCCATGTCTATATAAGTACGAAAAGCAATCAAGCCCTTTTTAAACAAGATAGCTCGGTTGTAGTTGGGAGGCTTATTGAAGCAGAATTTCCAAGTTACGAAAAAATAATTCCAACTGATGCAGCAACGACAACAACTTTTGATAGAGAAGAATTATTAAAAGCAGTCAAGCTTTGCTCTATATTCGCCAGAGAAACAGCGAATATTGTGACCCTGACACTTCAGAAGGAGAAGATAATAGTCAAAGCTCAGACCCCGTCACTTGGGGGTAACACTGTCGAGGTAGAAGCGAACTTAAAGGGAGAAGAAAATGAAATTGCATTTAATGCCCGGTATCTTTTGGATGTTTTAGGAATTCTTGAGGACGAGGAAATGACTTTTGAAATGACCGGACCACTCAATCCAGGTGTATTTAGAATTGTTGGCAATCCTCACTTTCTCCACCTTATTATGCCAATACGTACCCAGGGATAAATTCCAACCAACAAGAAACAAGATACAAATAACCAACAATTTACAAAAACGTTAGTTTGGAAGTTTGTGATTTGAAATTTGTTTGTCTCTTGTGGGTTGTACCTTGTGAGTTACTGATATATTATATCTAATCCTTGTATTTGTGTGTCAGTGATACCGAAGCTTTTGATCCAAGCGACAAAATCTGCTTTTGCTTTTGTCTGGTCCTGTTGCGAAAGCGTCACGATAATTTGATAATGCCCCACAGGCGCACCATTGACGAATTGTGTCGTTACAGAAAATGTGTCCTTTGTATAAGGTGTTTGATTGGAAAGAAAAACATCCGGATGATTTTGGATATCATAGGTATTTCCTTGATTTTCAATATCAGGATAAACTCCTTGGAGAGGAATAATAGGCGTTGGGGTTGGTAATTGTGGGTTTTGTATCTGCTCAGTGCTGATAATAGAAAAATGAATAATTCCCAAAGAATTCATGGCGGCATTATTGATGCTGAGTGCGTATTGGAAGTTGGATGTAAAATTTTCCAGAGGCGTAAGAGTCAGTTGATTTTGGGAAAAAGACGCTGAAAGGGAAGCGTTAGGAAAAATAGAAAAGACAATGTCATTTTCTGTCACGGGTTTATTAAAGGTAATAGTAATTGTCTTATCCTTTGCAACACCAGTTGCATCGTCAGAAGGATCGGATGAGACAATTTTTAAAGGCGCAGGAGTTGGGGTCGGACTTGGAGGCTTAAAGAATTGCAAGATTGGATTAGGTACTGGTGTTGGGGTAGGAATACCAGGGATAACAGGTTGTTGTTGATTGCGGGAAGACCCGAGAATAAAAAAGCTTACTAAAAATAGTGTGACTATAACAGCGATAGTAATAAGTGTTATTTTTTTCATAGTTTTTTTCTCCACCATCCCATGATTGTTTCGGATCCGATGTGATGGTCAAGCTCTGTTGTCCGAAATTTTGCCACGCCACTTTGAAAATTTGCTTCAGCAACCGTAAAATGGAAATGGTCAGGTGTGCCATCTGCTGCTTTTGCAAGGCTTGTGACAAAAGAAATATGCCCGGGTTGCCCTGGTCCATAAATAATAATATCTCCTGCAGCGATTGCATTTGGCCCTGTTGTCTGACCGTGATTGTTGATAAAAGAATAGCCACTAATAGTATCTGCAATAAATTGTGCTCCAGGAAAAATATGTGGCAAGACATAATTAATAAACCAATCTTCAACAGTATGCGCTCCGGGAAAAGAGGGCCACTGTGCATAGTCAACAGCAGAATAAATAAAAACACCACACTGTAGCTCGCCACAATTATGTGTTCCATCTGCACAAAGTCCATTGCCGCCTGCGCCACCTGCTAAGTTATCAAGTGCAGCACGTGCTGCATCAGGAGGACCGCTGAGTTGTAAGTGACGAATACAATCAGGATTCGGCTTTCCATAAACAGCTGTTGTAGTCGGTATATTTACAGTTTCACATCTCATCAATCCCTGAGTAAGCTCAATGGTCCGCTGTACGCCAAGTGTTGCTCCAGAAGCACTGCCATTTCCTATGCCTTGTTTGAAAAGAATAATAAATAAGACAAGAAATAAGAGGAGAATAATAAGAATTATTCCAACAACAATGGCAATAATTGCACCAGCACCAATGCCAACTGCAGCTTCCGGGGCCGCAGCTACAGCACCCGCTCCTAAAGCAACTCCTCCGGCAGCCTCTGCAGCTCCAGCTGCTCCGGCAACGCCTGCACCAGCTTCTGCTCCACCACCAAGGCCAAAAAGTCTTCCAAGCATATTTGTCACAAGACGATTTGCTCCATAACCAAAAAGCGTCTGACCAGTATCTCTTGCAGCTCCACTAAAATCTCCGTGAGCAAGCTCGTTGCCAATGGAAGCTATTCCATAGATGTAATTTGCCTTTCTCAGGAGAGTGAATGCAAATTTTGTGGCTGGATTTTCAAGAATTTCTTTGGCCGCGGCCCTTATAAGGCTACGTCTTTTCACAAGCGCCGCCCGCGTTGAAAACTTTATTTCTGTATGGTTAAGTCTGTCAAATTGAAATTGCCGAAGACTATTTTGTTGACGTTCAAGAATTCCTTTCATTTCGTTCTCAAACGCTTCGCCAGTTTTTCCTGATTGAAAAACCCGTTTGCGAATGTCCGCTTCAGAAAAAAACTGCTTGGCAATTGTCGGGTCCTCAAGCTTTTGTATCTGACTATTTTTCAACTCTTGAAGCGAAGGCTTGTCTTTTGTGCTTGTCGTACTCTGTTCTGTGAATGTTTTGAGCTCTTTTTGAAAGGCTTCTGGATCTTCTATGCCTAATTCTCGCAACTCATCTTTTGTAATTTGTTTTGCATCTATTCTTTCAGATAGTTGTCGTAAGTCATCAAGGCCTTTTTCAAATTCCTGGTGTTGGTTTTCTAAAAGAGTTTTTGCATCAAGGGAATTTGCAATATCTGTAAGAATTTTTTCCTTGTCTTCGCGCGCTTTTGCTTTTCTTTCTTGCGGGGCTTTTGCTGGATCAGCTTCCTGCAGCACCTGCTCAGCGTCTTTTAGAGCATTGAGCCTAGCTTGTAATACGTCCTTTTGTCGTTGATGGTCTTGTGTTACGAGCAGATCTTCTCCTCGAAAACCAGAGTCGCGAGATCCAAATCCACCAAGGTCAATTCCTTGGGCTTTTTGTGGAGGCTGTTCAGAACTTTGGGATTGTTGAGGTTGTTGAGAAGAAAGAAACGCGTCAAGAGTCTTCGCGAGCGTTTCTCCATTTGCCTCCTGTCCATATTTTTCTAACGCCTGTGTAATACGGTTAGGATTTTTTGATTGAATAGCACTTGCTATATCTAGCCGAGCGTTAGCAGTAAGTTTTTGCCAAACGAAAAGCCCTGCGCCCAGAGTTTTTTGAGAAACAACAGCCATAGATTTAGTGTAGCATTATTTGTTGTTTGTTTCTTGTTGATTGGGAGTTGCTACTGCTTGTTGTTTTTGTAAGTCTTCCGGGTTGGAAGTGATAATTGTATGCTCAAATGGCGCTGCTACTATCTGCATAGCGACATGATTTTGTCCTGCAAAGAAAAGTCCTTCTCCGACATTAGACGCAAGGAGTAATTCTTTTTCGCCGTCTGATAAATAAAACACACGAGCAACGGTGTCGATTTCTGTTGTTGATTGCTTGAGTAAAATTTGAATAGACGAGTTAGAAAGAATTGCACGTCCATAATCAGTGGAAAGAAAATCCTGTACGTCCTGGGTCGCTGTAGTGAGTCCTAGATAGTATTTTCTTGCCCGCTTGGCAATGCCATACATAAAGCTTGCAGAATCTTCATGTTTCATTAAATACCATGCCTCATCGACGATAAGGAGGCGCTTTTTTAATTCTTTTCTTACTCTGGTCCAGACATAATCCAAAATAATATGCATCGCAATCGGGCGAAGCTCATCTTCCAAGTCCCGAAGAGAAAAAACAGTAAGCGGGTTATTCACCGTAAAATTCGATTGCTGATTGAAGAGCCCTGAAAGACTTCCTGTAATATATTTTTCTAGTCGCAATGCTAATTCCTGCGCTTTTGGCTCATTAATGGCATAGAGCGTTTTGTATAAATCTTCAAGAAGCGGTGGTGTCTTTTGTTGGGTTTTGGGATCTTGCGTAATTCCTTTTTGCTGATAGGTTGCAACTAACGCTCTATCTAAAATTGCATCAAGTGATGGGTCGAGTTGTCCAAGCATGATTTTCAAAAGTCCGCGAAGGGAAAGAATCTTTAGACCCAATTCATTCTCCCCTTCTTCGTAGAGTCCTGATAAATCAAATGGATTAATTTTTATTGGTGAGGTTGGTGAAAAATCCACATGCTCGCCGCCCAAAGATTCTGCGAGCCTGTCATATTCTCTTTCAGGGTCAATAACAATCACATCAGTGCCAAACATAAATTGGCGCATAATTTCCAATTTGATAGCAAATGATTTTCCAGAGCCTGATTTCCCAAAAACAACTTCATTGGCATTTTCCAGGGAATATCTGTCAAAGACAACAAGTGATCCATTTTGCTGATTCACTCCATAGAGAATGCCCTTGTCCTGGGTAAGCGTTGCGGAGGTAAAAGGGAAAGTAGACGCAAGAGACGAGGTGTCCATATTGCGGTTAATACCCAGTCTATCAAGGCCAAGTGGCAGGGTTGTTTTAAATCCATCTTCCATCTGGAGCGTTGCTTGCTTGCCAACAAGAAGAAGAGACGAGAGCGTGCTTTGCAGTCTCTTTGCAGCCTGGTCTAAATCATTTTCTGTATTCGCAGAAATGGTAACAGAAAGACTGAATTGGAAAAATCGCTCAACTCCTTTTGCAAGCTCTGCCTGAAGAGAGAGAGCGTCTTGCAATGCAGCCTCTGTTGCCGGATTGGAATTTTTACCTTTTTCCTCGTCCGCGCCAATGGTTGCTTCCATTTCTGCAATTTTTCTTTTTAAATTCGACAAGACATCTTCTGTATAGACTGGATACACAAACATCGAAATAGCAAGCGAACTATCGAAATCAATAATAGGAGCAAGCCAGCCTGTTGAGACGTAGCGTGGGAAACCAATAATAAAATACGTTTTGTGATACATATCGCCAACTCGAATAGAGCGAAAATCAACATCAACAGATGAAGGTGCGATAAGATCAGGGACGCTTGGGCCGGCGTGCTCAATAGAGCCAGCCTGGAGTGGGTGGTGGTTATAGGCATCATAGAGCACTTTTACTAATTGATCACGATCAAGTAGTTTTGCCCGAAGAGACAGCCTGTCAACCTGATTCATAAGCGAATCAACTTTTGTCTTTAACGCTGCTTTGGCACTGATAAAAAAGTCATCGAGAGAAGTCCGTTGCACGCCGGTAATTTTTCCAGCAGCACCAAGACCACCTTCTAAATTTGAGAAGGGGATAACAATATAAAATTGCTTATCTAACACTGTTGCGGTCTTGACCACATTTTCGACAAAAGTCTTATAGAGACGAATGCTGTCTGCAAGCTTTGTATTGTGGGTCTTTTGTGCTTGTGCTTCTAGCGACGCAATATAAGGGACGATATCTACTTGCTTACTTCTCACAACGATTTGGATGGGAAATGAGAGAGAATTTAACAGTGCTGCATAGGCAATCACTTTTGCATCTTGCTCTTCTTTGGAAAGCAGGGCAAAATTCACAGCAGTGACTGAAAGGATAGAACAGGCAGTATTATTGGAAAGCAAAACAACATTCTCCCGAATGTCACGGATTTCAGTGAAGCTTTGGGTAGATGCTCGTGTTTGGGCAGATTTTTTCATTAGCCGAAAAGCTCCTTTCTTAATTCCTCTCTTTGATCAACAGAAATAATTTCCAAAGGTAACATAATTTGTCCGTCTGCAACAAGCTCGACTGTGTCAAAGCGTTGCTGTGCTTTTGGATCTTCAAATGTCATAGTATAGACACCATTTTGCAGCGGCGTTGCAGAGGCAAATTGGCCTAAGGTATTGGTTTTGAATGCTCTCACTGGATTGTCGTCTTTATCTTTTACTTCAATAAGAATATTTGGCAAAATATTACTCCTTGAGTCTTTGACAATGCCAGTAACAAGATTGGGGACGTCAGAAACAAATGGCGCTCCAACACTTGTTGCAAGCTGCTTTGGTACTTTTCTCACATGCTGTGTTACAGGAGCTGGTGTTGCAGTGCTTGGGGTAAAGACTTGGGTTTGCTTCTCAGATAATTTATTGGTAAGTGTCTGGAGTTGTTGCTCAAGCTGTTGCTTTTGAGACAAGACGTCTTGCAACTGACTTTCCAGCTCGATTGTTTTCTCGTGGACCGCATCTTTATTTTCTGTGTGCGTTTGGGATTTTTCTTCTGCTTTTGCCTGCTCAAGTTGCGCTTGAATTGTCTCTACTTTTTCAGATAATTTTTCTTCCTGTGCTTGCTCTACTACAGGCTCGGGGACAGCTGGTGGCAAAGGAGGAGCAACTGGCATAACAGGTGTTTGGGTAAGGACAACTGTCTCTTGTTGTTTGGGCTGCGTTTTTATGGTAATTGGCGTTGCAGTTGTGTGTGCTGCGTCCGGAACAACGGCAGTTTTTTGATAGGTATATTGGCTTGGTGTAAAAAGTGCTTTGATAAAATTGCCAATCATGATATCTGCTGGTCTTCCTTCAATGGGGACAAATGCTAAAATAACGCCGGTCCCGGCAAAAAGGAGCGCTATTGGCGCTTTGAGCAAGAAAAAAACAGGAAAAAGTAATGCGATCCACGCCAAAATACTCCCTGCAGCAAGATAGGCAAACTGCTTAATTGTCATATCGCCGATAAGGCGAAATTGAAAATGAGTAACGTCTTGGGGAATTGGATGATTATCCATAATATACCACCTAAAACTAGCATATAATGTGAAAAATACCATTGCAACTCCAACAAACAGCATCAAGTAGAAGCTGTGGTATGATACTAAGTGAGTGAAAGCTAAGACAAATTTTCACAGAGAAATCATATTAAAAAATCCTAAGCACGAAATGCTAAATTCTAAATAAGCACCAATATTAAAGCACCAATGACCAAAAATTTTGAATTTAGAAAATTAGAATTTCGAATTTATTTAGGATTTAGAAATTAGATATTAGAAATTTAAATATGACGAATATCATCCTATTCTTTTCTTTGCTTCTTGTTTTATTTTTCCTCTCTCGTGTCTTGGTGCAGGAATTGTCGCAAGTTTTTTCCAAACTTTTCAGGAGCTACGAAGTGACTGTGCGGCTTTTGGCATTGCTTTTTCTTCCTGGCGTTATTATTCATGAATTGTCTCACTGGCTTGTAGCCAGCGTTTTATTTGTCCATACAGGGGACATTGAATTTGTCCCGCAAATTCATAAAGATGGAGTCAAATTAGGAAGCGTTGCTATTGCATCGACTGACCCTCTGAGAAGATTTCTCATTGGCATAGCGCCTTTTTTAGGGGGCTTAGGCATTATGCTTTTGGCAGGACGATATCTTTTTCCTATTCCGACACTTTTGTCCTGGCAGACAGTTATTTTTGTCTATATTCTTTTTGAAATTGGCAATACAATGTTTTCTTCTCGAAAAGATTTGGAAGGAGCGATTGGATTTTTCATTTTAATGGCAATACTTATTGGTGTATTTTTCTTTCTTGGCGGGCAAATTCCTCATAGCGCTTTGCAATTTGCCTTGTCACAGTCAACAATAGCATTTTTTAAAACTCTTGATATGTTTTTATTTTTTGCAGTTGGAATCAATGGGGGACTGACGATGGTACTGAAGATTTTTATAAAATAAAAATCTTCAGAAGGTCAGATAGGATTCAGATATATTCAGTGCGTCAGAATATCTGAGTTTGAGATGAATTCGATATGTCTGATTGTCCGAATTCTATCTGAATATCATCTGAGCTTCTGGACTATTTACACTGCATGAAGCCGATTCTCAGAATGCAGGTAGCGCCAGTTACTTGGGCAATAACAAAGACAATTGCGTAGGCAAATAGCACAACCAAAAGTCCCAGGACTGCATAGACCAAAATATTTCTTGCTCCTTCAAGCTGCTTGGCATCTCCCCCAGACATTATCATTCGGATGCCAGCAATAATTATAAAAATAACAGCGAGAGCGCCAACAGCACTTGCTGCGATGGTAATAATCTGACTAAGCAGGGCAGGGATGCAGGAGAGCGTGGCAACTTGCGTCACATTTTTCGAAGTATCTTGGGCAGTTGTGGTGCATGCACTCCAATCCATATAGTAACGATAGCAGAGCAATAGAAGAAATACAAATAGTTTAATGTGGTAGTGTTGGGAGTTGAAGATTTTGGAGAGAAGCTCCTGGGACAAATACGCCCAAAAGCAAGTTGATGACTAAGTAGCTCACAAAAATCACAATAAGCCCGATAATTGCGGCAACAATATGTTGTCTTGCTGCATCCACATTATTTTTATCTCCTTCTGAGGTTATCCATTTAAATCCGCCGTAAATAAGGAAGCCTAAAGCAGCGAGGGTTGCAAGAATAAAGATGATGGTAATGCCTGTACCAACAAGATTGCCAAGCGCATTAGGATTTAAAAAACATAAGACATTGAATTGTCCTTGCGGACATGCATTCAAAGTTGTTTGTGCAAATGCAAAAGGAGCAAGAGAAAGAAAAGAGCCGAGTATGACTGCTGATAGAAGAAGTTTTTTCATTACTTTCATCGTAGAACGATTTATGTCTTCTTGTCAAGTCCGTTTATTGGCTGACAAAATGAATGCCAAATACTTGTGTCAGGACATTTAAGAAAATAAATGCAGAAAGACTCACAATAAGGCCAACAACTGCCCAGACTATACCTTTTCGTGCATTATCTACTTTTTGCTTATCTCCTCCTGAAATTATGTAATTAAATCCAGCATAAATAAGATAGGCAAGGGAGAGTAAAATTGCTGCAAGCATAAGAAGAGAAATGCCAGTACCAATGTAATTACCAGCCAAAAAGCTTGGACTCTGTGGAACGCCCTTGATGGGTATTGGTGTGCCATTGAGTGTAAACGATAGTAATTTCATAATTTTCAGAAGTTCAGATAATATTCGGATAGTATTCAGTATATCAGAATGTCAGAGCGTCTGAGTTTCAGATGAATCTGATATTTCTGATTTTCTGGCTTTCTGAATTCCATCTGAATTCCATCTGAATGCCATCTGAAATCTATTTTCCAAATCCTGGTAAGTGTAAGACGTCAACACCTATGACTTGCAATATGACGACTGAAAAAATTATAAATAACAAGCCAATAATAGCAGACGTGAGCGTTTCTCGTGCAGCTTGAGTTTTTTCCGGATTGCCTGCTGACAAAATTAGCTGATAGCCTGAAAACATAATAAGTAAAATGGCTATGCCTCCAGAAAGACTAAGGACTATGGCAAAAATAACACCAATAAAGCTTTGAGGATTGGTAGAGATGTCGCCAATTGCAGTGTGGCACACACCGCTATCGCATGGCTGAGGGGCAGCATGCGCAATTTGCGTAGCCAACAAGAAACAACCAACAAGAAACAAAAAAATAGAAATCGTCATTCCGGACTTGATCCGGAATCTATTTTTGAGATCCTGAATCAAGTTCAGGATGACGCTGAAGAATCTCATATGCTAAGCATAGCAAGTACATCAAAAAAAGCAAATCTGACAAAATACACTTGTCAGGAAGCTGTCCAGCAGAATTATAGGCTTGACTGCTATACTGCGGGCGCTTAAATTCTAAGCACGAAATACTAAATCCTAAATAAGCACTAATAACAAAATGCCAACAGCCAAAACGTTTAGGATTTAGAAATTAAATATTAGGATTTGTCTCCGACTTTTCATTGACGTGTAGAGCGGAGACACCTATACTGAAAAGGAGGAGATTTTTTATGGCAGATGAAGTACAAAAAGTATTGACTCCACAGGAATTGGCAGCCTTAGAAGGTGAGGAGACTCTTGAGCAAAAAGCCGCACGCATAAAAGAAGCGGAGGAGAGAAGAAAAAAAGAAAAAGAGAAAATAAAAGAAATAAAGGTTGCAAAAAAAGAAAGGACAGAGACAGAAAAGCAGCAGCTTGAAGACAAGGCAAAAGAGCTTGCGCAAAAGTTTGAGAAAAAAATTACTCCTACAAAAAGAGAAGGAGCAAAAAAATCAGAGCTTTCTACAGAAGAATTAGCAACAACCTACAGAGTTTTTTCAGAAGTACAAAAAGAATTGGAAGCAGAAGGACTTGCTGTTGGGGAAATAGAAGCAATTCTCAAAGAAACAGAAGCAGCGCTTGGGGATAATAAGCCACAACCGGATTTTTCACGCCAGGTTGTTGCTGGTGAATTTGCGAAAGTATTAGGAGACGAGAATGTAAAAATAGAGACAGGTGGCAATGAAACGTCTGTAAGAGAGGAAAATGGTGTAAAAATCATAACTGTTTCAGAAAAACCCAGCATAGAAGAGATGTATTTCATTGCAAGAAATCTTGGGCCTGAAAATTTTACTCCCTTCACCTCGCTACAAATTGATGTCTTTGCCAATCAACTTACGCAAAGCGCAGCTGTTTTGTATGAATTGCAACAGAAGCACCCTGGTATTTTTCCAGACACTGCAATAGCAGAGCTCTATAATACAGGAAAAAATTTAGAACATGTCTTAAAAGGAGAGACTGTTACAGAGGAATCTGTAGAAAGTATACAAGCCAAACTGAAAGAGACAAAAATTGCTCCTTCTCTTCAAGACCAGCTTATTCTCCAAATTCTCTATGGCAAAGGCGTTGTGGTATCTCGAAGACCAGAAGGCATCTGGGCAGATGAAGACATGCAGCAAGCTGCACATGCTGCGGGAGTGAGTGTTGGCGAGGGGATAGAGGATTCTTTCTATGCAAACTTATATGAAAGATGGACATTGCATACAGAAAATCCTACTCAACAAGCTTTTGAAAAGTATCTGAAAGAGCATGATTATTTTGTGCAAAGACTTGGGAAAAATTTGCAAGAAAGCTTTTCAGAACATGGAAAAGCAATGCGAGTAGTAGGGGAAGTGAAAGAGCAAAAAGAAAGAGGAGTGGTGTATGAAAGTGAAGTCGCTAAGTGGCGAGATGTTGTCTCAAAAAGAGAGACAAAAGGCACAACATTTGAAGAAGAAAGAAAAAGAATTCAGAGAGAAAATCCTGGGGTAAGAGTAGAAATAGAAGAGTTGGCAAGACTTTTCCAGCCAGTGGCAGAGCAGGGAGCAATTGGAAATCTTCAACGTGAAAAACAACAACAACGTCTTGTCCATGTGCCAAAAGAAGCACAGGACTTGTTGCTTCGTCCGACAGATGATGAGGCGGGCTGTGCTGTGAGAGCTGCCTATGCGAAAGATGTCTATGAGCAAGCGGGATACAAGGTGTTGACAGATCTTACGCTTAATCACGCTCGACTTGTGGTCTTTTCACCAGATGACCAAGTCTTTTTTGTCGACCCTTCAGCGCCAGCAGGCAAGCAGGCGGTGGGTCCAATTCATGATGAGCAATTAATTTCCCAAATGAATCAACTTTTGGAAAGTAAGAGCGGATCGATTCGAGTGGATGTTGATGGGAAGCGTCATGCTATTTCTGCAGGAGATGATGCAGTTATTTCTGCATTTTTACATAACATGGTTGCCAATCATCAAATCTCAGAAGACGTGGCAAATAGGCAGGCTGTTGAAAAAGCAACAATTGAGGAAGCAATCAGAATATATCCAGACAATGCCGCAGCGCGAGCACTCTATTCCACATTCTTCACAGGAAATGAAGCCGAGCAATATTTAGCTCAAGCAAAAGTCCTGAATCCGGAAGTGGAGAGTTTACTTGAGAATGGAAAAGTAAGCGTCGAGAAATCGGTAATAGGAACTTATGAATGGGAGCCACTTGGAATACCGAGTGCAACTGGACCAGCAGCAGGTATAATAAATCAATTAAATAACATCCTCGAAGCTTCTAGTCCCAACCCCCCAAACGGGGTTCATACGGACGATGATATTAGGAGGCTACCCTCAGACATACTGAGATTTTTGATAAACGATGCGGAACAATATCAGACGGGACGTGGGTCAACGCTAGCTTCGGTAGAGGAAGTAAGACAGTTAGGTATTATTGCGAAAAAGTTAAAATCTTTACAAGCAGAAGTCCCATTACTCGTATTGACAGTTGCAGATCAAGCAAAGCTCGAAAAGGAAGGTTCAGCAGAAGGTTATCTTTTAGAAAAAATGGCTGCGGTATTTAAATATATTACTCCAGGAGCACCTGTTGAAAATCCAGGAATTAATACCATATTGCAAACAGTCCAAGGTGCTGCATTACAATTCTTGCAATCAAAAGCAGAAACAGATCCCAGTAGGGCAGACGAGGTGAATCATTACCAGGAAGACTTTAAGATAATATTAAGCTCGTTACAAAATGGTCACGCCATTATTACGGGGAATTTTGACCAAGCAAAAGGATTTCGCCTTGGGTTCTGGGATAGGATTAGGCAATTGAATAAAGGTCATATCGGAATAAGTGTTGATAGATATCAGGATCTTCTTCAGGAAGTACGCATTACGCAAGGCTTGTCATTCATAACAAATAAGCAATACAACAACGTTGTTGATCAGCAGATCGATGAGGAATTTGCTGTAGCGGTAGGATACATAATTGATAAAAATGGTGAGCAAAAACCTATTCCTTCTCATGGTATCATGGCAGATAGATATACTAAGATTTTAGATGAAGCTGAACTTGCTCGTGGCGACATAAAAGATCCCGCAAAAAAAGCGAAGGTAGAACTAGCACAAAATCAGCTTCGAGATGAAATCGGAAGAGACGTAAAAATTGCTGTCTATGCAGCGACATGTCGGCAACGCACTTCTGTTATTCAAAATCTTGGTCTCGTAGAAGCAGCTGGTGATTATGCTGGACAGCCTCTCTATGTCGAGGACAGGCTTCCTTTATATGGTGATTACACAACTTTTATAAAATATTCAGCGCAAAGAGGACCGCAAGAAGAGCTTCTTAAAGATATTGAAAGAAATATTGCTAGCGAGCAACTGCATGATAGAGAAGCCTACCTTCGAAAGATCTATGGAAGAAGTTATCATCATAGATTTGCATCTGACGAGCAGCTCGCAAGCCTTGGACATCAACTCGCTCCTTACGAAATAATGTCATATGTTGATAGTTTTGATGATGGATGGAATATGAGTAGTGTTCTTGTGCAGCTTGAAGAGAGCGTCACAGACTTTCCAGCGACATGGTTTGCAAGAGCTGACAATAAAATGAAAGCGGTTTATAGAGATAAATATCCTGGAAAGTCAGATGAGGAAATAATACAAATTCTTAGTAGGGATTCAGAATGGGCAAAAAATAATTTAGGTCTTTTTGTGAAATTAAAACTACTGCCTGGTGTTGATCCGTCAAAAAGAGATCCCAATGATCCCACACCAGAAGATGTACGTTTCCCAGGTAATCCTACAGAATGGGAAAAAAGAAACGCAAGAGTGCTTGTCTATGAAAATATAGCGCGATTGTATCAGGATAAAATTTTAGAATTTTTTCTAGAAAAGAAAGTAGAATTTGTTCACAAACCAGATAGAAATATTAGAAGGGATGGGGAAGGGAGACCTATTTTTATTATTACTGACCCAGCATTTATTAAGCTTATGACAGATCCAAGGCTGTTTGGGAATATTGCAGACATAGATATTCCGTCAATAAAAAAAAAGCTAGAAGACGATAGGGAAGCAAGGATGAAAAAGAATCCTGAGTTACCCCCAGAGCCTCCAGTAGACTCGGCTCTTGCAATGGAGGTATATAAAGCTTTTTTTGCCAAATATGGACAAGCACTAAATTATGTAAGAACAAGAAGCATACATGGAGATTATTATAATGAAAGGTATCAAGCAGAATATAGAAAAACACATAATCTTCAACCAACTGATCCAGTGCCATCCTCTTTCTTACCTGAAGTTCTTGATTTTAATGAAGGATTGTCTCCCGAGCAACGCCGAGACTTAGAAGGGTTTTTGGGTATAGATAGGGCTAAGGGAGAAAAAGAGCTAAAGGAATTAACGAGAATGATGACAAGTCTTACTGGAATTATTAAAAAAGGGAATGCGAGAAGTGGAGAGGGTATGATAGCCCAGCTTGTCGATGAAAATGAATTTCAATCATTGTATTTTCGTACACAACATATTATGGATTTGCCAACAGAATTTGCGCCAGGAATTCAAAAAAGTCTTACCACAAGCAATAATGACATGCCCCGTTCAATAACCAATTATCAAACAAGTGGCAAGAAAATAGCAGATGCATGGATGCAAAAAGTCTGGCCCAATGTGTATACGAATACTATGCAGGCAATTGAAGAGACAAAAGCGATGAGCCAAGAGCTTGGCTATTTGAGGGGAGCTATTTATGCTGCAAAACTTCATGACAGAGTAACGTTGGAGATTATGAAAGCAATGACAGTTGACACAAAAGGCGTGAATGCATTCTTTAATCTTCTTGGTATTGGAAATGCCCCTTTAAATATTACAGCAATTACTAATTTGCAGCGTTATGGTGGTAAGCATATCGAGGGAAAGACAACAGATCAGTTGGACGAAATATTTAATAAGTCATTTGTCCCGGCCATGTACACAGAATTTCCAAAAGAAAAGGCAGAGCAAATTATTAATAGAGCTCGCAAACTTTTGAAAATTAGACCACGCGATAAATTTAAAAGAAGAATCTATCAAGGTCTTCTCTTTTTCTTATTTGAGCTTGCGGTAGAGGCAGTAAAAGGAGCGAATGTTTTAGATGAGAAGGCATTTGGGTAACTTATGAGAAGAAAATATGCCAAGGACTTTGATATTTCATATCGATTATATTAGGTGAAGCAGTGTCAGGATTTATCAAAGGGATAAAATTAATGCACATCCGGTGGGCCAAAAAGCTCGTTGGCGGCATCAATAATGGCAACTATTCCTTGTGCTCCTGGAATAAATCCACCAACTATCTTTAGCGCTGCCCGAAAAACTCTCTCTGGATTTCTATATCCTTTTGCTAATTCTGTTAACTCTGCTTGTGCATTTTTATCATTTCCTGCGAGTTGTAAGATTTGTTGTTGTACATCTGCTGATAAGGTTGTAATCCTTCTGTCAATTTTTACTTGCATTGCAGCGAGACGTTCTTCCACAACTGCTGTGACTATTTCTTTGACTTGCTGCTCAGATAGTCCCTGCTGTTTGGCATTTTGCAAAACGGGATCTGCAAAAATAGCTCCTTGTGCGATTTCTTGCGCAAGTTTTCCAATCTCTTGATTGGTGAGTCTTCCTGCTTTGGCTGCTTGCTCTGCGGTTGTGATATTTTGTTTGAGAACATCAAGAATGGCTGCCCTTTCAGGAGCAAGGAGTTTAGTTGCTCTTTCGACAGTAGTATCAACTGTTCTAACGAATATTGGGAAGAGTTCTGGGTATTTCATAAAATCTTGAGGATTTATTTCGCGAAACCAATACGAGTTAACATATTTATGGGATTTATAGACGTAATTAAACTGAAGTAATTGCCAGATGCCGCCCAATATTCTTTGGGTCGCTTCTATGGTCTGTTTTACACCTTGTTGGCGCTGTTCAGCAATCTCTCTTTGTTTTTGGGGCAGATTCTTCCAATAGAGTTCTCTATAGCTATCTACGTCTCGTTCCTTGGCTATTACGAATCCAACTCTTCCTGAGTTATTACTTCCTAAGATTGCAAATCTTTTAGGCCCGTAGTTTTTGGCATCGGTTTGTGGACTTTGTATAGTGAGTTTATCATAAAATAGTTCTCCATTTTGAATATCGAGCATAATTCCATGACCAAAAATGCTATTTTCGCAAATTTCACGAGAATTTAGTCTATCATCTTCTTGAAGAGCATGCAGCACTTGAGGATTGGTGAGGGTTGCAGTTGCTTTTGCTAAGTAATTAGTGACAACAGACAAGAACTCTCTTTGTGCTTCTTGATTTCCAGTTGTAGCAAGATTTTGCAGCGCATCCATTCTTGCCATGGATCCTAGCAAGTCTCCTTGATTTTTATCTGGTTCTTTACCACTCATAGATTTTGGGGCAGTAGATTGAGCAGGAGGTTATTATAAGCTTATATTATCTTGAAGTCAATAAGTAGGGTAGTAGTAAATTAAATAATTAACCCCGTTTAATGCCTGCTGATTTGAGTGCTCGAGAAATAAGGCTTTCATCTTTGACGATTCCCTGTCCTGGCTTAATTGTTGTATACTCTCCAAAAAGAGTATTAAATGTTCCGCTTCCAATTCTCTGAGCAGCTCCAGCTCCTGCTCCAAGAGCTTGTCCAATTGCAGATGTGAATTTATTTTCAGGAGCTTTCACTAAGGCTCTTGTCATA
>Ga0209647_1000602_pt1 | contig 33117 bp, 28 predicted proteins | sample GraSoi_2013_60cm_FD_185827 | JGI IMG/M metagenome (GOLD analysis project Ga0209647, IMG submission 185827) | Grasslands soil microbial communities from the Angelo Coastal Reserve, California, USA - Sample 9_17_2013_60cm (SPAdes) (version 2) | ecosystem: Environmental > Terrestrial > Soil >... | reverse complement strand
AAATCAACGGCAAAGTCATCGTGATGGCCAGTCCCTATAGCGGCACGTTCAGTGCTCCCTCGCGGTTCTATGAATGGAACGGCTACAAGTTGAATGCGTTCCCGGCGCCCCCCAACGCCGTCAACGATGCTTCCTTTGTAGGCCATCTGCTCGTGCTCCCGACCGGCCAGATTCTGTTTACCGATTTCACCACCGATGCGGAAATCCTGACCACCGCGGGCACATGGAAGTCATCATGGCGGCCAACGATCCTCTCGTTTCCAAAGTCCGTAAGCCCGGGCACAGCGAATTATTCGATTTCCGGAACGCAGTTCAACGGCCTGACGCAGGCAACTGCTTACGGCGATGATCTTCAGAATGCGACCAATTATCCCCTGGTGCGCATTGTCAATACCAACAGCGGACACGTCTTTTACTGCAAGACCCACAACCATAGCGGCATGGGCGTGGCCACTGGCAGCGCGCTTGTATCCACGAAGTTCGACGTGCCCGCCGACATCGAATTGGGACCCAGCAAGTTGTACGTGGTGGCGAACGGCATTCACTCGGCGCCACAAAGGATCACTGTCCAGTAGAACGCGCGAGCACGGCCATCACCAAGGAAAATCGTCAGCCCCTCGAACGTTGGTCAGCCTGCGGTGATTGCTTTTCGGTCTTTAGCCTCGCCAATACCTCCGCTGCTGCCCGATCCCCAGACCGAATTGCACCGTCAATATAGCCCGTCCATTTCGTCGAGGTCTCGGTCCCTGCCCAATGGATGCGCCCGTGAGGCTCGCGAATCACCTTGCCTACGGTGGTCATGATGCCGGGTGCCATGGAAGGACCGTAGCATCCGCGGCTCCAGGGATCGGCTGGCCAGTCCTGGTCTTCGTAGTCGATCGGGTGTGCGGCCTCCGGTCCGAGGAAACTGATCAGACGCTCCACGACGATCTTCTTTCGCTCCTCCATCGAACGCCCCGTCCACGCCATGGAGTTGTGAGCTTCCATGAATCCCGCCAGCAATCCAGGGCGCCCTTCTGCCGGAGTGAAGTCTCCCGAAATAAACGCGCTGGGCGGTTGGTCACTCTGCAGCATGCCATTCAGCCCCCGTTCACGCCAGAATGGTTTCTCATAGGCCACCCAGTACTTGATCACCGAGCCCATCGGCATATGCTGCGCGAGGATGTCACGTTGTGGCGGCAGCACCGGTTGATAAGCGATCCGCACAGCGAGCGGCAGCGGCACCCCCACGATCACATACTCGCACCGCCAGTTGCCCGCGTCTGAGGTCACCATGACACCGGCCGCATCCTGTGAGATAGCCCGCACGGGCGTATTCAGCACGATTGCGTTTCCTAGTTCCCCGGCTACGCGCACTGCCACCTGATGCATGGTTTCCTTGACAGTCCAGGCTTGGGCAGCATTCTCAAAGCCGTACAACGTGTCGTAGTTGTCACCGGAGCGAAGATAAAAAAGAAGGTAGAGGAATGAAATTTGATAGGGATCAGCCGTGAAAATCCCGCGCACAAAGGCCCGGAGAAAGCTCAAGACGCCGCTGTTCTTGGTTTGGGACATGAACCAATCATCCGCGGTCATCTGGTCGTATTCCTCAGCGTGGGACATGCTCCAGGGAGCCTCCAGAGGTACCTGATCACTCAAACGCGTCAGGTCGCGAATGATCCGGTCATATTCCTCTTGAGTGTGCGGATCGAAACCGATGGTTTCACCGCTGGCCGTGAGGCGCTTGCCGCCGAATTCGGCGATGTTAAGGCCGGTCTCGAACTGCGGAACCGTATGCAGATCGAACTCCTTGATCAGGTCGAGCAAGCGAGTCTGAGAAGGACCTACCCACATACCGCCGGCATCAATGGCGCGGCCTGCGATCTTTGCGGCTTTCACCCGCCCGCCGACGCGATCCCGGGCTTCGAGCACAACCACCTTCTTGCCTTGGCGGCTGAGCATTCTGGCCGCGCTCAGCCCGGCAAAACCCGCACCAACAACCACAACTTCGACTCGATTGGTAGAGCCTTGGTGAGGAACCTCGGCCGAGTGCAACGGGTCAGCTGCGACCAGAGCAGTGGCACCAGCCCCCAGCAGCTTCAGCGCGTCGCGCCGGGTTAGATTCGATTGCAGTTGAGACTTGTCTTCGCTCATGGCGGGTCGTGGCCGGAATCCGACTGCTTACGAGCGGGAATTGTAGCAGGCGAGCACGGGAGTGTGACTCTGTCGGGAGCATCCAGAAACAATGGCCACGGATCGAGCATTGTGAACCGGTGTGACGCAAAAGCGGCCCACACTGACACGGTTGACATCAGTGATACTTTGCCGCTTCCACGAGCTGGCAGCAACTTTCCGCTCAGGCCGCGGATTCAGTTTTATTCGGCTGCGGTCGCATCTGCTCCTTCATCATCTTGTTCATTTCCTTAACGGTCGGCTCTGCCTTGTGAGTACCTACCATCCACGAGTATCCGTCCGGATCAACCACCTTGCCGCACCTGTCGCCCCAAAACATGTCCGCGACTGGGCCTTGGCCCGTGGCTCCGAGGCTGAGGGCCTTGGCAACTACCTTGTCGACATTTTCCACGTAGACAAACAGTGCCGCCGGTGAAGCGCCAACGCTCTTGGCCGAGCGCGTGCCCCACGCGGGGTTTTCCGGCCCCAGCATCAACGTCGCATCGCGCAGCCTCAGCTCGGCATGCATCGGTTTGCCATCGGGACCTTTCATAATCCCGCGCTTGGTAAAACCAAAAGCCTTTTGATAAAAGCTCGCAGCAGCCTTGACGTCAGACACTGTGAGCATGGCCGTTACCGCGCCGTACTGCTTTTTGTTGAGTGGATCAATTTTCTTGTTAGCCATAATGTTCCTCTCTCGAAGCTCAACATTTTAGCGAATTCCAGCGGTGTGTGCATCCGGGTTCATGCCGCAAACGGGTTTTCATCCGCGCTGCGCCCATAGATCACCGGGACCGGCACTTCCAACAGCCGCAGGTAAACGGATAGCTGACCCCGGTGGTGGTACCAGTGGTTCAACATGATCGACCGGAGAACTCCGGTGCGCGGCTTGGTGAAGATCTCTTTCCCGTTAACGGTCAGACGCCAGGCCCCCATTGCTTGCTTGTCGCTCAGGCCGCTAAGGCATTCCTCCGCAGTTCGAATACTTTGATCGAGAGCGGCATGAATCTCTTTCATATCGCTCGGAGCCGGGGGATTAAAATTGGCCTGGCCGGCATCAAACTCTTCCAATTGTGCAATCTTCGACAAGGCGCCTGGAATTGTGGCTACATGAAGGCATAGTTGCCCGAGGGACATCGATTTCGGATGCGGCCGCCAAGAAAGTTTGTCTGCCGGAACTCGGTCCAGGACTCGCTTGGTAATGGCCGCTTCTTCGCGGAATTCATTCAGCATTGGTTCAAGTAACTTAGTCATTTCAGTGTCTCCTCAATTGGGTACTCGTTAAATGGAGTAACATTCATCACAACCCGGATGAATATTCCATGTTCTCAATGCGATCTCGCGAGTCGCCCGATCAACCGGCGTCCGCGGCTGGCTGCTAAATACAACAGCGATGCCGCGCACAGCACCACCAGCGCCATTCGCAGGTAGATCGCGGTTGACATTGAAATTCCGATTCCGGTTCCGACCGCAAAGTAAGCAACCAGGCATGCTGGGCACTTTGGCAATAGTGCCAGGATGCCGCTCGGAACGATCCACCCGGCAACGTCGAGGCAACGCCTCCCCAACGTCCGTGCGCGCGGTTCACTGCTAGCGACCCGCGCCCCCGCTGCCGCGCGGCTCAAGCAGATTGAAACACCATCGGAACAATGACGGGCGATCACGAGTGATGCCCCTCCGAACAGCACGACGATCCCGAGCCCTTCGGGGGCACATACTGCGCCTTTGGATCCACGACGTAACCCTGAGCGTATTTGTCGTGATGTCGAAGCCACGCCATGCTGAAGGCCAAGCCATCTTCGTCCCGACCTTTCGGTGCCAAGTCGAGGAAGTTGTAGGCGCCAATCAAGAGGTCGAGCCCGCGCCCGTAAGTGGAATAAGTATGGAAGACTTCGCCGCCGGCATTCTTGTAAAAGACGCTCGCTCCAGGGCCCTCCTCGGCGCCAAATCCAACGGTGTCGTAGTTGTAGGGGACCTTACCCTTCGCCATCTCCTCCTTGGTGAACGACACGTGGTAGTCGCGATTGAAACCGTTCCCGAACGATGACACCCACTTGAAACGCCAGCCCATGCGTTTCTTAAACGCCTCGATCTGGGGCCGTAGCGCTCGCGACACCACGACCAGTGTCACGTCGCGATTCGCCAGATGAACCAGGCTTCCGTCAAAATGATCGGCCACAAACGAGCAGCTTGGACAACCCTCATCCCAACCTGGACCGAACATGAAGTGGTACACAATCAATTGACTCTTGCCGTCGAAGAGATCGGCGAGCGTCTCCTTTCCGTTCGCGCCGTCGAACACATAGTGCTTTTCGACCTTCTCCCAGGGCAGTTCGCGGCGTTGCTGGCTCAATTCATCTCGTAATTTGGTGAACTCCTTTTCTTTCCTGAGCAACTCTTTCCGGGACGCAGTCCATTCGTTCGGTGAAACCACTTCATGCCCTTGAATCCCGGCGCTGGTGAGTTGGGTAGCCATAACATTCTCCTTGTTCTGTGTTTGTGTCTATGTTGCGTTTTCGGTTGCAGACCGCTGGGTTGCAGACTGCTGGTTGCGGCCTAATGTTTTTGTCCCCTGCGAGAGGCCTTTCGCCTTCCGCCCGAGCTTTCTGTCTCAGCCATATCCTTTATCCCGAGGAGTTCGCCCGACCAAAGCTCCTGAAACGGGCCGACCCACCGTTCATAAATCTGCCGGATCGGAACAACGTTCAAAGAGTTCACCCGCTGCCTTCCGGCCTCGCGCGTGGAGACCAGTTGGGCTTGGCGCAGCACCTCGAGATGCTTCATCACGCCGAAGCGCGACAAATGTGGAAATGACTCCACAATCTCGGTCGTCATGCGGGGACGATCTCGCAGAACATCCAGAATTGCCCGTCGTGTCGGATCTGAAAGCGCTTTCCACACCGGGTCGAGACTGTCCTCTTTACCAGCGATTTCTCGCACGCCGCTACTCGCAGTCCTTTCTGATTCCTTCCAGCATGTGACTCCATCCGGTCCCCAGACCCTTTCGGTGCTGCGGATCGATCATCCCTATTGCCCGATGCCGCAGGGCGACTCGGCAGCCTCCAGATACCGGTTCAATTTTGATTTCCAGATGATTGTTGGCCGGATAGGACATGAACAACGGGCCACTCAATTCCAGCAGGGTCGGAGGCTTGATCACTTGCACGAAGCCCCACAGATGTCCGACTCCCTCTCCTCGATCCCGATACCACCGCCCTCCCGCTTTCGGCTCAAGTAGCAACTGCAGGGATTGGCCATCGGGCGTCGTGTTGCCTTTCCCGAAGCGGTGGAGGAGCGCCGCGAATGCCTTCTCCGGCGTGGCTTTGATGTCTATGTGCTGCTCAACGTCGAGCGTCAGGTCTTCCAGTGTCATCGCAATCTCCTTAGATGTTTATGAAGCAATCGTCTTAACGTGAGTGCATAGTAACGTGACTATTTAGTCACGTCAAGCGGAAATTTCGCCCGCCAGTCCTCAAGATTGCGCGGTTAGGGATTGAATATACAATCGGTGGGTTACGACCAAGATCGCCAACACTTCGACCCACCCCGACCCCGGCCTTTGCCAGAGCTGCCAGCATGCGCGCCGGATCGAGTCTGATCGCGGATCGGTTTTCCTGATGTGTAAGCTTTCGTTCGAGGACTCGCGGTTCGCAAAATATCCGCGTCTGCCGGTATTGGTTTGCAACGGCTATCGGCCGGAGTCAGCGCGTCCGTCGGCCACGGATGCATAGGAGCAATCGCACTCCTCTTTTGCCAGCAGTGCCGATTAACCCTATAATTGAGGCTTCGGCACGAGCCCACCGCTCTGACCGTCTATCTGACTCGTGATTTCACTATTCGCTTCGCTGAACACCAAGGAGACCTTTATGTCCGCACCCAGCCGTCGTCCGGAAATTCGCCGGCGCCGCACCCGCTCAGAAAAAATCGCAAAGCTGCGCAAACGCCTCGCCGCTGCTTCTGCTTCGAATGACAAAGACCTCCTCACCGCGAAGCTGCATCGTGTCGGTTTGGTTTCTCCGGGAAACCCGTTGGTCAAGAGCGCGTAGCACTCTAAAATTCTACCGTCACGAATCTCGCCGGGCTCTTCCCCACATTCGTTAACGTATGTGAGTAGCCTCCCGGCAGCCATTTCACATCGCCGGACTTGAATTGTCCCGGCATCGGGCCCATTCCTTCGACGTCGCTGCGTATATCGAGATCGGTGACCGCGACCAGCAGATGCGGACCGTCGTGATGGTGGCTGGGTACAATCGCGCCTGATTCGAGGTTGACTTCCGACACGCGCACTCCATCTCTCACAAAGAGAATTTTGCTTTGGCCGCCCGGAAAAGTCTTTTCGCCACTCTCCTCCGGCCAACGGGATGGCGTCTGCCGCAATTTTTCATCCTGCATCAACTCAATCGTCACGTTGCAAAAGGGCTGGTCCGAAAGATTCCGTGCGACGTGGGCAAAGTTTCCTGGCACAAAATGAGTCTCGCCGTCGGCGAACTTGAGGTCGGCGGGCGGCTTGCCTTCGACTTCGTTGGAAACGTGAGCATCGCCGAGGGTGACGAAGACGTAGTCGTGGCGATGGCGGTGCATAAGCGTCGAAGCATGGGGCACGACCTCAACCTTGAATACGCGAATGAATTCGTTTTCCAGGGAAAAATGGTGCGAGGGTTCAGATGTGATCTCGACTTCAGTCGTGGTCTGAGCAGCCAGGAACGGAATCAGCAGCAAAAAGAGGAGCAGTGGGCGCTTCATGGTATTCCTCGGATTCAAGCGGAGTACACGATCCTTCCGCCGACAATTGTCGCAACCACTTTCCCCGTGAGCTTCCATCCGTCGAAGGGCGTGTTCTTCGATTTCGAGTACGACTTGGCGGCGTCGAAGGTCCACCTCTTCTTCGGATCGAAAACAGTAACGTCGGCGAACGAGCCGCGGACAAGCGAACCGCGGCCGCGAAGATCGAAACAGCGAGCCGGACCCGCGGTGAAGAGCTCCACGATGCGGGCAAGAGAGATTCGCTTCTCGCGATGCAGCCTGGTGATCGATAGCGCGAGCGCAGTCTCAAGTCCGGTGATGCCGAACGCCGCACGTTCGAATTCCATCTCCTTTTCGTGGACGGCGTGAGGAGCGTGATCGGTCGCGATCGCGTCCACCGTACCGTCGGCGAGCGCGACCAGGATGGCTTCCAGATCGGAGGCCGACCGCAGCGGAGGATTCATCTTGTAATTGCTGTCGTAGTCACGCATGTCCTCATCGGTCAGCGTGAAATGGTGTGGCGTGACTTCAAAGGTGATGCGCGCTTTGGCGCGCTTGCCGCGGCGCACACTCTTCAACGCGTCCGCCGTGGAAAGATGTGCAACGTGCAGGCGGGCGTTGGGAATCTGTATTGCGAGCTGCACGTCACGCTCGACGATCGAGGCTTCGGCGGCCGCCGTCATCCCGCGCAACCCGAGACGGAACGAACGCGCCCCCGCGTGCATGGAGCAATTCTCAGTCATGCGCGTATCTTCAGCATGTTGCACGACCGGGAAATTCAGCTCTCCGCCCAGGACCAGCGCCTCGCGCATAATGCTGTCCTCGAGAATGGGCTTGCCATCGTCGGTGACCGCAATTGCTCCGGCGGAGTGCAGCGCGCGGAAATCGGTGAGCGTGCCGCCCTTGCTCGACCGGGTCGCGGCAGCGATGGCAAACACATTCACGACCGCGCCGCGTTCCGGCTGCCGCAGCCACTCGATCCACTCAACCGAATCGACAACCGGCACTGTGTTGGGCATCGTGCAGACTGAAGTGAACCCGCCGGCAGCAGCGGCGGCCGTGCCCGTCGCAATCGTCTCTTTGTGCGCCTGGCCGGGCTCGCGCAGGTGCACGTGCAAATCGATGAAGCCCGGCGCGACGACGAGTCCGCGGGCATCGACTTTTTCGTCCGCGCTGCCCTTGATCTTGTTGGGAAGCGCAACTTCGGCGACGCGGCCATCTTTCAACAGCAAGTCCATGGGCGCGTCGACTCGGGCCGCCGGGTCGACGAGGTGACCGCCCTTGATCAGCAGACTGGGGGTCGACACACCCGTTCGATTCTTTGCCGCACTCGTCATCGCATCTTCCCCATTGCCCGCGCCAGAATCGCCATGCGCATGGGCACGCCATTGCGGACTTCCTCCAGGATGCGCGCCTGCGCACCGTCGGCCACTTCGCTCGTCAGTTCCAGCCCACGGATAATCGGGCCGGGATGCATCACGATCGCATCCTTCTTCGCCATCTTCAACCGGACTGGGTTCATCTGGTAGCGTGCGATGTATTCCGAAAGGTCAATCTTCAGCCCCGAAAGCCGCTCCTTTTGCACGCGCAGCAGCATGACAACATCGGTACCGTGTAAGGCATCCTCAATGTGGCGAGTCACGCGCACACCGGGTGCCAGGGTGGTCGCAATATCGGGCGCAAGTTCCGCCGGACCGCAAAGAATAATCTTCACTCCGAATTTGCTTAACAGGTGGCACGCGGACCGCGCCACGCGGCTGTGAAAGATGTCGCCGACAATCGCGACTTGCATACCTTTAAAAGTCTTCTTATTGCGCAGAATTGTGTAAGCATCCAGCAGCCCCTGCGAGGGATGTTCGTGCAGTCCGTCTCCGGCATTAACCACGGGCACGTCAATGTGCTGCGCCATGACGTAGGGCGCCCCTGCATTGGGGTGGCGGATGACGATGATGTCGGCGCCTACGGCGCGCACCGTGTATCCCGTGTCCAGCAGCGATTCCCCTTTCTCAATACTGGAACCTGCGGACTGGATCAGGACGGTGTGAGCGCCCATCGATTTGGCTGCGATTTCAAACGAGCTCCGCGTGCGGGTGGAAGCTTCGTAGAAAAGAAGAAGCACGCGCTTGCCCTTGAGCAGCGGCCGCGGCTTGTCCGGATTCATACGCCGGGCAAACTTCAGGAGTCTCAGGATCTCGGCTGCTTCCAGGTGCTCGATATCGAGCAGGGAACCGCGCGCTGGATTCATAGTTAATCGGTAATTTCCAATTTGTAATTTGTGATTTTGAGAACCGCGGAACGGGTTTTTCAATTACAAATTACAAGTCGCAAATTACAAATTGACCTACTGCTTTTCCATCAGCAGGACTTTCTCTGCGTCGTCGACCTCGCGAAGTTTGACTTCAATGATCTGGTTTTCCGTTGTCTGCACTGTTCGTCCAATGAAAGCGGCCTCGATCGGCAACTCGCGATGTCCGCGATCAATCAGTACGCACAACTGCAAGCGCCGGGGACGGCCCGCGCGGAACAGCGCGTCCATGGCGGCCCGGGTCGTGCGGCCGGTATAGAGCACGTCGTCAACCAGCACCACCGATTTACCTGTGATCGGAATCTCCATCTCGCGTTTTTGTACTACGGGCTTGGCGCCGAGGGTGGAAAGATCGTCGCGATAGAGGGTAATGTCGAGGGTGCCGAGCAGCACCGGTTTCTTTTCGATGCGCTGAATAATCTTCGCCAGCCGCTCCGCCAGCGGAACTCCACGACGCCGGATGCCGACCAGCGCCAGGTCTTCGACGCCATTATTCTTCTCGAGAATCTCGTGCGCCAGCCGGATCAAGGTGCGCTCCACCTCGGATGCCGACATCAGCTGCGCGGTCTGATGGATCTCGACGGGACGCCCTGGCACGCGTGAATTCATAAACGCTGCATCATACGCGTGCCGAAAGATGAGAGCAAGGGCCGAGGCTGAAACCCGCGTCGATTGTGGCTGAATTACATCCGGGAGTTGCGAGGCCGCAGAACCAGCGAGGCCAGCGCACCGCCAACTGAGGCGAGCACAACGGTAAAAATCATCACCAGCAAAAAAGTGATCGCCAGCCCCGTCGGAGTGAAGAGGTTGTGGATGCTGGCTTGAAGCTCAGGGTCCGCCGTGTTTGCGCCGAACCTCTGACTGATTTTCACGATGATATCGATGTATTCCTGCTGGGCGTGAAAAACAAAAATACGGATGGTGATCAATAGTGCGTTGATAGCGAACGCGACCACTCCAGCCGCTCCCCCCAGACGCGACCCGAGGGCGGCAGGAAGTACAAATCTATTTTCGCGGTGGTAGAAAAAGACAGCCAGTGCCCCGGTCAGGACAATGCCGAGAAATGGGATCATCCCGATGAAAACGCCGACCACGCCAGCCTTGAGTGCCGCACGAACCGCACCACTCCTGTCCATCGTCTTTCCAGACGCGACTGGACGCATCTGAGCCGGGGCCAGCGTCGTCTCTACGGAAATCTCCGGAGAGAGAGCTTCAGCCGCTCCGCCATCCGGTGTCGCAACCTGTACATGGATTTGCGGAGCGCGGCATTGCGGACAAAATGGCCGACCGTCCTCGACCAGGGTCCCACACTGTTGGCAAGCGTGCTCCACGCCTTTGAAGCTAGCGCACAACGAACCAGAGAGCAAGGCATCAGACCATCAGATCGTGTCTTCCTTGCCTGTGTGCATACGCACGTAAACCAGCGCAAAGCGGCTTCCCTTGCTGTTTGGCTTAACGTCGACAATGTGCTGGTTTCCCTCGGTTCCAACCTTCAACTCTACCGAGTCTCCGCTGCCATCATTCCCACACGACACCGGCTTGGACATCTCATCCTTGCCGTCGTGGTTTGCGTGGCCTCCGGTCCAGCCGCCATGGCACTGGATGGGCTTGCCATATTTCGGCAGCTCTTTGTTGTAGTAAGCGATAACTTTATCGGGAGAGTCATCGGAGAGGAACTCCGCCGCCACCACTTTCAATGAGAATCCCGGGAAAGAAAGATTTACATTGGCGCTCTTCTTGTCGTCGCTGTCGTCTTTCGGAGCGGGCTTGGCGCCGGGATAGATCGTCAGGCCGGCGTCGCGGATATCCGCTTCCTCGCTGACGTGCAGATCACCCAGGGGAGACTTGATGTCAACATGCGCCACGCCATCCTTGCTATCGTGCTTGTCGTTCGCATGGATGCTGCAAGCGGGAAGAACCGAGAGGGCGGCGAACAGCGCCCCAATAGACAGCTCTGCAACAACCTTACGGCTGAACATTTTGTGGTTGAAAGTTCTATTGGTGTACATGGGAAGAACCTCCTGAGCTTGGTCGAGCTGAGCTTGGCTGGGCGGGGCGTTCGAGACCCTCGCCTCGGGATGCGACGCTCGGAATCGTAACCGGCAGATGGCCGCTGATCGGGATCTCGCCGAAGATCGCCTTCACCGCAGCGGTTTCCGATACGGTTGCATTGGAGAACGCGCAAACATAATTCTCGATCGCGGGAAAATCCTGCACCACATAGGGATTACCCATGGCGAGTACTACCGTATGCTTGGCGGCGCGATCAAGGATCGTGGTGAGTAAAGATCCCGTGGCCTCGTCCATGGCAACCGTATTCGTCAAACCTCCTCCGGCAGCACGGATCGCTTTGCCCGCAGTCGGGAACACATACACCGCGGCAATCACGTTCTCCGCCGCCGCCACCGCCTCGACTACGGACGGCTTCATGCCGGCAGCCGAGCGGGCGTCGACATAGATAATGCGGGCGTCAGGCACACGGGCTAGAATTTGGCGTTCGAGCATACGTCCAGAGTCGGTGCGCAGGTCGTCAGAAAAAATCACCACAACCAGACGATTGCTCACCTCTGTCAATGATTGATACGGAAGCCCCGCCTCTCGGGTTCCAAAAGACTGCAGCGGGATTACTTTACCGTTTTCGCGAACCAGAGTAATCGCTTCGTCGGCCATACGCTGGCCGGCGGCCAGATTCTCCGGTTTGGCAATCTCGCTGGAGAGTTGACTGAGATCCGCCAGCCGCGCCTTGTTCAAACCGAGTGAAGCCTTTAATTCCAGAATCTTGCGCACCGATTGATCGAGCCGCGGACGGCTGATTTCGCCGCTTTGCACCGCTTGCAGCATGGAGCGGTAACTGGCATCGAGATCGGCCGGAATGACCAGCATGTCGTTCCCCGCCTTGAAAGATTCGACTGCTGCCCGGCCGATTTCCTTCGCGTACAGGCGCGTCAGCCCCGCCATGTCGAGGGCGTCGGTCACGACGATCCCTTTGAACCCCATATCTTCCTTGAGGAGTCCGGTCACAATCGCCCGTGAAGTGGTGGCTACCCGGTTGGGCTCAGAATCGAGAGCGGGAATAGTTACGTGGGCGACCATTACGGCATCCACTCCAGCCTCGATCGCCTGCTTGAAGGGTGGCAACTCGACCGCATTGAGACGCGCTCGGTCTCCGGTGACTTGAGCAAGGCCGAGATGAGAATCTGTTGCCGTGTCCCCGTGCCCGGGAAAGTGCTTGGCCGTGACCAGCATGCCGCCTTCGTGAGCGCCCTTGATGTATGCTGCCACGAAATCGCCCACCTGCCTCGGATCTTCTCCGAAGGAACGCGTGTTGATGATGGGATTCGCAGGATTGGAATTCACGTCAGCATCCGGAAAGAAATTCCAATGCACTCCGACGGCCCGCGCTTCGAGCGCGGTGATGCGTCCAAAGGCTTCGGCATTTTCGGTTTTGCCGGTGGCTCCAAAGGCCATCGCGTGCGGGAAAACCGTAGTCCCATTCAGCCGCATGGAGACTCCGCGCTCGAAGTCCGCTTCGACTATGAGCGGCAGCTTGGATGACCGTTGCAGCCGGTTGAGCAGCTCGGCGGCAACATGGGGTTGGCTCTTGAGCAGGACCGCGCCGTCCACCGGCACGCTCATAACCACCGATCCGACGTGATATTTGCGGATGTTGTCTCGCAGCTGAATAAAGATGGGATCGGCGTCATTCAGGAATTGCGCTCGTACCCAAATTGAGAAGAGTTGACCGACCTTCTCTTCAGGCGACATCTTGCGCAGCGTTTTGTCGGCCCATTTCTGCCCGGCTTTGTCGGCATGGATAGGACCGGGCGGCAGAAAGCGGTCTTTGCTCTTGTCTTTAGCAAGGCAAAGCGCCGCACCTAAAAGAAGCGTCATCAACACCAGATGTCGGAGCATGCCAATGACAATAGCAAAAACCGACGGGGACGTCCTCAAGCAATGGATGGAGAGACGGGCATCTCGCCCGTCCAAGGGGAACTCAAAAGGGGAACCAAAAGTTGCTGTGATCGCGAGCAGTCACCGATTTGCGCTCGCCTTGCACAGCTGAGAGCGGCCGCCCCTGTGCGCACCCTGTTCAGGCCGCGGAAGAACTGCGGAAGAACTGAGGATTCGTATCAGGGTATCGCTTTAGCGATACCGGAATTCCTTCGAAGTCGGGTCCCCTTTAGGGGCTGTCCCCCTCAAATTTCCCGTTCCACCGCCGCAATACCTTCCGCCTGGATAGCCGAATCATCCCCAAGCCCGGCCAGCCAATGCACATCCGGTTCTCGCCGGAACCAGGTGATTTGGCGCTTGGCATAGTTGCGATGTGCCTGCTGCGCCGCCGCGAGCGCCGACTCGCGATCCAGTTCGCCGCGCAGGAACTGCACCGCTTGCTTGTATCCCAACGATGCGAGCGGACGCGCTTGTGCGCCATATTTTGTGAGCAGCTTTTCCGTCTCCGCGATCAGTCCTTCGTTGAACATCTTCGCGGCCCGCTGGTTGATGCGCGCATAAAGAACCTCGCGCTCCGGATTGAGTCCGAGCCGCAGAATGCGAAAGCCCTGCAGCGATTCGCGGCCCTGCTGCCAAAGCTCAGTCATCGTCAGGCGAGAGGTGCTGCGCGACGCCAGACACACTTCGATCGCCCGGATCACCTTGGGAACGTCATTGGCGTGAATGCGGCTCGCCGCCGATGAGTCGAGCCGCCGCAGGATACGATGCAGGTGCTCAGGGCCATTCTTCTCCGCGCGGCCGCGCAGTCGGTCCCGAAGCTCTTCAGACCGCTGCGGCCCGGGAAAAAGTCCATCCAGCAGCGCGCGAAGATAGAGTCCGGTTCCTCCGCTGACGATGGGCAAGCGTCTGCGCTGCCCGCTCTCATGCAAAAGGTTCTCACGCAGAATGATCTCGCCCAGAATCAGCCGCGCCTGGCGCGCATATTCTCCGGCGCTAACGTCGGCGCCCGGATCCACGCAATCCAGCAGGTGATGCGGAATTTCCGCGCGCTCCGCCGCGCTGGGCTTGGCCGTGCCAATATCAAATTCGCGGTACATCGCAACCGAGTCGCAGTTGACAATCTCACCGCCGAAGCGCCGCGCGATGGCCAACGCCAGAGCCGTCTTCCCGCTAGCCGTCGGACCAAGCACCACTACCACGAGCGGCTCGCAATCCAATTTCGGTAACTTCTGCAACGTTAGCGCGCGCTCCAGGGAATGTACCGCCAGTAGCGGATGATGGTGAGAACGAGCAGCAGGACCGCCATGACAAGCAAACCAGTCGCTTCCGCGGCGTAAATGGGATGGCGGTGCTGATGCTTGTTACTCTGCTGGTTGTCAGATGTGGGCTTCGGCGGGGCGGAGGAATTCACGCCGCTATTGTAGCCTTTTCGTGCGTCGATAGTCGTTGGTCGTTGGCAACGTCACTAGCAAACTTTTATCGATCTGAGCGTTCGTGAGCTAAACGGTTTCCCGCCCGCGATTGAATTGAGTGCGACCTCGCAGCACCCGAGATCGGCGTGCAGAATCTGCGGTCTAGCTGCCGCTGGCGGCGATGACGGGAGACAGGCAAACGCCTTGGGGATGACCGAACAGGTACAAGGTTGCGGTGATATGCCGCACCGCCATCTTTGACCCGTGGAGCGCAAGTGCGGCGATACGATCGGCCCCCGGCGGGGCTACGCTGGCTTCTTCCGCGCCCACGAGATCTGATTCGAAAAGCAGCGCAACCAGCCGCACGAAAGCTGCTGCTGGACCCGTTTCCGCCTTGACTGGGCGAGACTTTTGCGGATCCGTATCGTGACAATTGCTGGGGCTCTCGGGAAAATCCACATAGAGATTCAGCGCCAGCAGAGTTGCCGCTTCGTGGAAGGTTTGCCGGGAGTGGGTGTAACACTTGTCTGCCGGATCGGGATCATGGGCGGGGTCGATCACGAAGCGAACGGTCGGAGTCTCTACCTGGAGCAGAAACGGGTTGAAGCTGCCGCTGTCTGGAATGCCCGCTAAAGAAAATCCGGTGAGGCTACCGACGCTGTACCGCAGCGAGACGCCGGTGGCATATTCTTTCTCGGTCGCAGGGTCGGGAGGGTATGTCGCGCTGACCCGGCTACGGTGGCGACTGGCGGGCAGGTACGTGTCTGGCTTGGGTAGGCGGATGGCGTATCGACTCGACGATTTGTCGTCCAGTACGCGTTGCACGTTCTTGGGGTCGATCTGGACGCGCAGGATGCTTTCATCGAAGGTTCCCGCAGCTGGGCCGGAGCGAGCCGGAATCGAAAGGTCGTACGTTCCAGCGGCGAGCGCCGAATTGTTGGACGCGGAGACATAGAGATCGCGGTGGGCCTTGGTTTTCGGAGCAAGCAGTACAACACTGTTGGCATCTTTCGGATCGGGAACGATGACCCAGGGGCCTTCGAAGACCACGAAAACGTCTTTGGCTGTGGCCGCTTTGGATTCGGCAGCGGAGGGAGTGGTGGCGGGCTGTTGAGATTGCTGACACGCGACAAGGAAGAGGGTTGCCAAAAGGACAGCACTGACCAGCGCAACGCGGGAGTGGCGTGGGGTTTTCATGGGTACTCCTTTGGTAGAAATGAGTTCAAAATCGGCCGCTGCATCGTGGGAACGCCTTGTCAGGTTCTTCGTCGTTCACGCCGGTATGGGCTTTCGACTCCGCACGCCATTCGCTTCGCGACTGGCCCGCTGCGCTCAAAATGACAAAATATTTTTACGCTCAAGCTGGCAGTCCTTTTGGAACCTCAGTTCTACGGCCGTCCATACGCTGCGAACGTTGACCAATAATAGGGATGGGCAGTGCGGGGATCTGCCAGCATGTTTCTTGAGGCCGTGCGGATGGACTCAGAAACGAGCTGGCCGGAAAGCGCGCTGCGGTAGAAATCGTCGATGAATCCGCGTGTTTCCACGACCTCCCACCGGCTGGCAACGACGTGCGGCACGCCCGCGCGCAGAAGAGCCTCGGTGACGCTGTTGAGCCCGCCCGCGCCTCCGGCGCCAGCCTCGGTGCTGCAGGCGGAGAGGACAGCCAACTGCATCGTGCGCACATTAAGCTTGCGCACGACGGCCGCGTCGAGAAGTGATGGATTTTTGGTTTGGTGGCCGGCGTTCTCCAGCAGCAATCCCGAACGTTCAGGCGTAACGAACGAGTGTCCCGCAAAATGGAAAACCGCAGCCGAGGGCAGGTTTTCCTGGACGGCGCGGAGAGTGGCTTCGGTGCCTCTGAGCACCCGCGGAGATTGAAATCCTTTGGCAACCGTGTCCGCCTCTGCATCGACGCCGATCAACGGAGGGAGTCCCTCCCTTTGGGAAGAAGCAGCGCTTGCGACTATGAGCGCTGGCGTTCCAGCGGAAATCTTCCCGTTTTCATCATTGGTCCGGTCGCTGGCATTGCGGAGCCGCGCTTCGGAATCCTGACCGAGGGAGTGCACAACTGGCCAGCGTTCGATCAGATAATGATTCCCGGCATCGACGAGAGCTTCAAAAGGCACACGCGTCATCCAGCCGTCCGCCTCGATCACCAACGTCCGACCTGGAGCCAGCCGCTCTTCTACCGGACGGATCAGCGCGGCGTAAAGGCTGCGGCCATCCCGGCGCAAGGCGTTGAGATCCGATTTGGGATCGGAAGCCAGATCGTAAAAGCGCGCCGCGAGTTCCTGCAATTCGTCGGTTGGTTTTGCAATCCAATCCGCGTGCAAACCGCGATCGTCGCATACCCAGATGGCCAGCCCATCCGGCAGCGCGGCGTAGACCAGCACGGTTTCACCGGAGAGGAGCGGAAGGTGGGAAACCAACCCCGATGGCGGCCGCCGACCGGATCCCGCGCGCTGCGACGCTCCCAGGTACGACTCGTACACCTCGAGAGATTCCTGCGGAAAGCCCTGCACTAACTTTGCTTCGGTCAGGGCGAGATATACCGGAGTGGCGTCATTCTTCCAGGTGAAGCGCTCGGCCTCGGATTTGAGGGACGCCAGATTCTGTTCCGCGAGGGCGAGCGCCGGCTGGAGGGCTCGCTCCGCATCAGCCTCGCGATGTCTGCGAAGCTGCAGCTCCCCTAAGACTGAATAAAACATCTGGACGAGGTAATTGTTCGAAAGCGACCGAATCTGGTCCTGCACGGAGATGAGGCTTCCGAGGGCGTTGTCCAGTTGCCCCTGGTGCGACTCCAGTTGGGCATTACGGATTTGGCTTTCGATCGCGTTCCAGCGGCTGGCATCGGTTTGAGGGGCGAGCATATAGAGCCGTGCGGCTTCGGCATAGTGTTTCTCCGCGAGGCGAGGCTGCTGGGCACCGTTAGCCGCACGCGCGAGCAACTCGTGCGCCGTTGCCCGGCGAAGTAGGTTGGCGTCGGACCCAAACTCCGCAATGGCCTCACGCCACAATGCAACCTGTATGTTGAATTGCTCATGACTTCCGGCGTCGAAAGCCAGACCCCCATAGAGGTTGTAGGCCTGTATCCGGGGATACTGCCCTGACCAGTAACGTTGCAGACCTGTAATGGATAGCCTCCAGGCACTGGGCCGATCGCCGACGACCATCTTCTCGTCGGCCGCAAAATAGAGAGATCGGAGATACAGCTCTCCGTATCCATGCTGGGTTTGTGCCCGACCCATTGCACGCTGAGCCATTTTTTCCTGCGTGCCGAGATCGTTCATTATCCCGGAGCAGATGCTATCCTCCAGTTCAAGCCGAATCTGCAACCAGGAATAGGAATATTTCTCGGATTCTGTCAGCGCGGTGGTCGCCTGCTGCCGACAGGCTTCGCTCCGCCTCGTGGCGTGCTCCGCATAGATCTTCTCGAACTGCGCGCGCAGCACGCCCGCCGTGTCACCGGACGCCCGGAACAACTGTTCGGCTAGGGACGCCTGGATGTTGGTCGTGGAATACTCTCCGGCATCATTCGCCTCAGCAGCCTTGGCGAGCGCGGCGACCCCCTGCGGAAAATTCGGCGCGGAGGAACCGCGGAGGAGATCAGCCAGCCAGCGATCGCCGTGCTGCTGGCTGGTCAGGTCCGCCAAAAAAAAAAGCGCGCGCTGGGCGGCGGTATCGGACGCGCCTTTTTCGGGGTAAGCCCGGGGCAGCCAGGAGCGGACTGCGGCAGAAAGGTATTCTTCGATGCGCGTGTCCACCGTGGAACGCAGGGTTAAATTGTCCGCTGAGACTGCCTCCGCCGAGGTTGCGATCGAGGTCGCGATCGAGGTCGCGATCTGGGCCGGCGACAGCAGCGGCGCGGCCTGGCTGGCGTCGTGATCCTTCAGTTTTGTGCGCAGACGTTCGGCCGCATCGCGTGCTTCCCCCGCCCAGGCAGAACCCGGATCGACTTGCAGGTAGCGATCCCAGTCATCGAGCGCCTGGTGGTAGAGGAACTGATGCTCCGCGACAATGGCGCGATTAAAAAGCGCGACCGGATCGTCGGGCTGTAGTCTCAAGGCCTGGCTCAGGTATTCGTATGCAGCGCCGAAATCTTCTTTGCGGTCTTCCTGCTGGGCGCGCTGAAAATAAGCGGTGGCCAGATCGATAAGGATTGCCGGCGAATGCGGCTCCAACTCCAGGGCTCGGCGCAAAGCTTCGACAGCCGCGTCGTACTTGCCTTCCAGCACATCCGCTTGCGCCTTCGCCTGGAGCCATGCGGGATCGGAAGGGTGGGATTCGAGTTGGCTGGCAATGAGCGCCTCCGCTTTTAGAAGCGGCTCTGGACGGCTGGTAAAGGAGGCTGCCGGTCCGCGCGACACACGCAGAGGCGCATAGTCGGCGCCTGCGATTCTGAGCTCCAGGGTGCGCTTCTCGGTGTACGCGCGCGCTAGGAGTTGGCTGGCGGCGGCTGGCTGGCTCCGATTAGCGTTCCTATTGTTGTTGCCTTGTACAACAACCCATAGTCCCACGGCAACTATGGCTAGAAGAGACGCACCCATTGCCAAGCGATGGGGGACGCCGAGATTGGGAACGGCCAGCCATCGTTGCCACCAAGGCGTGGATTCCCGATCCGCCCCCGGACGAGCCGCTCCGGTGATATGCCGGGCCAGTGTCTGCTGCCATTCCGCGCGAGCACTCTCGAGGACCGCGATAAGATTCAACTCGGATTGAGTGATCTCTCCGTTCAGATCAGTCAATTCGGCTACAGCTTCGCGCAGCAACGGACCACAACAATCACAGCGGCTGGCATGTTCAAGGTGGGCAAGCGTCTGGTCGGGTGGTGTCAACCCACCGGCAATCTCACGCCATACCGCCGGGACTGGACAACCGCTCTTGCGCGGCGGCGACTCAGTCGGTCTCATACGTTTCATCTGGCGATCCAGTTGGCGATCGAATGATGCCAGGTCCTCAAAATGCTCACGGCAGGTAGAACAAGCAGCCAGATGAGGATGCCCATCTGCCGCGTCGAACGCGAAGTCCGCATGCAGGCGAGATTCCTCGAGTAGCTTCGCCAGTTCCGCAGTTCCGATATGCTGGCTGGGATCGCTTTCCAAAACTACCTTCCTAATCTCTTAGAACGATTTTGCCGGGGCAGAACCTTCACTTCTCGGTGGGGGCTTGAACTTATAAGGTGACCCCGAATCATAGCCGCCAGGCGCATGAGAACGCTTTCGACTCCTTCGGTGGTCAGTCCCATCGATGGGATGGATGCAATCTCGCTGGCGGTAAGTCCCTGACGGTGGCGAAGCCAGAAAATCGTGCGTTTTCTTTCCTGGTCCTTGCCCGCCGTCAGCTGCGTCAAGATCTTGTCGAGCTGCTCGAGTTGAAGACGCTGGCTCACCATATAAAAGCTGTCCGCGTCGCCCATTTTCGGCTCCATTTGAATTCGTTCCAGGATCGCTTCGGTTTGGCCTGCACCCCGCTTTGCCGCTAGCGCGGACTTGAAATGGTCGTGGACGACATTGGCCGCAACCACTTTCAAAAATCCATAAATGGAATCTTCGTGGCGGGGCTGGAATGATCGCAGTAAACGGCTGTCGTTCTCGCAAAGCTTCAGGTAGGTATCCTGAATCAGGTCGTCCAGTTGCTGACGTGATGGTTCGCCCCAACTGCGTGCTGTCCTCAGCACCGCCGCGGCGATCACCACCTGAAATCGCCGGATGAACTCCGTCCACGCCTCTTCGTTCTTCGAGCCAGCGCACGCTCTTACCAATTCTGTCGACGAGGACTGCGAGTATCGCGCCAAGTGTCTACCCCGGGTTCGGCGGATTTTACAACAATTTTGCCAGCCGCACGGTTAAAAATGGGGGTTTGGCCGGGTCGGCCTCGAGCCTGTGACCAGCAGAACGACTCGCCTGGACGGCTAGGCCAGCAGTTTCGCCGCTTCCTTGGCGTAGTAGGTCAGAATTACACTGGCCCCCGCGCGCCGGATGCAGAGTAGCGATTCCATCATCACACGCTCCCGGTCGATCCACTGGTTCCGGGCTGCGGCCTCGATCATGGCGTACTCGCCCGATACCTGATAGGCCGCCAGCGGCAGGTCGAAACGGTCCCGGGCCGCGGCAATCACGTCCAGGTACGGCATCGCCGGCTTCACCATGATCATGTCGGCGCCCTCTTCAATATCTAACTCGATTTCCCGCATCGCTTCGCGAACGTTCGCCGGGTCCATCTGGTACGACCGGCGATCTCCGAACTGCGGTGCTGAATCCGCCGCCTCCCGGAACGGTCCATAAAAACCGGACGAGAACTTCGCCGCATACGAAAGAATGGGGGTATTTTCGAAGCCGGCTTCGTCGAGTGCCCCGCGGATCGCCCCGACCCGTCCATCCATCATGTCCGACGGCGCGATGATATCCACGCCCGATCGCGCCAGCGAAACCGACGTGCGCGCCAGCAACTCCAGGCTCGCGTCATTCACGATCTCGTATTCCGCGGTCGCCGGTGACGCCGCCGCAGCTGCACCCAGCGATTGCGGTTCCGACCTCACGATTCCGCAATGCCCATGCGACATGTACTCGCACAGGCAAACGTCGCCCATCACCACTACATCCCTCACCTCGCTCTTGATGGCGCGCGCCGCCCTCTGCACGATGCCATCTTCCGCCCACGCGCCCGTGGCCACTTCATCCTTCTTCTCCGGCAGCCCGAATAAAATGACCGAAGATACTCCCAAAGCGCGCGTCTCGCGCACTTCCTTCACCGCCTCATCGATCGAAAGGTTGAAGACTCCGGGCATCGACCGCACTTCTTTCCGGATGCCCTGTCCGGGGCAAACGAACAGTGGATACACCAGAGATTCAGGAGTAAGCCGGGTCTCGCGGACCAGCGCACGCAGGGTTTCAGTGCGCCGCAAACGGCGAAGACGACTAGCGGGGAAAGCCATAACTGGCAATTCTAGCAGCCGCCGCCCGCACCCGCTCGAAAGTTACCGTAGTAACCTGGGGTAACCAGTCCGTGATCTAAACATATTGTATTGGACGTCATATGATGCAGCGTGGTGTCTCGGCCCCACATTTCGTGGCTCCTCTGCGGAGTTGGTCTACTGCTGGCCTTTGCGCTGGCTCCGGTAGTGTTTCCCCGGCCAATCTTTCGTGTGGCCGTGGGGGACGTTGTCCCCTTACTCGTGATCACGGCTGCCTTCATCGTCTCAGCTAGAAACGCCTTCGACAGCCGGGGACATACACGTCTGTTCTGGAGTCTCATGACCGCCGGCATGGCTATGTGGTGTTTCAACCAGGCATGCTGGACGTGGCTTGAAGTGGTGGTTCGCAAGCCTCTGCCCGATCCCTTCCAGGGGGATATCGTGTTGTTCCTGCACATTGTCCCTATCATGGCGGCCGTGTCCATCCGCCCCCAGGAGTCCGAGGAACACGAAGGGATGTTGCCCAGCGCACTGAATGTCATCATCCTGCTCGTGTGGTGGGTGGTGGTTTATGCCTTCTTCGTCTTTCCCGAGGAGTACATCATTACCGATCTCGCTGTATACAGCCCGCGTTGGGACCTGCTCTATCTTGTCGGAGGAGTGACCTTGATTGCCTTGTCGGCATCGGCATTCCTCACCAGTTCCGGAACCTGGCGGGAACTCTATCGCAACATTTTTTTCGCCACCACTCTGTACACATTTTCCTCCGAAGCAATAAATGCCGCCCTCGCGCGCGGCACTTACAAGACTGGCGAAATTTACGACCTCCCGTTTCTCGGCGCGACGCTGGGGTTCCTTTGGGTTGCCATCTCCGGACGGCGCTGCCTTCGCGATATCCAGATCATGCCTTCGAACACGCGTGGCAGTCGTCCGGTCGCTCCTCGGCTGGCGAAACTTGCCTTACTCTCTCTCCCCGTCATGGGATATTGGGCACTGTTCCTAAGCAACCAGCAGCCGTATCTGCGCCAGGTACGTTTTGCGGTGGCCATGGGCGGCGTCGCCATCCTCGCCTTTGTCGTTTTCCTAAAACAGCACCTGCTCGACCAGCGCCTTCTGCGGCTGCTGAATCATTCGCGCAAGAGCTTCGACAACCTCCAACGCCTGCAGGGGAGAGTTATCCAACAAGCCAAGCTGGCTTCACTCGGAGAACTGGTCGCGCTCGCCGCCGGCGAACTGGAGTACCCGCTCTCCGCCATTCTGAGCAGTTCTGAACGCATGGCCGCCAGCAGCAACCTCAGCCGCGAGCAACTCGCGAACGCGCAGAAAATCGGCCAGCAAGCCCACCGCACTCGCGAGCTCGTCACCGATTTGCTCAGCTTCTCCCAGCAGACTCCGGGAGAAAAGGGTTTTCTGGAACTGAAGCCTCTTTTGCAGCGTGCCGTTCAAATGGAAGGATTCAAGCTCGAAAACAAAAAGATCAGCCTGACGGTGGAAAGCCACGATCCGCTTCCTCGCGTCCTCGGCAATCCGAACCAGCTCTTACAAGCCTTTCTTCAGATCATCGAGAACGCCGTGGACGCATTGCAGGAAATCGGCGGCGGCCGTCTCCAGGTCTCGCTCTGGCGTGAAGAGAACGAAGTGGTCGTCCAATTCGCGGACTCTGGTCCCGGCCTGCGCGATCCCGAGCGCGTCTTCGACCCTTTCTATACCACTAAGCCGGTTGGCAAAGGAACCGGTCTCGGACTGAGTGCCACCTACGGAGTAGTCCAGGACCACAAAGGACAAATCACCTGCTACAACCGCCCCGAAGGCGGCGCCGCTTTTGAAATCCGGCTGCCCGTGGTTAAAGTGACGGCACCCACCGCCGAAGCGGCGCGGGTCTGAGGCTGCGTAGGGACAGCCGCCAGTTCGACAAGCTCAGGGCAGGCTCTCGGCTGTCCACCGGGGCGCATCCCCATAAGCACTAACTTAAGGCGGAATTCCCTTTCCGGTTAGCACGTGGCTTGGGATCTGAACCAGGTCCCGCGGTATACCGCCAACCAGGAGCCCATGCTCTTCATTGAAGGCCATGATCGCGTTTTATCGTCCAGGCGTGTTGGCATGTGATGCGAGTGCTATGTATGAGGGTAGAGATAAAGTTCTGATATCCCCAAGTTGCGTCGTCCAGTTGCTTCTTAGCGGTTCCTGGGGCATCATCAGCGACGTACATCAGGCCCTGACGTGGGAGCAGTTACGGCTCAGGAATTTCATTTCGCCGATTTCACGCTCGACCAATCCCGCTATCGACTCCAACGGGGTGAGCACATCCTGCGCCTGGAAAAACGCCCCATGGAGTTGCTCATCCTGCTGGTCGAACATCGCGGGGAATTGGTGTCCCGAGAGGAGATCGCTGAACGCCTTTGGGGCAAGGACGTCTTCCTCGATGTCGATCGCAGCATTAACACCGCCATCAGCAAGGTCCGCGTGGCGCTTCGGGACGACCCTGAGAAACCTCGTTTCGTAGAAACTGTAGTTGGGAAGGGATACCGCTTTGCGGCCAAGGTGACCTGCGGCAATGGAGATTCCAACCTGCAAGCGCAGCCACTCTCAGTGTCAGCTCAGACAGCTTCGAGCCCAGCAGTTCTATCGATGGAAGGGAAAGCCGTTCGCATGCGCCCGAGGGTGCTGCTGGGGGGAGTAGCCGTCCTCGCACTTTTCATCGTGACCCTGGTGATGAGCCACGACGGTAGTCCTAAGGGCACGGGGCAGCCGGCAATCAAATCGCTGGCGGTATTGCCTCTGAAAAACCTCTCTGGCGATCCCACTCAGGAATATTTGGCTGACGGCATGACCGAGGCGCTCATCGGACGACTATCGTCGATCCGCGACCTTCGCGTCATCTCCCGCACATCGGTGATGCTTTTCAAGGACACGCGCATTTCCCTGCCTGAAATCGCTAAAACGTTGCGCGTTGATGCCATTGTCGAAGGATCCGTAATACGAGAGGGCAGCCGGATTCGCGTGACTGCCCAGTTGATTCGCGGCTCGACCGACGAACATTTTTGGTCCGAGACCTACGACCGCGAACTGCCAGAGGTGCTTGCTCTGCAAAGCGATGTGGCGCAATCCATCGCGCGAAAAGTCGAGGTCACGGTCACAGGGAAGGAACACGAGAGACTTACCATAGCGCGTCCTATCTCGCCGGAAGTCTACGAGAACTATTTGAAAGGCAAATTTGCCCTGGCTAAAAGCAACAATAGAACCAAGGCGGAGGAGAGCGTTGCTTACTTCAATGAGGCAATCAGGAGAGATCCGACGTTTGCACCGAGCTACATGGGGCTGGCAGACGCCTATTCGGACCTCAGCACCGTGTTTATCGGTGGTGTAGCCAAAAAGGAACGCCCGAAGGCAATACTAGCGGCGCGAAAAGCGCTGGAGTTAGATCCGGAATTGGTGGAAGCGCACGTGCTGCTCGCCAACATGGCGCAGGAACACTGGCACTGGGCGGAAGCCGAGGGTGAGTATCGGCGGGCACTGGAATTGAGCCCAAACAACGCGGCGGCCTATTCAGCATTTGCTTACTGGCTGGTAAGTCAAGGGCGTACCGAGGAGGCAGTGACGACATGCCGTCGGGCCCGCGAGCTCGATCCGCTTGCTACATCGGGTTCCGATCTCGCCTGGATGTTGTTTTATGCCCGCCGTTATGACAATGCAGTACAGGAGCTTCGCAGCGTGCTGGCGGTCACACCAGACGACGCATTCGCTCTTTGGATCCTCGGCTTTGCGCTTATCGCCAATCATCACTCCCAAGAAGCGGTCTTCGAGCTGGAAAAAGGGGTTGCCGCTTCCGACCGCAGCCCGGCTATCGTCGGCCTTTTGGCCCACTCTTACGCCCAGGTTGGGCGCCGCGCGGACGCGCTTCGCTTGCTTGAAGAATTGAAGCGCCGCAAACAAACGGGCTACGTTCCCGCGGCCGCTTTCGTAAAGGCTTACCTCGGCTTAGGTGAATACGACCGGGCATTTTTCTGGCTCGAGGAAGCCTACAAGGAGCAGTCAAATCTTTTGCAATTCCTCAAAGTGCACCCAATCTTTGATCCCATACGCGGAGACCCCCGCTTTGCGGACCTAGTCCGCCGCGTCGGCTTGGACCGATAGCAACAACGATAGAAAGTAATCGCTTCGAAGCGCCCGGTTTCGGCCGAGCGCTCGAACGATAAGCTATCTGTGGTGTCAGTTCTAGTCATGCTTGTGGATTGGCCGGAAGTAATTCTCAAATACCCGGTCGGCGACCTCGCGGCCGATCTGGTCACCATCGCGCATCGAATGCCGCCAGTGCAACCCGGACCAAACTCGCGCGTCGCCTATTTGCCGCGTGATTGCTTCCAGGTCGTAATACGTCCTCTCGGTCTTAATCAGCTGCGGCACCGCGTCTTTACTGGTCGATAACGTCCACGTGAGTTTCGTGGTACGGAAGTACTTGGCGACAGCTTCGGTCAACGCGCCCGAAAAGAACCCATGCGCGGACGGATACTCAGGGTGGTTCACACTCAACAGCGGAGTCCAGCTCGGATCCGGATCGGTGTCTGGATTGCCGTCGGTATCGGCGCGCGGGATCGCGGTTCTCGGCCTCCAGGCCCGAAAAAAGTACTTGGCATTGAAGCCGGCGATAAGGGCATCGGCGGCAGAGGTATGCACCAGGGCGAAGAACCTCGCCGTCTCGCGAATGTGCAGCCCGGAGCTGATGGCCAAGTGGATGAGGTTGCGGTTCCAGTGCACGTACGCGTGCTCCGACCAGAAGTACGCGATGTCGGTCTGCTCGGCCGTGCGAACCGTACTAGTGGCTCGCCCGAGGTCTCGCGTTTCAATAAAATCCCTGGTATAGCCTCTGGAGGTCAGGGGATTGGGCCCGCCGGGTCGAAAGCAACTTGGATCAACCAAGGTGAATGGAGTGATTTGGCCGACCTTCGCATCCACCGGCTGAGTGCCACAGCCGCCATTGGGCTCGAACTCACCCGGAGGCGGTGGGTTGGAACTGCATTCGTAGTCCACAACATTATTGAAACCGTCGTTGGCGCGCAAGGCAAGCAGCGCAGTAGCAGCGGACTCACCTACCTGAATACCGTCATTCTTGGCCTGCCCATTAGGGATGGTAGCCAGATAGGTCTGATATTGCGAATCCAGATATCCCGTTTGAGATGGATCCACTCGCGCTCGAGCCGTGCGATAGGCGGCGGTCGCAACCGCGGCGCGGACGTCGGCTCCGTGCGGCGCCGAAATAGGTGAACCGTAAGGCTCGAAGCCGCCCTCAATAGCAATCACCGCGTTGTACACAGCAAGTTGGATGGTGGCATGGAGCACCTCGGAACTTGCAGGTGGTCTCGGGGAACTGGAATTGTTTATCGCGGGCTGGACGATGCCCGCCCAGTCGGTGATAACGTTTTGTGCCAGGCTAGTCTGCCCCAAGAGGCAGCAACCGATCAGCACGCAGATAGAAGAGTTGAGCTTGTTCATTTTCCGTTCCTCCTGACATATCGCACGGCACGCCTGCGCGACCGAGCATGTCGGAATGCGGACGCCACTTTGCTGCATGCGGCAGAGGCAGTCAATCGAGACTGTGTCAAGATTGCGTCAAGGTTCGGTAAAGCTGTAACCCGAAGCAAGCGGCGCTGTTATTGGGAATGCAGAAGGATAGTTTCTAAACGTCGGGTAGGGTATGAGAGGAGATCTGAGTCTGACAGTGCTCAGGCAAGCCGGAGTTGGCGCTTATGAGGCGAAGCCCCGGCCACGCTCTTGAGACTAGGACGCGACAAAACCCGTAGCGAGCTACGCTGGCAGGGACAGCCGCGGCTGTCCCTGCCTGTCTGCCTGTTGCCCTTCTATCCGCCACTCGCCACCATCGCATCCGCCACTCGCGCCGCCTTCACTGCAAATCGCACATCGTGCGTCCGAATGATGTGCGCCCCTTTCAAGATCAAACCTGTCTCTGCAGCCAGCGTTCCGTAAACCCTCTCGGCAACCCCCGCATCCTTGCCATCGCGCGCCAGCGTTCGCCCGATAAACGACTTCCGCGACACGCCTGCCAGCAACGGAAAGCCCATCTGCTGCAGCTCGGCGAAGTGTGCCAGCAGTGGATAGTTCTCTTCGAAACGCTTTCCGAATCCAAACCCGGGATCCAACACCAGGCGATCGCGCTTGATCCCCGCCAGGGTCGCCGCTTCGGCCCACTGTCGCAATTCCCGCTTCACGATCAGCACCGGATCGCCAATCGGCGGCAGCGACCGCCACTCCTCCGGCCGCCCGCGCGTGTGCATCAGCACCGCTCCCACTTTGAGTTCGGCCAGCGTCTTAGCCATTTTCGGATCCCACCGGAACCCACTGACGTCGTTCACCACCTCGGCTCCGAGTTCCACCGCCGCCCGCGCCACGCTCGCCTTGTACGTATCGACGCTCACTATCGCGTCTGGACGCCGCCGCTTCAAATCCCGAATCACTGGCAGCACCCGCCTCCGTTCCTCGTCCTCTGAAACCGGTTCCGATGCCCCGGGCCGCGTCGACTCTCCACCCACATCGATGATGGTCGCGCCGTCATCCAGTAACTCCTCGGCACGAACCACCGCCTTCTCGGCATCGAGGTAGAGTCCTCCGTCGGAAAAAGAGTCGGGAGTTACATTCACCACACCCATGATCAGAGTGCGCCGTCCCAACTCCAGGACTCGAGAGCCGATGTTCCACTGAAAAATCGCCCGCATGTGCCGCTATTCTAGTGGAGCGACGGGCGTCTCGCCCGTCTGAGGCGGAGGTGGCCGGGCGGGGACGCCCGGTTCTCCCCGAACAGTTACAGGGCGGGCCCCTAAGTACGAGCCCCATTTTGCCGGGTGCTACAATCCACCTCATGCTTGGCCGGCGATCAGTTGCGCGTCTGCTCCCCATCGTTCTTCTGTTGGCCTCGTCTCTACTGGCCGCACCCATCAAACCGTTACAGGATCGCATTGCCGGTGCGCTCAGCGCACCCGATCTCGCCCGCGGCTTCTGGGGAATCGAAGTGGTCTCTCTCTCGACGGGCAAAACGTTGTACTCCCAAAACGCCGACAAGCTCTTCACACCCGCTTCGAACACCAAGCTGTTCACCACCGCCGCCGCGCTCGCGCTGATCGGTGCCGATTACAAGTTCCGTACCACCGTAGAAACCACCGGCACCCTCGATCGCTACGGCCGCCTTAATGGAGATCTCGTCCTCGTCGGCCGCGGCGATCCCAATCTCTCGGGACGCGAACTCCCGTACGATCTCCGCACCCAACGCAACGACGATCCCATTCAGGCTCTCGAATCGCTGGCTGACGCGCTTGTGCAAAAAGGCGTGAAATTCATCGACGGCGATATCGTCGCGGACGACTCCTACTTCGCCTTCGAGCGCTACGGCGAAGGTTGGAGCCAGGACGACCTCGTCTGGGCCGACGGCGCTCCCGTCTCCGCCCTCACCATTAATGACAACGTAGTCTTCGTCAACATCCTGCCCGCCGACCGCCCCGGCGAAAAAGCCTTCGTCAGCGTCAAGCCCTTTGCCGAGTACTATCGCATCGACAACCGCATCATCACGACTCCCGCGGGTACGGGACGCAAGTTCTTCGTCAACCGAGAGCCCGGCTCGACCGTTCTCACGCTCTGGGGCAACATGCCGCTCGATGACGCCGGCGCCAATGAAGCCCTTGCCATCGAAGATCCCGCCGAGTTTGCCGCCGGTCTGTTCCGCCAGTTACTTGAGAAACGCGGCATCGTCATTTACGGACACCAACGCACCCGTCACACCGAACTCGCCACCCTTTCCACTTTCAGCGTGACCGCGACCGCACCGTCTCGCGGAGGCAGCGCTAACGACAAAGACAAAGATAACGATGGCCAGCCACGTCCGCTGAAAAGCGATCAGCCCATCACGCTCGCCAGTTATGAATCCAAGCCACTGCTGCAAGATGTCCGCGTGGTCAACAAAGTCAGCCAGAACCTGCATGCCGAAATCCTGCTGCGCCTTTTGGGACGCGAGCGTGGCACCGCCGGAACGATAGAAGGGGGCCTCGAGGTTCTTCGCGGTTTTCTGACTCAGGCAGGAATTCCCAACGAACAATACGTTTTCTACGACGGCTCCGGACTCTCCCGCCAGAACCTGGTAACTCCCCATTCCATTGTCCAGCTACTGCGTTACTGCTCCACGCAGCCATGGGGTGCGGCCTATAAGGCGACCTTCCCCGTCTCTGGCGTGGACGGCTCGCTCACCGACCGCTTAACATCTCCCCGCTTGCAAAATCGCATTGTGGCCAAAACCGGTTCTCTGGGCGGCGTGAAGGCGCTCTCCGGATACGCCACCACCGATACCGGACAAGTGGTCGTCTTCTCCATCCTCTCTAACAACTTCAATTTGCCTGCGAAGCGAGTTACGGATGCGATTGATGAGTTAGTCAAGGCGATCGTTGAGGACGTGCCGGCGGGGCACTAACGGAGGTCTGCGAATGTTAGCTTCCAGCAAGGTAATCGGCTTCGTTCCGACCAAAGATTCCGTGAAAGCAAGAGACTTCTACGAGGGCAAACTGGGGTTTCAATTCGTCAGCGATGACCCGTACGCACTCGTCATCAAAGCCGGCGAAACCATGATCCGCATTGCCAAGGCGCAGGATTTCACGCCTGCAAAGTACACCGTGCTCGGTTGGGAAGTTTCCAATATCGAAGAAATGGTCGGGTGGCTTCAAAAGCGCGGGGTCGCTTTTGAAAAATACCCCTGGGTGAATGACAAAGAGCTGGGAATCTGGACCGCGCCCGGCGGCGACAAAGTTGCCTGGTTCAAAGACCCGGACGGAAATGTGCTTTCTGTCAGCCAGCATCACTAGACCGCGGGCTCGTGCGACGCGGTTCTCAGATTCACCCGAGAATTCCCATCCTCTTCCCCACTCGCTGCAGCACTTCGAGCGCCTGCTGCAATTCTTCTTTCGTGTGCGTGGCGGTCATGATGGTTCGCACGCGCGCTCTGCCTTCAGGGACGGTGGGAAATGCGATGCCGGTTCCGAGCACTCCTTCCTTGAACAGCTCGCGGGAAAAATCCATGGTCAACCGTCCGTCGCCAATGATGATGGGCGTGATCGGCGTTTCGCTTGCCGGAGTGGTCTGGCCGCCGATGTTGAAGCCGAGCAGGCCGAGTTCTTTCTTCCAGAAGCGTGTGTTCGCCCAGAGCTGCTCCATCCATTGCGGCTCAGTTTCAAGAATGTCGAAAGCCGCAATGCAGGTCGCCGCGACTGAAGGCGGATGCGAAGTCGAAAACAGAAACGGCCGCGCGCGATGATAAAGAAAATCAATCAAATCGCGCGTGCCGCAGACATAACCACCTAAAGCCCCGATCGCCTTCGATAAAGTGCCGACCTGAATGTCGACACGTCCGTGCATCCCGAAATGATCGATCGTGCCTCGTCCATTGCGGCCGAGTACACCGGAAGCGTGCGCGTCGTCGACCATCATGATCGCGCCGTATTTCTCGGCCGCCTCGCACAGCCCGGGCAGCGGGCCGATGTCGCCGTCCATAGAGAACACGCCATCGGAGATCAGCAGCTTCTTCCCCGGCTGGTTCTTTACGCTGGCGAGTTGCTCTTCGGCGTGAGCGACGTCTTTATGACGGAAGACGAGAATTTTCGCCCGTGAAAGACGGCAGCCATCGATGATGGAGGCGTGATTGAGTTCGTCCGAAATGATGAAATCGTCCTTCCCGAGAAAGGAGGAAACCGTTCCCGCGTTCGCCGTGAATCCCGACTGGAAAACCACGCAGGCCTCGACGTTCTTGAAGCGCGCGATCTTCTCTTCCAGCTCCATGTGAATTCTCATCGTGCCCGCGATAGTGCGTACGGCTCCGGATCCGACGCCGTACTTGCGAGTGGCTTCAAGCGCCGCTTCGCGCAATTTGGGATGCGTCGTAAACCCGAGATAATTGTTCGAGGCAACGTTGATGACCCGCTTGCCGTCGAAGGTACAAACCGGCGCCTGCTCGTCATCGAGCACGCGCAGCTTGAAGTGCGTGCCTTTGGCCTTAAGTTCGTCGAGCTGATCGGTTAGGAACGATAGCGGATTGGTGCGCGTAGCAGTGGGCATGCGTCCCTCAGTTCAGGTGTTGAAAGTTTAATTAGTCGGATACCGGCGCCGCAACCGCACGTTCGATGGAGAGCCGGGCGTCCTCGCCCGGCCACCAGATTGCTGGACGGGCGAGACGCCCGTCGCTCCACCGTTTGGATCATCGCACGCCAACGTCCTGGCTCTTCTTGGGTTCCGCGAGCGGCGCGATTGTCCCCCTGGTCGCGCGCAGGTAGTCCGCCGACGAAATCAGAATCTGCAATCCCCGAACGCCAGCGGAGACAGAAACACCGTCGAACAGCTCGATGGTTTCGTCCACATACACAGGAAAATCGCGCTTGGCCGCAAGCGCGGTCACTCCGCCGCGAATATAGCCAGTGAGCGCTTGCAGTTCTTTCACCGGGACAAGCTGAATTTTTCGCTCTCCCGCCACAGCCGCCAGCGCCTTCAGGTTCAGTCCCCGATCGCCGGGGATCACCGCCATAACAATTCCGTTGCGGTCGCCGCGCGCGACCAGCGTCTTGAAAACCTGTTCCGGCGGCAAACCGATCTTGGCCGCAACCGTTTCCGCAGCGAGGTCGTTCGGATCCACCTCATACTCGCGCAGTTCGTAGTGGATTCCCATCCCGTCGAGCAGCCGCGCCGCATTTGTCTTCTGAGCCGGTTTCACGTGTATAGTGTCCAGTGATTCTACCGAAGGAGGCTCATCGTGCGTCTTCTACTCCATTGGGTCCTGAGCGCTCTGGCGGTCTGGATCGTGGCCCACGTAGTGCCAGGAATTAGTGTAAGTGGTCCGGTGGCGGCGTTGATCGCGGCCGCAGCCATCGGTCTCATCAATGCAACCATTGGTCTGGTGCTCAAGATCATCACCTTTCCGTTGACGCTGCTGACTCTCGGCCTGTTCTGGTTCGTGATCAACGCGCTCATGCTGGAGCTGGCCGCGGCGGTGGTGACTGGATTCCATGTGCGAGACTTTGTGGCGGCTTTTATCGGCGCCGTCCTGCTGAGCATAGTAAGTTCGGTATTGCAGTGGCTGGTGATACCGAGGCGCAACGCTAACTAGAAGTCTTGCTCGGCTTGGACCGGGCAGAGCCCCGCCACCACACGAACTTTGCTTGTTGTCAAAAGAGCCTAGCGCAGCGCGGCGTACACACGCCGTACCTGCTGCTCGGTTGCTTCGAGCGATCCGGAGTTGTCGATCACGAAATCGGCAGCTTTGATTTTTTCTTCGTCCGGCATCTGTGCCGCCATGCGGCGAGCTACTTCAGCTCGGGCGGCGTCTTCGGAAATTCCAAGGCGGCGGGCGAAACGCTGAATGCGCTGTTCGGGCTGGCAGGTCACGACGGTTAAGTGGTCAAAACGGCCGGCGCCGCCAGATTCGAGGATGAGCGCAGCTTCGACGATAGCGATGCCCTTCGGATCTCGCCGGCTGATTTCCTCCATCCATTGATTCTCGTGGTCGATCACGGCAGGATGGACAATGGCGTTGAGTTCCTTAAAGCGCGGGGGCCCGCCGCCGGGTGTGCCGAACGCCGCTTCGGCCAGCCGCGGACGGTTGA
>Ga0209647_1000601_pt1 | contig 33212 bp, 27 predicted proteins | sample GraSoi_2013_60cm_FD_185827 | JGI IMG/M metagenome (GOLD analysis project Ga0209647, IMG submission 185827) | Grasslands soil microbial communities from the Angelo Coastal Reserve, California, USA - Sample 9_17_2013_60cm (SPAdes) (version 2) | ecosystem: Environmental > Terrestrial > Soil >... | reverse complement strand
CAAAAGCTCAATCATGCTGGCAGCCAGTGCGGCTTTGTCTCCCACAGGATAAAACTTAATGGCCAGGCCGCCGCTCTCGCCCATCTCGCGGAAATCGGGAATGTCAGAGCAGATGATGGGTACGCCGTGCGCCGCCGCCAGGTTGGCCACACCGCTGGCGCCCGTAGCTGACGTATACGGCATCACCATGAATGATGAGGTCCCAAAGATTTGCGGAATGTCCTCTTCCGCCACGTATCCGATGAAATCGATCCTGGGATGGCTGCTGTATTTTTCCCGCAAGCTCTCAATGTAGCCGGGAGAGTTGGTATTGTTGATCCCGGCAATCACCAGCCTGGAGTCAGGTACTTTCCTGGCGACTTCCTCTTCAAACGCTTCAATCAGCATTTCGCAGCGTTTGTAGGTCCCCCATTTTCCGAAAGCCAGGATGCGGTGCTCCGGATTGCCGCGCTGGGAAAAATCCGGGTACTCAGGCCGGGCAGAAAGAATTCCATGCGCGCGGAAGTGGATATTTTCCCCGCGATATTTCTCAATCAGCGTGCGCCGGTACGCTGGCAGCAGCACGGAGATGGAATTGGCCATCAAAAGCGCGCGCGTGGCGACATTGCCCGCAAGCTTGAACAGCCATTTGTTGCGGACGCCGGCGTCGTCCAGGTCAATGTGGTCCATCAGGTGGTGCAAGGTCACGTGGGTATAGTAGCCGGCCATACGGGTCATCGCCGGCAAGGTGAGGCCGGAAAACGCCGCCAGCGGATTCTCTTTGTTACCGAAACTGGAGAAAACCAGATTGAACCAGACCACGTCCGGCTTGCAATTGCGAATGGCGCGGAGCAAGTGGCTGTGATTGCTCAGGCGGTTGACCTTCCAGCAGCGTTCAACGTCAAACTCAGCCAACTCCGGCTCCGGCCCTGAATACTCGTCAGCGAGGATCTTCAAGCTGACCAGGGGGTCGGCTTGCAGCTCTCGGGCCACATGAAATCCGTACTCGTTTAGGACGACCTTACTTGGAGGAAAACCGCTGACGAAACAAATTTTCATTGGGCCCTGAAAAACCTAAAAAATGGAAATCCTTATCACCGGTCGAAATGACGAAGTGCTGCCTACTCCGGTAAAGCTGTAAAACGACTGCTGCTGCAATCCCACGGAGAACCGCAGCGGATAGTCGACCGCCAAACCGCTGCCGTCATTCATACTGCGGCGCAACGGCCTCATGTAGGAGATGAGGAATCCGCTCTGCACGTTGTCGTACAGATGGAAACCTTCTCCACGAGTGAGGTCCACTGATCCGTCCACTGACCAGTGGTCATTGGGCTTGTATTCAAAACGGGCGCCCGGAACCAGAATCTGCGCAGTGGCAAAACTAAGATCTTCAACGCGCCACGAGCGAATGTATTTTGCCAGGCCGGCGAGGGCCGCCTTTTGTCCGAACTTGTGTTCAACGCCTACCCACGTCGCGGTGGTAAAGAACTCGCGTATCGCGGGACGGAAGAGCAGGTCACGAACTGAGTATCCAGTGATCAGCGAGTTGTGTCCCCAGGGGCGTCCAACCTCAAATTCAATGGTGGCGGCCAGGTCCCGCGAGTGCAGGTTCTGTTCCGTAAACGGGCCGCTTTCATGAACCGCGCTGCCGCGGACCGTGATCCAGTTGAAGAAAGGTGACGTGCTCAGATAGAGGAACTGGCGGAAGAGCTGCTGGTTCATCTGGAACGGAGACTCAGAGTCGCGTCGCAGAGTGAACTCAATGCCGGGGTCGAGTACAATACGCGAACTTCCAAGCCGGAGCACCGGCGTGGTGGTGCCCACATTGAACACCGAGTCATAGGTGTTGCGGTGAATGATTTGTAGCTGGCTGGGAATGGAAATTGTGCCCTTGTAATTGCGCTCTCCGAAAAAGCCGTTAATGGGGAAGGAATGCCAGGGGTGATAGCGGAACGTAGTGCCGATATCGGTCTCTTGTGAGGAGCGAGGCGGCACTGGAGCGCCAAAGAACTTGTTGTCCATCTCATATAGCGTGGCGTCTTCAAAGATCGCCCCGGTGAACACGTTACTTTGTATATCGAGCTTGGGCCGGAACGGCAGGGGCATGCCTTCCTCCCCGGAAACCTGAAGCAGGCCGCGTTCAGCCGTGGGATCATCCGCCGCAACCTGGTTAGCGCGGGCGAAGGAGGCGATGGCGCGCGGATTGTCGTGGCGCTGGGTATAGATGTTGGCCCAGGCAAGCTGATAGTCGTAGCTCTGCTGGTATTCCGCCGGATTGCCCAGCGCGGCCAGAACTTGCTCCGCCTTGCGGTCGTCACCCTGAGCAATGTAGGTGTCAGCCAGTCCGATGGCGATCGTGTCATCGGAGGCTCCCAGGTCTTTGGCTTTGGCAAAATAACGCCCGGCAAGATCGAAATCGTGGGTGGCGAGAAAGACATTGGCGGCTTCAACAAGATTGTCCGCGGTGATGGGTGAAGCTTCACCAATGCGCGACTCGGCGAACGCCAGCGCCACTTCCTGCTTGGCGTCAGCCAGCTTGCCTTGTTGGACAAACAGCTTGGCGAATGCCAGCCGCACATCCACACGGTTGGCATCAGGCGCGTCAAGTGCGCGGTTGAAACGTTCCAGCGCGGCGGCCTTGTCGCCCAGGGTCAGCAGGGCTTCGCCGGTGGCCAGCAGGATTGCGGACTGGTCCACGGCCTCGTGTTCGGCGGCCTGGATGTATTTAAACGTCTCTCCGCGGTGGCCCAGTTGCGCGTGCGCTGATGCCAGGTTGGCATAGATCAAGGGATCGCCGGGCGAGAGCTGCAGCGCGGCCTCAAGCTCGTTGATGGCCTGGCCGTAGTGGCGTCCATGGTAAAGCGCGTCAGCCAGCGCTTCATGCAGCTTCAAATCGTCAGGAGCGTACTTGAGTGCGACACGGTATTCCTGGACCGCCTTCTCAAGCACACGCATCTGCCGGTACGCTGTGGCGCGCGCCATGTGGGTAGCGCCCATTTCACCCAGCAGCTTCTCCGCCTTGCTGGTCTCCTCCAGTGCTTCGCGTGAGCGATGAAGTTGCAGGTAAGAGAACGCCAGGCCCAGGCGTGCAATGCCGCTGTTGGGATTCATCTTAAGCGCCGGTTCAAAGTCGCGGATGGCGCCCTGCGCGTCTTGCATATCATTGCGGACGTAACCGCGGTTCACCAGCGCCTCAAACATCTTGGGGTCTTTATCCAGCGCCCGCGAGAAATCGTCAATGGCCTGCTGCAACAACTCGTTTTGCTTGTGAACATGCCCGGCCAGAAGCGGGAAATTGGGCTCTTTCGGGAGGACCGTCTCATAGCGGCTTACCAGAGCCAGGACCTCATCGTAGCGGCCCAGGTTGTAGTAGTCATAGCCAAGGTAAACGGCGGCATCGCGATCATGCGGCAGCTTCTGTACTGCCTGCTCGCCCAGGCGCGCCGATTCCGCGTACTTTCCTTTGAGGAAGAGATAGCGCTCGGTCTCACGCATGATGCGCGGATCGTTCTTCATAGAGCCGGTGGCGCGTTCTACCCACTCTCCCGCCAGATCCACTTTGCCGGCCTCGATGGCCGCATTTGAACCGCCGGCCACGATCTGCGAGTTCGTCGGCGCCAGCTTGTTGGCTTTCTCGTAACTGGCCTGCGCCTTGGGATACTCCTTCATCGCGGTATACAGGTCGCCCAGCGCCATGTAAGGAACATAGTCATTGGGATAGGCTGCCGCCATGCGAGTAAAGAAATTCTCCGCTGCCTTGTTGTCACCCTCATCGCGCGAGAGATAGCCCAGGGCTTCCAGCGCGTAACGGTTCTTTTCATCCCGCTGGAGGAGCGTGGTATACATCTGCCGCGCCTCGGCTTTGCGGTCCATCTTCCACAACAAGCTGCCGTACTGTAACGTCACGTTGTCATTTTGCGGATCAAGCTGCAGGGCTTGCTTCAGGTCGGCTTCAGCTCCGGTGAAATCGTTGCCCAGCCCTTTCATGGCAGCACGCAGACGCAGGTACTCCACGCGCTCCTGGCCCTCAACCTGGATCTTGGCCAGCTCCTGCTGCGCGATGTTGAGCTGTTGCCGGATGGCAGCATCGTCATCCAGGTTGCGGTAAGTATCGATCAGGTTCAGCCGCAGCTGTGTGGGATAGAGAACGCCCTCAGCCGGCCCCTGAGGCATGGCGGCGAGCGCGGCCAGGTATTCGCGGACTGCGTCATCGTCACGGCGCTCGATTTTCGCCAGGTCGGCGCGAATCGCGTGCAGGCGGTAGTAATTGGGATCAAGCTGCTGGGCTCGGGTCAGATAAGTGCGCGTCTTATCCAGATTGCCGACGCGTAACTGCGCCTGCGCCGCGGCCAACTGCACGTTTACTGACTTGGGCGCCATGCCGGCGGCTTTCTCATAGGTGTCCGCCGATTCTCTTTTCATGCCGGCGAGTTCATAGGTATAGCCGAGCTCTGACATCACGTCGGCGTTCTTTACCGGCGCTTTTTGCAAAATCGCGATGGCTGACTTGTAGTCGTGCGCTTCGCGGTAATACTGCGCTACGGCGCGGAAGATCTCAGTGTTCTTCGGGCTGCGCTTCATGGCCCGATCCAGAAGCTGCTTAGCCTTGTCCGTCTGCTTCGCCTTCATGTATGTAATAGCCAGCAGCAGCTCAGCGTGGGACGACGGCTGAATACTTTCAGAACGCTCCAGCAGGCTCTCCGCCCGGGCCAGGTCGCCGGATTGCATAAAGAGTTCCCCCGCCATCGCCAGGTCAATCGCACGGCGCGGGTTGGCGGCAATCACCTGAAGCAGGAGTTTCTTTGCTTCGTCAGCTTTGCCCATGCGGATGTAAGTCTGGGCCATTCCGGAAAGCCCTTCCACGGAGTTGGGAGAGCGTTGCAGGCCTTTCTGGTAAGCGTCGAGCGACACCTGGGAGTTGCCGGCGAGGCGCGCGGTGTAGCCCAGCAGGAACCAGTTGCAGGCTAGGGGCAACCTGCGTGAGATGCTGGGCATAGTTCATGGCCCCGGCAGGATTTCCGTTCTTAAGGGCGTTCTCCGCGGCGCGAGCGTAACGGCCTGCTTCAATACTGCCGCCCCACCCCACGCCAGACGTCCCGCATATTCCGGAAGACGCGGCTGCTCTGCTTCCAGACTGCTTTTTATTGCCTTGTTTTTGCTGGGGCTTCTGTGCCTGGTCTTGCGGCTTGCCATTGAGATCAAAGATTTCCTGCGCCCAGCCAGAACCGGCCGGCAGCAGGGAAAACAAAAGCGCGAGACCCAAAAGATTCTTCTTCACGGGACCACCGTTAGCAAGAGTTGCAGGAAAACGCGTGACAACCAGATTTCACGACGCTACCAGGGATTTAGCGAAAGCGGCGTGCCACTCCAGGTGGCAGCAGCTCTGTTCTCATGCTGAATCAAGATGCTGTTTATGAGTCAGGGGATTCCTTGGCCCGGGGAAGTTCCGGGTACCCTGGCAAGTGAGAATCCGGGTACCACAAAGCAAACCCCTCCGTCCTTTTTGGAATCGAAGTCTCTGCTGGAGCAAAACTGCTGCCGGTTTCGGCATCCCTTTATGAGGCAGTCATCGTCGAGCAACGATTGACGCTCGCGCCAATCGCATTCGCGGAGGTTTTCATGAGTTCCCCAACCATCGTTACGGGCAGGCAGGTTTCCTTGCCCAGCCGGGCGATCCCTTTAAGCTGGGTGCTGTTGCTGGCATTGCTGGTGCATGGCTCGCTGCTGCTGATGCAGCTTCCCAACGACTCTTACGACGCAAACTTCCACAAGTTTTTCGCCTCCCATTACGCGCAGCACTGGTTCGACCCCTGGAACGAAAAGCAGTTCACCGGTTTTTCGCAAACGACCTATCCGCCCATGGAGCAGCAGTGGCTGGCGCTCCTGTCCCACGTCACTGGTCTGAATATCGGCTATATGATCGTGCAGTTCATTGCGATCCTGCTGCTTCCGATCGGCGTCTATCGCTATGCGCGAATATGGGTGGATGAGCGACCAGCCAGTTACGCGGCCGCCCTGAGCGTACTGCTGGGATCGCTTTCTTTTCTGGTGTACAACGCCGGGCAGCTTTCCACTACCTGGGCAGCACCGCTGTATCTGCTTGCCATGTCGTACTATTACGAATGGGCGCGTGAGGCGAAATTCTCTTCCCTGCTGAAAGGCCTCTTTCTGCTGTTTGCCGCGGCTTCAGCCCATCACGTCACGCTGATTTTCGCCAGCTTCATCTTTGCTCTTCCCGTAGTGGCCATGGCATTTATGGACCGCCATCGCGGAGACGCCGATTCGAGCCTGGCCGGAGTTGGCGCCCGCACGATCGGGTTTGGAATTGTCGCGATAGTCGGTGTGGCTGTGGTTTTATATCCTTTCTGGCACGCGTTGCTGCTCAACCCGATCAAACAAATGCCGATCCCACACAACAGCCGCCTCAACTTCTTCCTGCAGCCGGAATGGGGCCTCAACTTTGTCATCATTCCATGGGGCGCGATGCTTCTGGCGGTGCCATACATCTTTGTGAAAGGACTGAAAGAGCCGCGGCTGCGTCCCTTGTTCCTGGCCTGCTGGATCGCGCTGGTGTTTGCGCTGGGCGGAACAACGCCGTTACCACGGCTTATTCTTGGCCGCGCTTTCGACGTGCTCACCTTTGAACGTTTCAGTCTGCTGGCAAACGTGATGGCACTTCCCATCGTAGGCCTGATGGTAGCTGAATTGATTGATCGCTACGGGCGGAAGGCAGCGTTCACAGTTGGCGCTCTGGCCGCGCTTACAACGGCAACGGCAGTCGCCTGGCCTGTTTATCACATTAGCCGCGACAAGCCTTTCAGCGTGGCGGACGTGGTCTCATTCCTAAACCGTGACGGACATGACAGGTTTCGCTATATGACCCTGGGATTCGGCGCCATGAGGTTCGACGAGGTCAGCACCTACACCACCGCCAGCAGCGTGGACGGAGACTACAACTCAGCCCGCCTTCTGCCGGAAATGACGCAGTACGGCGCTGCACAGCTCACGAATGCCAAGTACTACGGCGCCAGCGGCATGGAATCGCTACGCGCTATGTTGAAGCATGCCGATCACTATGGATTGAAATATATCTTTGTCCGCGATCCCTACTACGAGCCGCTGCTGGCCTTTGCCGGGTGGCGTAAGGAAGAAGTTTACGATCGCGGGAGTGTGACATTGTGGGTGAAAGATGGCATCGCGCCGGCCCGCCCGACAGACCTCGGCATGCGCCCCACCGCGATGGAAGGGCTCATGTGGGGCACCTTGCCTATCGGCAGCAGCATTGTCGCGCTGGTACTGGTTGTGCTCTTCCCCGACAAGCGGCGACGCAGAGCGGAAAGACTCGAATTCCCAATCGAAACTGCAGAACCTGTTCTGCGGGAGGCACGATAATGGCACGCCTTCTTCTCATCATATTTGTGATCGTGACAGTGGCGCTGCTGGCTGCCGGCGGCATTCACAAGAGCTCCACCGCTCCAGCGTCGAATCCCGAAGGCGCAGTCCAGGCGATGTTCTCCAATGTGCAGGGGCATGACTGGAACGGCGCATACTCCTACATTTCGCCGGCAAGCGTCGATCTGCAAACCTTCACCCGAGAGCTGACCGGCCGCGATGGCAGCCTGCGGACCTATTCGCAGCTTGAGAGCATCGGGGTGCGCACCCTGAAGGAGACTGAGAACGAAGCCCTAGTACGCACCGAGCTCAAGTACTCAACAGCGGTAGGAGCGTTTTACGACACGCGCGATCTCAAGGTGGTGAAGGACAGCGGCAACTGGAAGGTGGCTTGGGCAGCGGAGAAATATCCGGCAGTTCCGCCGCAGGTGATTCCCGTGAATTACCTCCGCTGGGACATCGTCTGGCGCGGCGTCGGCGACGACTGGGGCGCGCAGAACGTGGAAAACCCCAACTGCCGCATCCTTTCCATGAATGCCGTGGAGCGCGAGGGCGGCCTGATCATCATGGGTGAAGTGGAAAATGAGGACACGGTTCCCGCATTCATCACCGTGGGCGCGGTCTTGACCGACAATGCCGGCAAAGACGTGGCCGAAGAGAGCAGCTTTGACCAGGTCTCTCACGTTCTGCTGCCGAAAGAGATATCGCCTTACCGCATTGATTTTCCCGGGATCAAGAAGTCCGACGTGAAAAGCCTGCGCATGACGCACAACTGGATGCTAGTGCCGGCCTCGGCTGATCCGGTGATCGGCGTTCTGCACCAGAGAATCGAAAAGGACCTGACTGGCCGTACGGTATTGAAAGGCGAGTTGCTGAATGAAAGCGGACAGACAGTCAACATCCCGCACGTGCTGGCCACGTTTTACGACAACGGCGGCAAGGTGATCTGGGTCTCTGACGCGTATTCTGACCACGCTTTGCTGCCGCAGACGCCGCAGCCGTTTTCCGTGGCGTTGCGCGATGACCTAGCCGCTAACGTTCACAGCTACCGCGTGACCGTGAACCATTACAGCCTGAACCGCGGGAACTAGCCTATGCGCACACTGATTTTCATTCTCCTGGTATTAGCGGTTTGCTGGTTCGCAGCCGATTGCGCCCGCGCCGCCGAATTGCATGTCCCCGACAACGCCGTAGCCGGACAGCCGCTCACCATTAACGCCGCCGGCAGCGGGACGCTCTATTTGATCGGGCCGGGGCAGATGATCAAGCGCGAATTCAAGTCAGGGAGCGTCGACATCAAGGGCGAAGAGCTCCGCAGCGCCGGACGTTGGATCGCCATAGTCAAAGGCGACCATCAATCGCAGGTGTTCTGGGTAAAGCCGGGCAAGCCGGCGAACTTGAGCTTCCTGGCCCGGCCGTCGCGCGTTCCCGTGGCGCGACCTAACGTGATCAGCGGCGTAACTTTCGTCTTCGACAAATACCAGAACATGGTGATTGATTCCACACCGGTGAGCTTCAAACTTTCAGTCGGCGATGCCGGTTCCACCAAGACGGTAACCAGCCACGCAGGCGTGGCATGGATCAATAGCGCATCCGCGGCCAAGGCAGGCGCGGCTCAATTTGTCGCCTCGGTTGGCGACACTACGGTGCGGCGCGTGGTGCAGCAGGTGGCGGCCGATCCCTGCAAGTTGCAGATGCACGTGGCGGGACGCTCGGGCGATCGGGTGACCGTGGAAACCGATCCGATCCGCGACTGCAGCGGCAATCCCGTACCGGATGGCACTATCGTCACATTCATCCAAACGGATAAGAACGGCAAAAGCACCGTGGACGCTCGCATCAAGAAAGATATTGCCCGGGCTGAGCTGCCTGCTTCGGACAACGCCACCATCACGGTGGCTGCCGGAGTGGTGCTGGGAAACGAACTCCATGTAGGGGGCAGGTAATGAAGCTGGCGCGAATTATGGTGCTCACTTGCGGTGTGGTCCTGGCCGTCTCCGGAGCGGTGCCGCTGTTGAAGCGGATCCTGGCTGACACTAAGCCCGCAGTGCAACTTACCGTACAGAACGCCCAGCCACGCGAGGTGGAAGACGTAACCCAGAAGGCCATCCTGCGCGACTACACGGCCGCGTGGCAGGCCATCAGCACGGCGCTTGAGAACAACACATTGCAGCCGTTGAACGAAAACTTTTCCGGCTTCGCCCTGGACAAGCTGACTCAGCGCGTGAAAGACCAGAAGCAGAATGGCTTGAGCACACGGATCATTGACCGCGGCCACAAAGTGGAAGCAATTTTCTATTCACCAGATGGCGCAGCCATTGAACTCAAAGACACCGCCAACATCGAGACACAAGTGCTCGACGGCGGAACAGTGATCCATTCCGACCAGGCGCAAATCCATTACTACGCCGTGATGACAGGCGCCGAGGACCGCTGGAAAGTGCGGGTGCTGGAGAGCGCCGCGCAGTAAGAAGAAATCTACCACTGAGACACGGAGGCACGGAGAAAGCCACTCCGGGGCGCTGCCTTATCTCAATCCCTAAATATGGGCGGAGCATCGCTGATGTCGAAGGACTCGGACTCTCCGGCCAGGTCGGGAATAGTCTGCATCAGGCGCACGCAGCGGTTCCAGCGCAACAAGGCGCCATCATTGCCCTGTGGGCGGACCTTTTCCGCCTGTTCGAAGTACTGCAGCGCGGTTTCAAAACTTGCGCGCAAGGTGTGCGAGCGATGCCCGGCACGAAGCTGGGCCTTGGCGCGGCGCTCATTGAGGATGCCCAGATAGTAAGAGCGCTCGTAGAGATTGGTAAGCTTTTCGAAGCAGGAATGCGCTTCATTGAACCGGTCAGACGCGCCGCCGGTAAACTGGTCAGTAATAGCAAGGCCAAGCTGGCGAAGGGCCATCTGGCTTTCGGGATCGGCAGCCAGAATGTCGCGGCAGATTGATTCCGCTTCCTCCGCCTGGTTGAGGTAACGATAGTGCTGCACCTTGGCCAGCGCTTCAGCGATGCTGCTTTTGGAGATGATCTTAAATTCGCGCTCCATAGGCTTTACCCGTTGCGATCATTTTAATCCGATTTTGACGATAAACGTCTGCCTAAAGGCCCGCGTCCCGGCGTGCCGAGACGCTAGACGCTGATACCGGCAGTGGGTCAGCATTAAACTGACCCACTACCGCGTATTTTGCGCACCAGTTTTAGCAGCGGGTCATAGAACTCATCGACAACGCGTTCCTTGAGCGGGATAATCGCGTTGTCAGTGATTTTGATCTCTTCCGGACAGACCTCCGTGCAGCACTTGGTGATGTTGCAGTAGCCGATTCCCAATTCATCTTTCAGCAGTTTGGCGCGTGAAACGTTATCGAGAGGGTGCATTTCGAGCCCAGCCACGCGCACGAAGAAGCGCGGGCCGCCGAACTCTTCCTTCTTGTGGTGATCGCGCACCACGTGGCAGACGTTCTGACACAGGAAGCATTCGATGCACTTGCGAAACTCCTGCACCCGGTCCACATCTTCCTGATACATTTTCCAATCGGTCTTGGGCTTGGGCGTAAACGGAGGAATCTTTTTGTTGACGCGGTAATTCCAGGAGACGTCGGTGACCAGGTCCTTGATCACCGGGAATGACTTCATGGGATAAACGGTGATTGGCTTGTCCGTCGGAAGCGAATCCATACGCGTCTTGCAGGTGAGGCGGGGACGGCCATTCACCTCCGCCGAACATGAGCCGCACTTGCCGGCCTTGCAGTTCCAGCGGACGGCAAGATCAGGCTCCAGATGTCCCTGGATGTAATGCAGCGCGTCAAGGACCACCATCCCCGGAGCAATTGGGACCGTATATTGCTTCGCTCCTCCGGCTTCCTGATTGCCGCGAAAAACTTCGAGAATTGCGTCTGCCATTGTTCCCCCTGCGCTATTTCTCTTCCGCCACAAGCTCTTTCAATTCGTCCGGCATGGATTGCACCGGAACCTGCTGGAGCTTCATGCCATCGCCATCCCGCGTGACCAAGTTATGCTGCCGACCCCACACTGGTTCATCCTGCTTGGGATAATCGATGCGGCTGTGCGCGCCGCGACTTTCCTTGCGCGCCAGAGCGCTGCGGGCCACAGCTTCCGATACCGTCAGCATCGACTTGAGATCGCGCGAGAGATGCCAGCCAGGATTGAAGAGGCGTGAGCCTTCTACGCGAACCTGATTCGCGCGCTGCTTTAGTTTCTCCAACTCGGCCAAAGCCGTGGTCAAGTCCTCCTCAGTACGGAAAATACCAACCAGGTTCTGCATGACTTTCTGCAAGTCGCGATGCACGCTATAAGGACCCTCTCCCTCGCCGCGCTCAAACGGGGCCAGCATGTCACGCTCGGATCCGGCTATCTGCGCTGAGTCAGTTGCGCCAGCGGGGGCTTTGGCCGCAAACGCTGCGGCAGCAAGTCCTGCTCGCCGGCCAAAGACAACAAGATCAGAAAGCGAATTGCCGCCCAGACGGTTTGCGCCGTGCAGGCCGGCTGCGGCTTCGCCAGCGGCGAAAAGCCCCGGCAGCGACGACGCCGCGGTTTCAGCCTCCACGCGAATGCCTCCCATCATGTAATGGCACGTGGGGCCAACTTCCATGGGACCCTTGGTGATGTCAACGTCGGCCAGCTCTTTGAACTGGTGATACATGCTGGGCAGCTTCTGCTTCACATACTCCGGCGGCTTGTGGGAGATATCCAGGAAGGCGCCGCCGTGTTCGCTGCCACGGCCCTCTTTCACTTCGGTGTAGATGGAACGTGCAACCAGATCACGCGTGGATAGCTCCATGCGCTTGGGGTCATACTTCTCCATAAAGCGTTCACCCAGCTTATTGCGCAGGACGCCGCCCTCACCCCGCACCGCCTCAGTCACCAGGAGTCCCTGCACGCCGGGAGGCCACACCATGCCGGTGGGATGGAACTGGACAAATTCCATGTCCAGCAGATCGGCGCCGGCCTCATATGCCAGCGTCATTCCGTCGCCGGTGCATTCCCAGGAATTGGAGGTGATGGGCCACGCCTTGCCGATGCCGCCGGTAGCCATGACAACGGCCTTGGCTTTGAGAACAACAAAGCGTCCTTGCTCTCGCCAGTAGCCGAACGCGCCCACTACGCGACTGCCGTCGGTGAGCAGGCGGATGATGGTGCATTCCATGAAGACGTCGAAACCCATCTGGACGCCGCGGTCCTGCAGAGTGCGGATCATTTCCAGGCCGGTGCGATCGCCCACGTGGCAGAGCCGCTTGAAGGTGTGGCCGCCGAAGGCGCGTTGAAGAATGTCGCCGTCAGAGGTGCGGTCAAAGAGCGCGCCCCACTGTTCCAACTCGCGTACGCGATCAGGAGATTCCTGAGCGTGGAGCTGTGCCATGCGCCAGTTGTTGAGCAGTTTGCCTCCGCGCATGGTGTCACGAAAGTGCGTGCGCCAGCTGTCGGCCTTGTCGACGTTGGCCATGGCAGCGGCGATGCCGCCTTCCGCCATGACCGTGTGCGCCTTCCCCAGCAGGGATTTCGAGACCACAGCCACGCGCGCACCGGCAGACAGCGCCTCAATCGCGGCGCGCAGCCCGGCTCCGCCCGCGCCGATGATCAGAACGTCATGTTCATGGGTTTCGTACTTCGTCTGATTCGTCACAGTATTCTCAGGTCCTTGATCATGCCGCTCGAAACCATGCGGACGTAGAAGTCGGCAAAGCCCACCGAGATCAGGCTCAGCCAGGCAAACAGCATGTGGCGCTCATTGAGGAAGCTGGCTTTTTTCCACGCGCCGTGACGCTTGAGCCCGAATGCGGTGCATGAGAAGCAGTCCAGCTTGCCGCCAATCAGGTGCCGCAGCGAGTGGCAGGAGAGCAGATACAGCGTCAGCAGCACGATGTTGACGAGCAAAACCAGCGTGCCCACGCCGATGCCGAAGTGCAGACTCTGATCAGGGCCGGGAAACCAGAAGGCGCGAATGGCGTCATACCAGAGGAAGCACAGGAATACGATTGCGCCATAAAGAAAATAGCGATGAATATTCTGCAGGATAAACGGGAAACTGGTCTCGCCGCGATAGTTGCGGTGCGCCGGCTCGCCCACGGCGCAGCCCGGCGGGTCCATAAAAAACGCCCGGTAATAGGCCTTGCGGTAGTAGTAGCAGGTCACGCGGAAGCCCAGAGGGAAAGCCAGGATCAGCAGCGCCGGCGAAAACCAGAGTGGCAGCCAGTGATGATGGGGATCAATCAACGGCGAGTAAAAGGGCGAGAGGTATGGGGGAGATTCGAAAAACTTGCCTTCGAACGCGCGCAACGTTGCATAAACGCCGAATCCTCCCAGCAGGATGATGACCGGGATGTTTTCCAGCCACCAGGCGTCACGGCGCAAGGTCCGGCCAAAGCCTTCAGGCACAGCAGAGCTTCTGCTTTCCGCCAAACTTCACCTCCACGGTGAAATGAAAACCCATCAGTGTAGCAAATGCGGCAGCAGAAGAGCAGAACACCTACCACGGAGACACAGAGGCACGGAGAAAATCTTAAGTAGAACAAAGCAAGAGTTGGGATAGCGCCGATTGGCATTGCGCGGCATGAAGTTTTGAATACAACAGTGCGCGAAAAAGAAGGCATGTGGAAGACTGCATTATTCCTTTTCTAAAAACTACTTTTCAATTTCTTCTCCGTGTCTCCGTGCCTCCGTGGTGGATTTTAAGGTTTCCTGGCCGCAACCACTCTCGGGATTCCCTGCAAGTCCGCGGTCACCTGAATATCCGCCCAGCCTGCCAGCAACTCTCGCACTTTTTCTTCTTCGGAGAAGCCGATCTCGGCCACGAACCAGCCTCCAGGGCGCAAGGTTTCCCTGGCTTGGGGAACGAGCCGGCGGTAAACGTCCAGGCCTTCATGGCCAGAGAAGACGGCGATCCTGGGTTCAAATTCGCGCACCTGCTTCTGCACCTTGTCGGCGTCGGCCTCGCCGACGTAAGGCGGGTTGGAGATCACGAAGTCGAAGTGGTCGCCAGCATATACGGAAAGAAGATCGGATCTGCGGAAGAGCACACGCCCGCCCAACGCCAGGCGCGCGGCATTGATGCGGGCAATTTCCAGAGCCTCGTCAGAGATGTCACAGGCATGGATTTCCGCGTGGGGAAGCTCGCTGGCCAGGGCCAGGGCGATGCAACCGGAGCCGGTGCCGACGTCGAGCAGCTTGAGGCGCCCAGGGCCGCCAAAGGGATATTCCTTCACCAGTTCAAGGACGGTTTCGACCACGTGCTCGGTCTCCGGGCGCGGAATCAGCACAGCCGGAGAGACCAGCAGATCGAGTCCCCAGAACTCCTGATGTCCGATGATGTATTGCGTAGGGCAGCCGCGCGCCCGCTCGCGAATGACCTCGTCGTAGCGCGATTGCTCGTCCGCGGTAAGCTCGCGTTCGGGATGGGCGTAAAGATACGACCGCTCACGCGCCAGCACAAAGGTCATCAGCAGCTCGGCGTTCAGCCGTGGAGAAGGCACGTCATTCTCCAGGAAGAGCTGATACGCGGAATCGACGGCCTGTTTGAGCTGCATGGCGGGAGACTTTACCGCAAAGGACGCAAAGGACGCAAAAATCTTGTCTGAAATCTCGAACGAAGTGAGAGATCCTATGAGATTGGAGATTATTGAAGTCGAACAACGGTGAGCCCTGCGAGCATGAAAGCGATAGGGATCCCTCGCTACGCACGGGATTTTAGAAAGAGGCCCCTATGTGACCACTTCCGCCTGGTGCTTCAGCTTTTCTGCCTGGAAGTGCGTGACCAAGGCGTCGAGGATTGGCTGGAGCTTGCCGTCCATTACATCAGAGAGCTGATGCAAGGTGAGGCCGATGCGGTGATCGGTGACGCGGTTCTGCGGGAAGTTGTAAGTGCGGATTTTTTCGCTGCGGTCGCCGCTGCCGACCTGGGCTTTACGTTCTTTGGCCAGCGCCTGCTGCTGCTTTTCCATCTCCATCTCGTAGAGGCGGGCGCGAAGAACACGCATCCCTTTTTCGCGGTTCTTAATCTGCGATTTTTCGTCCTGGCAGCTTACGACAGTATTCGTTGGCAGATGGGTGATGCGAACGGCAGAGTACGTTGTGTTGACGGACTGTCCGCCCGGACCGGAGGAGCAGAAAGTATCGATGCGCAGATCCTTGGCTTCAATCTTGATGTCCACGTCTTCGGCTTCCGGCAGCACTGCCACGGTCACGGCCGAGGTATGTACGCGGCCCTGCTGCTCCGTGGCCGGTACGCGCTGTACGCGATGCACGCCGCTCTCATACTTCATGCGCGAATAAACGCCTTTGCCTTCGATGATGGCGATTACTTCCTTCAATCCGCCAACGCCAGACTCAGAGGTTGAGAGCACTTCCACTTTCCAGCGCTGCGCTTCAGCGTAGCGGCTGTACATGCGGAAAATCTCGGCGGCAAAGAGCGTGGCTTCATCGCCGCCGGTACCGGCGCGGATTTCCAGCACCACGTTCTTTTCGTCGTTGGGATCCTTGGGGACCAGCAGAAGCTTCAGGTCATTCTCAACCTGCGTAAGCCGCTCGGCCAGACGCGTGAGCTCTTCCTGGGCATAGGCGCGCAACTCGGCGTCGGACTCCTCGGCCACCATGGCCTTGCTCTCTTCGATCCCGCGCTTCAGGTCTTTGTACTCGCGGTACTTCTCCACGATCTCCGCTACTTCGCTGTGGGCCTTGGCAGTCTTCTGGTATTTAGACGAGTCATTGATCACTTCCGGCGATGAGAGCGCGCGGGTGAGCTCGTCGTACCTGGCTTCGATTTGGTTTAATCTTTCAAACATTACTGTCGCTTCGCTCCAAACCGCTTAAACATTATCTTGCTCGATAGGGCGATCCGCCCTACATCAAGCCGCTCGGCGAGCACGGGCCTCGCGGCTTCTCTGTTTCAATTACTGTCGCTTCGCTCCAAACTGCTGGAGAGCAAGGTCGCCTCAAAATTTCTGAGGCTCCTGTTACAGTTGGCTCGGCACGCTAGTCGGCCTCGCCAACTAAATTTTACTACTCCCAATTTTTACGCTGCGGCTCCTGCTGACCGTTGCGTCTTCTCCACAAATTCCAGCCATGCCGTGGCACACTCGCCCGCATTTTCTACCGGCGGCATATGGCCGGACCCGGGTATCACCAGCAGGTCAGAGTTTTTGATGCCCTGGCGGAAGATATCGGCGCAGGAAACGTGCAGTACGCGGTCCTGCTCGCCCCAAATAATCAAGGCCGGCGCTGTGATCCGGGAAAGCCGCTCTTCGAGCGTCGGGTCATTGCTTTGCATCTCGGCAAAAATTTTGGCCGACTTGGCAGCACTTCGGATCGTGTGGGCAGCCAAGAGACGGAACACGGACTTGGGAAGATAGGGCCGTTTGGCGAATACCTTGTTCAGCAACCGGTCAAATTCCGAAACATTTGTTGCGACCAGCCAGTTGTCACCCGCGGCGACGGAGAGTGCGAGTTCGCTTGCCTGCGGCTCAGCTATGCCGTGCGGTGCGATGAGTCCCAGTGTGATCACCTCTTCTGGATAACGGGCGGCATAGGCCGAAGCGATGAAGCCGCCCATCGAGTGCCCGACCAGATGCACGCGGTGAAGACCCAGTGCGCCAAGCAATTGGTGAAGGCGTTCCACCTGCTGTGGATAGGCGTAAGAAGCCGAGTCGATCCGGGTGCTTTGTCCCCACCCCGGCAGATCAGGAGCGATCACGCGATAACGCTTTGTAAGCCGGCCGGCAAAGCGGTTCCAATTGTCGGCTGAGGCGCCAAAGCCGTGCAACAGCACCACAGGCTCACCGCTGCCACCTTCGGAGTAAACAATGCGATGATCGTCGACCTGTATGGTCCGGCGGCGAAAGCCAGCCTTGAACCGTTCCAAACCGATCAACATCTTGGCCAGATTCGGCATAGGTTGTTCCTCCTCTCTTTCAGGCAATAAGCATGGTCACTTTGGAGCAAGCACAAGACTAATCGCAGCCTGCGCAAAGTCAAAACTGAATTGAGATCAAAGATATGCGGCAGGCGCCGCTACGCAATCACCAGTTCGCCGCCATTTTTCTTTTCCAATTCCATGGCTAGATCGAGGGCTTTGATGGCGCACTCCACCTGGCCGTCGGTCGGTGGCTGGGTGGTGATGCGCTGCAGCCACAGGCCCGGCTTGGTGAGCAGGGCGAAGAACGATTTTCCGTGTCTGGCGGAGAAGCGGATCATCTCATACGAGACGGACGCGATGACCGGCAGAAAGACGACGCGCAGGGCAAACTTGGCCCAGAAACCCTGAATGGGAAACGCGGCGTAAACGAAGATCGAGAGCAACATAATCGTCATGAGGAAGCTGGTGCCGCAGCGCGGATGGTAGGTCGAATACTTCTGCGCTTCGGCGATGGACGGCATGCCGTGATCTTCAAAAGCGAATACGGTTTTGTGCTCGGCGCCGTGGTAGCGATAGACGCGTTTGATGTCGGCCCAGAGAGAGATTCCCCAAATAAAGAGCAGGAAGAGCGCAATACGGATCAGGCCATCCACCAGCGTGAAGGCGAAGTTATTGCCCAGCGCGGCCCATCGGTGCTTTAGTCCGGTGGCAGCCGCCAGCGGAACAAACTTGTACATGAAGATAAAAAACCCGATCGAGATGACCATACTGCCGACCATGGCCCAGGTGCTGATCTCCGGTTTCTTCTCGCCTTCTTCTTTGGCAATCTCTTCCATTCCGACGTTCAAAGAAAATTTGGAGGCCACAAAACCCAGGCGCATGGCCTGGCCGAGCGTCGCCAGCCCGCGTATGAAAGGCCAGCCCAGCCATTTGTGTTTTTCTGAAGGCCGTTGCAGCGTCTCACTGTGGGTGGTGATCTCGCCGCTGGGCTTGCGGATGGCAATGCCCCACGCATGCGGGGAGCGCATCATCACACCCTCCATCACGGCTTGGCCGCCGACAAGGGTCTCTTCACCGCTCTCCAGAGCGGGCAGCAGTTGCAGAGCAGCAAGAAAACGCAGGAATGGACGCCAGTATCTCATTGGGTGATTAGATGTTTGGAGAGCCGAAGAAAGCTCTAGCGAATCGCTGCGGCTGCAAAACGGCTGTCAAAACAGTATTTTACGGGAATCAGAAGTAAAAGGAAACCGGCCTCTTGGGTTGTAGACGGTCAGTCTGAAATTTCTGCGATCATTGGTCCAGAGGCTCGCTGATTATCTTCTCGATAGGCTAAAACGCGGCCCGTAATACCTGTTTCAGCATGCTTTTTGCTTGCATTTCGCCAAGCAAAAAGTTATAATAAGTTGTTTATTTACAGTAGTTTAACCTACTGTCGCCCAAGAGCTTCAACCGAGGAGTTCCTGCCGCTCAACCACGGGTTGACGGCTCAACCCCGGGGGTGAATCCGCTAAGTCTATATTTTTCGGGGTTGAACGGGGATGGGGTGGGTACCAGACCAAGTTATCGAAAGCCTAGAATCAGGAATATGAATACCGCTGCACAGTCCGCCGGGGTTTTGAGCTTTGAAGAAGCCTACGAGGTGGTGCGGCAGTATTGCCGGAGGATTCTGGAGCGGCACAAGACGCAATCCGAAAGCGTTCCCTTGTTGCAGGCGCTGGGAAGGGTGCTGGCGGAGCCGATAGCGGCCGACCGGGACTTTCCTCCGTTTCCCCGGGCGACGCGCGACGGGTTTGCGGTGAGAGCCCACGATCTTGAGCAAGGTGGCGCGGTCTTGCTGCGGGTAGTCGGCCAAGTGAAGGCCGGGGACAGCTACGATCTGCCCCTGGCATCGGGCGAAGCCGTGGAAATCATGACCGGGGCGGCCGTCCCGCCGGGCGCGGACGCAGTGGTAATGGTCGAGTACACCGAACGGAAAAGCTTTTCAGAGATTAACCGCAAAGGACGCAAAGGGACGCAAAGGGAGGAACGAGCAGGCAAAGGAGAGACAAGCGCCGAGGATATTCTTGAAAGTCGGGATCTCCATGAGAAAGACCGGACTGAAGAAACAGTCGCGGACGATCTGGTTGAAATCCAGCGCGTGGCGGTCGCAGGAGAAAACATTGTTCCCGCCGGAGCAGAAGCCAGGGCCGGACAGGAGCTATTGCCGCGCGGGACCCGGCTGGGGCCGGCGCAGATCGCCCTGGCAGCGGCTGCCGGCAAGGCGAGCGTAAGCGTATATCGCAAGCCACGCGTGGCCATTCTTTCCACCGGCGATGAACTTGTAGAAGTAGCGGAAAAGCCGGGTCCCAGCCAGATACGCAATAGCAACAGCTACTCTCTGGCGGCTGAGGTGGCGGCGAATGGGGGCGAAGCGGTGCAGCTGCCGATCGCGCCTGATGAAGAAGGCAAGCTCACGGAATTGATCCAGGAAGGGCTGAAAGCGGACATGCTACTGCTCTCCGGCGGCGTATCCATGGGCAAGTTTGATCTGGTGGAGCAGGCGCTGAAGACATTGGGAGCGGAGTTCTTCTTTACCGGAGCGATGATCCAGCCGGGCAGGCCGGTGGTGTTTGGCGAGCTTTTACAGGGGCTAAAGCCCACATCAAAAGACGACGATTACGGCACGGCTAAAACCCGTGCCCTGATACGAACCAGAGGCCAGGAGCCAGAGGCCAAAAGCCAAATTCCCTTCTTCGGACTGCCGGGAAATCCGGTCTCTGTGATGGTTACGTTTGAGCTTTTTGCCCGGCAGATGCTGGAAGCACTGAGCGGGGCGGAGCCTTCACGGCTGAAGTCGGTCAAAGCGCGGCTGAAGAAGGAGTTCAAGACAAAGACCGGATTGACGCGGTTTTTGCCGGCGCTGCTGGCGGGGGAACTGGACGATCCCGAAGTAGAAGTAGTTCCGTGGCAGGGATCCGGGGACATGCTGGCGGCGGCGCGGGCAAACTGCTATCTTGTGGTGCCTCCCGACCGGGAAAAGCTGGCCCGGGGAGAGATGGTGACGGTGGTGCTGCGGTGAGACGTCGCGTGCGGATGTCGATATCGAAAGTAAAAGGCCATGAGTAAAAAGACACCCTCAAAGAACGGCAAGCCATCGCAAGGCAAGCTTTCGCACTATGACGCTGCTGGTCACGCGAAGATGGTGGATGTGTCCGGCAAGGCAGCCAGCCGCCGTGAGGCGGAGGCTTCAGCGTTTGTGGAGATGTCACCGGAAGTGCTGAAAGCCCTGCCCCAGAACCCGAAAGGGAATCCGTTGGAAGTGGCCAGATTTGCTGGAATTGCCGCTGCCAAGCGAACCAGCGAGCTGATACCAATGTGCCATCCGCTGCCCCTGAGTTTCATTGATGTGACCACAGAGGTATGCGAGAATGGCGTGCAGGTCAATGCTCAAGCCGCCACAACCGCCCAGACCGGCGTGGAGATGGAGGCACTCACCGCAGCTGCCGTTGCCGCACTAACGGTTTATGACATGTGTAAAGCCCTGGACAAGAGCATCGCCATTCGAGAAATAGTCCTGCAGCGCAAATCAGGGGGAAAGAGCGGGGATTTCCGGCGACAGAGTTCGCCTGTCCCCGAAAAGAAATAGGTCCCATGCCGAGCAACATCAAGGTCCTGCTGGTCGATGACAATCCCATGATCCTGGAGATGCTGCGGCAGGCCCTTGCCCATTTTTCGACCGTCCAGACCATGCCTGACGCGGCCGATGCTCTGCTCAAGGCCATTGAAGACAAGCCTGACCTGATCATCGCCGACTACGCTATGAACGGCATGGATGGGCGCCAGCTTCTGCAAAAGATCAAAAGCCGCAACGCCAGCACCGGCATACCCGTGATACTGATGGCCAGTAAAACCGATATCAATGAGAAGCTTAAGGCCGTCCAGGACACGGTGGAAGATTTCATCGAGAAGCCGTTTTTCCTGAAGGAAGCCGCCGCCAAAATCAAGAAAGTTGTGGACAAGATTTCGCTTGAGAAGATGGCGCGCGAAGCGCCGGGAGAGTCAGTGCTGCGCGGAAGCCTGGCACAGATGAACGTGCTGGATCTGCTGCAGTCGCTCGACATGGGACGTAAAACCTGCGCGCTCACCCTGAACAACAACGGCGACAAGTGCCAGATGTACTTTACTGAGGGCCAGATCAACCATGCTGCCTATGGCGATCTGAAAGGTGATACCGCAGTCTACAAGGTGCTCACCTGGACCGCGGGCAGCTTTGAGATCGATTTTGCCGGCAGCAGCAGCGAGCAGACCACTACTCAGTCCACGCAGGGACTTCTGCTGGAAGGGCTGCGGCTGCTGGACGAATCAAACCGCGACACCGAAGAAAACGTACTGGAAGCCTAGGGAACGAACCCGGTGAACGCCGCATCCGTGAAGACCGCCGCTGTGCTGACGATCAGCGATTCGTCCTCCGCCGGGCAACGTCAGGACCTTTCCGGGCCGGCGATTGTGCGTGAGTTGGAAACCGCGGGGTTCAAGGTGGTCCACACTTCGGTCCTTCCCGACGAACGGGACGCGATCGCAGCGCGGCTGATTGAGTGCAGCGAACTTACTCGTCTGGTGGTGACCACGGGCGGGACCGGGATCGCTGTGCGGGACGTCACACCGGAAGCGACGCTGGCCGTTTGCGAGCGCATGATTGACGGCATTGCCGAAACCATGCGCGCAGAAGGCGCAAAGAAGACGCCGTTTGCCGCGCTGAGCCGTGGCGTTTGCGGGGTTCGCGGCAAAACATTGCTGCTGAACCTGCCCGGAAGTCCGGCTGCAGCGGTGGAATCTTTGCAGGCAGTGATTGGAATCTTGCCGCATGCGCTGGAGTTGCTGGATGGGAAGACCGAGCATTAGAGCAGAAGAAAAGATTTGCCGCAGATATTCGCAGATAAGAAATTGAGCCGCGAATGCACGCAAAAATACGCGAATCATTATTTTTGAGTTGATTCGTGTTCATTCGCAAAATTTGCGACTAGTTTTTTGTCTGCGCTTATCTGGGAAGATCTGCGGCTCACCTGGTTTTGCCAGTTGCCAGATGCTACGCGTCGGCAGTGACTTCAGGGAATTTCAGCTTGCTCTTGGCCAGCGCTTTGGTGAGCAGGTCTTCGATCTCGGCTTCTTCGGTATTGCGGGACATGGCAAGCTCGGTGACCAGAAGATAGCGCGCGCGCTCCAGCATTTTCTTTTCGCGGAACGAGAGTGGCTTGTCTTTGGCCAGCAGCAGGAGGCTTTTGAGCACCACAGCTACCTCAAGAAGGGAGCCAGTGCGCATTTTGTCGGAGTTCTCCTTGAAGCGGAACTTCCAATCGGTATGGTTGTCACATTTGCCGTCAACCAGGAAGGTGAGGATTTTGTTGACTTCGCCGTTCTTGACCACCGGGCGCAGGCCAACCATGCCAACATTGCTGAAAGGCACTTCCACCTTCAGGCTGCTGGCCTTGATCTTGAGGAGGTAAAATTTGTGTACGTTAAGGCCGATGGTGCGGCTGCTGATCTGCTCAATTATCCCTACACCATGGTTCGGATAAACTACTTTGTCGCCGATTTGGAAGTTCAATTGACCATTCATGAAACACCTAGATGGGACACTCTGCGGGGGACAGACAAAAAACATTATAAACTTTTCATCCAGTTTTGGCAATATTCATGGGGTTTTGGGCGTACAACTGGGGAAAATAATTCAGCCGGGGAATCGTTCCGCCGGTTAACGTATTCAAGACGAAAGGTTTATAATTAGCGTTTCAGAGGCCGCTGATTTTCGAGTAGAGGAGTATCTTTCCGCCGAGATGCCTGAACATATCAAAAGGAAGCTGGAAGAGGAGATTCGTGCCCTGGAACATGAGCTGACGCACGAGCTTCCCAAGGAGATCAAAAAGGCGGTGGCCATGGGCGATCTCAGCGAGAACGCTGAATATCACATGGCCAAGCAGCGCCAGGAGTTTGTGAACGCCCGCCTGGGGCAGCTCAAGAAGCGCATGTCCGAACTGGCCTTGGTCAACCTGACGAATATCCCGAAAGACCGCGTGGCGTTTGGCTCCAAGGTCAAGGTTTTTGACAACTTCAAGGAAGAAGAGATTGTTTACACCTTAGTAACCAGCGAAGAATCAGACGTTTCCAAGGGCCTGATTTCAACCACGTCGCCTATCGGCAAGTCTTTGATGGGCAAAAAGGTCGGCGATACAGCCACCGTGGTTACGCCAAACGGCAACCGCGAGCTGGATGTCCTGCACCTAACCACCATTCACGACGAGGCCTCATGACCTGGACCGGGGCCTTTGGCAGAGCTTGCCGCGTGCTGCTGCACGCGATTGTTCGCGGCCTTGCCCTCACCCGGATTTCGCCCAATGTGCTCACGTTTCTGGGATTGGTCATCAACACCATCGCGGCAATTCTTTTTGGCTATGCCAACACGCAGAACTACTCGCGCATGTTTCTTTATGCCGGTCTGGTAATCATCGGCGCGGGAATTTTTGACATGGTCGACGGACGCGTAGCGCGCGCTACCGGCCAGGTCACAACTTTCGGCGCGTTCTTTGACTCCGTGATCGACCGCTACAGCGACGTGGCGCTGTTCTTTGGCCTGCTGGTTTATTACGCGCGCGGCAACCACTTCTTTTACCTGGTGCTGGTGGCCTTCGTGATGGTCAGCTCAGTCATGGTCAGTTACACGCGGGCGCGCGCAGAGTCATTGATCGGCTCTTGCAAAGTGGGCTTCATGGAGCGGCCGGAGCGCGTGGTTCTGGTGATTATCGGGGCGCTGTTTGCGCGCTGGGGGGCGATGGCTCCGGTGTTGTGGGTGCTGGCCGTGCTTTCGACGATTACCATCATCCACCGTATCGCTTACACCTACCAGCAGACGCGCATCATCGACCTGAAAGCTGCCGAAGCCGCCGCGCAACAGCAATTGGCCGCGGCTGCCCAGGAGAACGCCAAGCCTGAGACCGGCAAGCCGCAGACCGGCAAGGGCAAAGGCCCGCAACAGATTCCGTCGTTCAACTAGTTTTCACATCCACATTGATGAGGGCTCGCTTCCTATGAGGACCCGTTCCAGCATTGTGCTCGCCGTGGTAGTTCTGGCTTTGACTTCCTCCTGTGTGGCCGGGGCCGCCGACCCTGTCCACGTGGAACAGGGTTTGCTTGCTGGGACCGCCGGCGCTTCCCCGGATATCCGCGTCTATCGCGGTATTCCCTACGCCGCGCCGCCCGTGGGCGATCTTCGCTGGAAAGCGCCACAGGCGCCAGCATCATGGCAGGGGGTGCGCCAGGCCACTGAATTCTCCAACGCCTGCTGGCAGACTCCATATCCGGCGGCTGCGGCTATCTACCAGACCAAGCTTCCCTCACTCAGTGAAGACTGCCTCTACCTCAATATCTGGACGCCAGCCAAGTCGGCCAAGGACCGCTTGCCGGTCATGGTGTGGATCCACGGCGGAGGCTTTACCCGTGGCTTCGCCGGCACTCGCTCTTATGACGGCGAGGCGCTGGCCCGCAAAGGCGCCGTGATCGTCACCATCAATTACCGCCTGGGAGTGTTTGGATTCTTTGCCCATCCGGCGTTGAGCGCTGAATCCGGCCATCACGCTTCAGGAAATTACGCCTTGCTCGATCAGATCGCGGCGCTCGAATGGGTGAAGAAGAACATTGCGGCGTTCGGCGGCGATCCGGGGCGCGTTACGATCTTTGGCGAGTCAGCCGGGTCGTGGGCGGTGAATATTCTTATGGCGAGTCCGCTGGCCAAGGGGCTGTTTCAGCGCGCGATCGGCGAAAGCGGCGGATCGTTCTCTCCCATGAAGACACTGGCTGACGCCGAAAAAGAAGGAGAGAAGCTGGCGGCTTCGCTGGTGTCGCCTGCCGCGGACAAAGCCGAAAGCGCACAAAGCTCACCTGATCGAAACATTTTGAAAACTTTGCGCGCCAAACCGGCGGAAGAAGTCCTGAAGTCTTACGAGACTGATACCGTCCGGGCTATCGTGGATGGCTGGGTCCTGCCGCAGGACCTCGCGACCATTTTTTCTCAAGGCAAACAGAATGACGTGCCGCTCATCGTCGGCTACAACGCCGATGAAGGCACCACGCTGGCGCCGCAGGCGGCCAACCTGAAGGCAGTAATGTTCGTAGGCGGAGTCTATCAGCGTTACGGCGCGCAAGCCGACCAGTTGCTTAAGGTCTATCCTGCCGGCTCGGATGAACAGGCCGTCACATCTTTCTACGCCGCCTATCGCGACCAGGTTTTTGGCTGGGAGATGCGCACATGGGCCCGCGCAGCCACCAAAACCGGACACCAACCCGCGTATCTCTACTACTTCAGCCGGCGTCCGCCGGGTCCGCAGAGTGATCGCCTGCGCGCATTTCATGCCGCGGAAATCGCGTATGTGTTTGGAACGTTTGTCTGGCCGTTTCCATGGGAAGACACGGACAAGAAACTGAGCGACGCCATCACCAGCTATTGGGTGAACTTTGCCGCCACCGGCAACCCTAACGGCGGAAGCCTGCCCAAGTGGCCTGCCTACACTGCCAATGATGATCAGGCTCTTGAATTCGGCGACAGGATTGCGCCTCGCGCCGGAATCAACAAAGCAGGTCTAGATTTCTTTGATGGGTATTACCAGGCGCTGGCTGAAGCAAAGAAGGGTGAAGCGGCACCATCAGCGAAGTAGCTGGTACAGCAAACCCAAAACCTTTGAAACACAGAGGAAAAGAGGAAGCGGAGGAGAAATCGGTAGTTGAGTTGGTAGACTGATCCAAGGTGCAATCTCAAATCAACGTTCGATCTCATCAGAGATGAGATTTTCACTCTCGGCATTCTTTGGCAATTTCGGCGATTTTGGCAGTCGCCTCTTTCTCCGCTTCCTCAGTTCCTCCGTGTTTCAAAGGTTTTGGGTTTTGCCAACTGCTATTTGCCAATTGCTACTTCCGCCCGTTCCGGCTCTTTCACATTGCTTCCAGCCGCTGCAGCGTCGATCACCAATCTCGCGATCCGCTCGCGATGAAACGTGGCGTCACCCAGCATGGTTTCTGATGCCTTGGCCCGGCGGTAGTAAAGATGAAGATCGTTTTCCCAGGTGAAGCCCATCCCGCCGTGGACCTGTATGCCACGATTGCCCACGGTGCGGCAGGCGTCGCTCGCGTACATCTTGGTCACGGAAACGGCCAGCGCGGCGCCGGGCGTGTTCTCCTCCAGCGCCCAGGCCGCGTAATATACGGCTGAGCGCGAGCTCTCCGTCTCCAGGTACATGTCAGCGCAGAGATGCTGCACCGCCTGGAAAATGCCGATGGGCTTGCCGAATTGTTTGCGCGTCTTGGCGTAATTGACAGTAGTTTCCAGCGTGCGCTGCATCCCGCCCACCATTTCCGCGCACAAGGCGGACGTTGCCACATCCAGCGCTTTGGCCAGGCTGCCGTTGCCGCCAAGTTTTTCCGCCGGCGTACCAGAGAATTCGACGGAATAGATTTTGCGCGTGATGTCCATGCCCTTCATCGGCTCAATTCGAAGCCCCGGCGCCTTGGCATCGACCACGAATACGCCGTTGCGGGCGACCACGACGATGAAGTCGGCCACGGCGGCATCAGTCACAAAGAGCTTGGCGCCCGTGAGCTTGTCTCCGTTCGCCGCAAGCTGAAGTCCAGAAGTGTCCCAGCTTCCATCGGCTTCAACCAGAGCGAGGGTCGAGCGGGCCTGTCCGGCGGCAATCGGTTCCAGATATTTCTTCTTCTGCGCCGGCGTGGCCATGGCGTCAATCACCGCTCCGGCCAGCGCCACGGTTGAGAAAAACGGCCCGGGAAGCAGCGCATATCCGGCCTCTTCCAGGAGCAGAATCAGTTCGACCTTGCCCAGGCCCATGCCGCCGTGCTCTTCCGGCGTGATGATTCCGGTAAAGCCCTGGTCGGCCAGCTTGGACCACAATGCCGCGTCATAGGCCGTCTCGGTCTCCATGGCTTTGCGCACCGCTGCGATGGGACATTCTCCGGCAAAAAACTTGCGCGCCGTGTCTTTGAGTATCTGCTGGCTTTCAGATAATCCGAATTGCATGGTGGCTCCCTTAAGAGTACGGGTTGATTTGACGAACACCTTTGAAACACAGAGGAACAGAGGGCGCAGAGGAGAATTGGTAATCGGGTAAGCTGGTAATTGGGTAATTTGAAATAAGTTTTCGATTACCGATGCCCGATCATCCGATTTTCCGATCTTTTTTCCTCCGTTCCCTCCTTTCCTCCGTGTTTCAAAGGTTTTGGGTTTGGCCAACTGCTAATTGCCAACTACTTCCTAATAACTCTTCGGCAGTCCCAGCACAAAGTGCCCGATGATATTGCGCTGAATTTCTGACGTGCCCGCTTCAATGGTGTTACCGCGGGTGCGCAGGTATCCATAGGCCCACATTCCGTTGTCGATGGCGTGATCGTCTCCGGCCTCCAGCTGTCCGTATGGGCCCAGAAGTTCCTGCGCGATCTGCTGGAAGCGCTGGTTCAGCTCGCTCCAGAAAATCTTCTGGATGGAGCCTTCCGGCCCGGGCACACCCGTGGCGTTGATGCGGCTGAAAGCGCGCATCTGGTTGCAGCGCATGATTTCGATTTCGGCATAACATTGCGCCAGCTTTTGGCGGATGACCGGATCTTCCGCCGCCGGACGCCAGTTGCGCTGGGTGGTCCGCGCCAGATCGATCAGCCGTTCCATGTTGCGACGATAGGTGATCTGCAATCCGGCGCCAAACGTGCCGCGTTCGTGCATGAGCGTGCCCATGGCCACGCCCCAGCCCTCATTGACCTTGCCCACAACGTTGACCGCCGGCACTCGCACGTCGTGAAAGAAAAGCTCATTGAATTCGGTTTCGCCGGTCATCTGCCGAAGCGGACGAACCTCCACGCCGGGCGACCTCATGTCCAGGAGCAGCACCGTCAGTCCTTTATGCTTGGGCACATTGGGATCGGTGCGGACCACCAGTTCGCACCAGTCGGCGGCCCAGCCGTAGCTGTTCCAGACTTTTTGTCCGTTAACGACGTAATGATCGCCGGCTTCATTCAGCCGTGCCTCGCAGCGCACGTTGGCCAAGTCCGAACCGGCGTCCGGCTCAGAGAAGCCCTGGCACCAGATTTCTTCCGCGCTCAGGATCTTTGCCAGGTAACGTTTCTTCTGCGCCTCGGTGCCGAACGCGATGATTGTGGGCCCGATAATGCCCAGTCCCAGCACATTGGCCAGTGGCGGGGCCGAGGCCAGCGCCATCTCCTGCCAGAAGATCACCTGCTCCATCAGGCTGGCGCCGCGGCCTCCGTATTCTTTAGGCCATGAGATTCCCGCCCAGCCACCTTCATACAGCTTGCGCTGCCAGCGCTTGAGATAATCAAAGCGGGATTCCAGCGACTCTTCGCGGCGCTCGTCCCAGTCTTTGGGGACATCGGCTGCGAGCCATGAGCGAAGTTCGTCGCGAAACTTTGTTTCTGATGGGTTGAGATTCAGGTCCATGGAGCCTCCAAGCGGCTGTTATGCACGCCACCCTGCCGTTCGCCTAATTCACTGAACGGCCATTCATTTTGGCAGACAGTGTACAACTTTATTCCTGTCGCTGCTTGGACATGTGAACGATCGGCAGCGTGATCCCGTTTTCGAGCGGCAGATCGAGCAGTTCCAGAGCAACATAGCCGCGTTCGCGGAAAAACTTCACGCCGGTCAGGGTTGCGCCCATCTCAAAACGGGTAAAGCCTGCGGCCAGGGCAGCGGTTTCGCACGCATCAAGAATCATGCTGCCGATGCCTCGCCGTGCCCAGTCAGGATGAATGAAAAATGCCCGTATCTTGGCCGCGTCGCGCCCGGGATCCAGCAGGTCGTCTTGGCGGTCCTTCCAGTGATCGCCGCCGTAGAGCGTCTTGCGTTTGCTCCAGCCGCCGCAACCGGCAATCACCCGTTTGGAAGGAGAGACAGCAGAGTAAGTGTCTTGCTCGGCCCTTGCTTCAGCTACCAGATAAGTTCCGTCCGCAATCAACTGGCTATCAAGACCAAAGACGGTCCTGAGCGCGGCATCAATCTGAGCCGGCGTGTAGTCTTCTGCCTGCAGTCCGTGAACGGAGACGTTAATCAGTTCACGCAGCACCGGAATATCTGCTGCGACCGCGGCGCGTATATGAATATCCGCAGGCATGAGACTGTCGCTGAAAATTCTAGTTCAATAGAAAAGAGCGGCCAAGAAAGCCGCTCTCTGCTGGATGATCGCAATCGGAGGCTATTTCGGCCCCATCTGTGAGAGGAACGTCTTTACTTCATCGGCCTGGGCGCCCGTGGGTTCAAGCTGAAGGTACTTATTGCAGGAGGCCCTGGCATCGTCATACTTCTGAGCATTGAACTCCACGCCGCAAAGGTTGTAACTGGCCATGGCGGAAGTGGGATCGAGTTCAGCGGCCTTCTTTAACGACGCAATCGCCAGGTCAGGCTTCTGCAATTGCAGATAATCATTGCTTTGCGCAGTCAGCATGCGGCCAGCGCCGACTTTGGCGGTGGCCGGATTCAAAGTAGGAATCTTGGGGTCGGCAGGCGTGGAGCCGGAAACGAGAGACTGCGCCAGCTTAATGCCTTTGTTATAAGTTTGTGTCGCCTCTTCAAATTTGTTGGACTTGGTCTGCGCTTCGCCCAGGAACATGTAAAAATCCCAGCGGCTGGTATCAGGTGCGGCCGCGATCAACTGTTTGAGGGCCTTTTCAGCTTTTGGCCAGTCCTGCGCCTGCCTGGCGCTTTGGACCTCAGTGATCAGGGAATTCAGGCCCGAGATTTTCTTGTTATCGGCTTCGATTTTGGCCAGTTGTTCCTTGGTCAGCTTGGGACCAGAAGGCTGATTCGCCGGGCCCATGGGACCTTCAGCCCGCCCGTCGAACCCAGAACCTCCGGCATGGGCTCCCCCCGCACTGGGATTCTTCAGATCAAGGCTAACAACGTTGATGGCCTGAACGAACGGCTCAGAATCACGTGTGACGAGCACTTCCCCGTTCGCGCCAAGAACTTCAACCTTGAAGTTACCGTAGGCCAGCCCGACTACGGCAAAATCTCCCCGGCGGTCTGTCTTCGTCTTGATCTTGCGACCGGTGTCGGTATTCGTAAGCACTACCTGGGCGTTCTCCAAGGGCTTGCCACCATCGGTGATTGTGCCCTTGATCGTGGCGGTGTGTTCCTGCGTGGATGCGGGCAACGCCGCCAGCGCAAGCAGTGACGCAACCAGGGCAAGAGCGATCCGGTTCATCTTCATCGTTGTCTTTCCTCCAGTGTCCTATAGTCGCAGCCTTGAAAAAGGGCGGTCAGCAGCCGCCCTATATTCAAGCCAGATTCCTGGTGCTACTTCTTTTTCTTTTCCTTGTATGTGGTTTCGATCTTAGCGCCCACGGCTTCGAGCATGGCTTTGACATCCGCGGCGTGCGGTCCATCTGGCGCGAGTTCCAGATACTTTTTCAGGGCCTCAGCGGTGCCAGGGGGGACGGTGTACTTGTTTTGTGCGTCCAGTTTGCCGCTTCCGTACAGGGACGATCCCTTGATGAAATACGCGTCGGCCTTGTTGGGGTCGGCGGCGATCGCTTTGTCGCAGGCTGCGGCCGCCCCTTCCATGTTGCCCGTGTTGTATTGGGTGGCGCAGATATTGAAGTAGGCGGTACCCGGGTTCGGGTCCATCTCCGCCGCTTTTGTATACGCGGCCACCGCTTCGGGATTTTTCTTGAGCTTTAGATAAGCGTTTCCCTCGTTGGTGTACATCTGGGCAACGGCGACCTTAGCCTTGGCGGGATCGGCCTTAGGATCGGTCTTGGTGGCGTTCTGCACAAGCGGGATCACTTTTTCATAGGTGTCAAGGGCTTCCTGATATTGGCCCAGGTTCAATTGCATATCCCCCAGCGCCTTTTGATACTCCCAGCGATTCGGGTCCAGAGCGATCATCTTCTTCAGAAGATCTGCAGCCTCCTGCCAGTTCTTGGCGGTTTGTGCGGCGTTATATTGACCGATCAGCGTGTTTAAATTGAGACCCTTTTCGCGCTCCGCCTTTAGCTTCTCCATTTCCTCTTTGCTGATCTTGGGTGCGCCAGCGCCTCCTGCGGAAATATCTACGGAAACGTCGTTCACGGTAGTGCCCTTCTCGGCAGTGAGGCTGATGGCTTTCTTGAAAACTGCCTCGCCGCTAGCATTGAACACTTCCTCGTCGTACTTACCAAACGGGATTCCGACCCCGGTGACTTGCCCGTCTTTGTCGGTTTTGAACTTATAGGTCCGGCCATTGTCTTTATTGGTGAAAACCACTTGCACATTCGGTACGGGCTTGCCTGCGGAAGTGATCGTTCCCTGCACCTTGGCCGCGGTGGCCTGGGACCATGCGGTCCCCGCGCCCACCATAAACAGCAGGGCAATTATGGATATATGCATCAGTTTCGTCTTCATCGTTTGTCGAGCCTCCGGCTTGAACTCAAATCAATATTTTATGCCTGCCGCCATTGGCAGATAGGGAATGGGATCGTGTGCTTCAGCTTCGGTAAACGCACGCTGGCGCAGCACACAGCTCTCGCATACGCCGCAGGCCTTATCTTCGCGGCTGTAGCAGGACCAGGTCAAATCGAAGGGCGCTCCGAGTTTCAGACCGAGCTTCACAATTTCCACTTTGCGCATCCCGATCAGCGGAGTCACAATCGCGATCTTGCCCTCGCGCGTACCGGTTTTTATCACCGCGTTAAAAGCCTCATAGTAAACGGGGCGGCAATCGGGATATCCCGAACTGTCCTGTTCCACTGCGCCGATATAAATTTTCTCCGCCTCCAGGACCTCCGCCCAACTCACGGCCGCCGCCAAAAAATGCGCGTTGCGGAACGGCACATAGGTCACCGGTACCCCAGCACCGATCTGCCCGCGCGCTTCGGGCACCTGGATCTCGCGGTCAGTAAGCGCCGAACCCCCAATAATGCTAAGTGATTCGTTCCTCAGTACCAGCCGCCGCTTCAGCCCCAGACGATCGCAAATACGCTCAAATGACCAGCGCTCCCTTTCCTCGGTCCTTTGCCCGTAGCTGATGTGCAGAGCGGACACGTCGGAATCACGTACCGCCAGCGCGGCGCACACGCAGGAGTCCATGCCTCCGCTTAAGAGCACGACTGAGCGCGGTTTTACAAGTGCCACAGCAACCCCTGTTTCAAAAATCTCTTCTTTGGGAAATCTACTCTGTCTGATGATCAGGCAATCTGATTAGCTGCCCTATTTATTAGTTAATTATCGCAAAACTTCCGCCTGCCATCAGGGTTTAAATGTTTTTTGCCTGGCGAGAAGCCGCGGGCACCACGGCGACAATTCTAAACACCTTTAGTCGCCGGCTCCCAGATGAATTTATGCAGCTGCAAGGCCAGCCGCACATTCAATCCATCTTCCAGGATCCATTCAGCCAGCACGCGCGGATCAAGCCGGCAGTTAGAGGCATCGCGCTCCCGGCTTGGATCTTTCAAAAACGCCGGTGAGAATAATACGCTGCCTACTTTCTCTTCGAGATGGTGCGTGCGAGTAAAGTCGCGGGCAAATTCGTAATCTGCGCGATCAACAAGCACGAACTTGACCTCGTCGCGCGGCGTGAGCGCGCTCAGATTGCTCATGCGAAACGATCCTCCTTCACCCGAACCCGGACACTTCACGTCCACGATCTTATGCACGTGGTTCGGGACATTTTCCAGCGGGCGCTCTCCACTGGTCTCCAGCAGAAGAGTGTAGCCGCGCGCCAGCAGGCGTTCCATCAGCGGCACCAATTCGCGCTCCTGCAGCATGGGTTCGCCGCCGGTGATCTCCACCAGTCCGGCAGCGGCCAGGCGCATCACTTCCTGCTCCACATCGTCCGGGGACATCTTCTTGCCGCCGGTGAACGTGTATTCGCTATCGCACCAGGAACAGCGCAGGTTGCACGCCGCCAGGCGGACGAAGATACAGGGAACGCCAGCGAAGGACGATTCGCCCTGAA
>Ga0209647_1000600_pt1 | contig 33224 bp, 34 predicted proteins | sample GraSoi_2013_60cm_FD_185827 | JGI IMG/M metagenome (GOLD analysis project Ga0209647, IMG submission 185827) | Grasslands soil microbial communities from the Angelo Coastal Reserve, California, USA - Sample 9_17_2013_60cm (SPAdes) (version 2) | ecosystem: Environmental > Terrestrial > Soil >... | reverse complement strand
GAGCTTGAGCAGAGGTCGCGGCGATCCGTCCATGGCGGGAATTCCTCGGTGCGTTGCATGGCCCGCCCAATGGATGCGGCTGGGCCGGACGAGGTTCCCAGCCTAGGCGCGACCGAGGCCCAGCTACCATAGATGGAATGGCATCCCTCCTATGCCCTAAAGCCGCTCGATCTGCTCGGGATGGGTCACGTCGATGATCGGGCGCTCGCTGCCGCGGACCCAGCCGCGCACGCGAACCCGCGCGCCCCTGAGCGCGCCAGCATCGATGCCCTCGGCCCGGAAGACCCGCAGCGCGTCGGGTTGCAGCCGCAAGCTGAACGCGGTGCGCCAGTCGCCACCGAAATTGACGAAGAGCTGGCCCTCGACCATGGCCGTGTCGGCCACGGCGCCTTCGACGATCTGGAAGCTGCCGGCGTAGCGGCCGGCCTCGTCGGCCGCTCGTACGGCGTAGAAGCGGTCGCGCCAGATGCCGCGCCGCGCCTGCCGCGCGCGGTCCTCGCGCGCGAGCATCTCGGCCACGCCGCGGCGGTTGTCCGCGGCGCTGGCGACCCGCGCCAAGCCGCGCCTGATCATCTCGCCCTGAACCCAGCGCTTGCCCACGAAGACATGGGCGAGGATGCGGCCATAGCGGTCGCGGCGGTTGCCGGCAAAGCGCAGCTCGACTTCGCGCCCGAGCACCAGTTTCTCGAGCACGGCCTTGGCCTCCTCGGCATAGGGCCAGGACTGGCCATGCGCCGCCGCGGGATGCGGCGCCTCGATGCCGACCAGCCGCACGCGGCGTGCATCGCCCAGCACCAGCTCGCCGCCATCGACGACCGCGCCGATGGTTACGGTCTCGCCGGGCTCGAAGGCGGGAAGTCGCGCTGCCAGCGCCGGCAGCGGCATCATCAGCGCCGCCAGCATCAGCGCGGGCAAGAGCACGTATCGCGCGGCCCAAAGCATGGCGCCACGATCGCATCGGCGCGCGACGGCGACAATGGTGGAAAGCGGGGGAGGACGATGGCGTCAGCCGGCCTCGACGAGGAGGTCGGCGGGCCGGTCGGTGCGGCGGCACATCGATTGGCGCAGCTTCAGCAACGCGCGATGCTCGAGCTGGCGCACCCGTTCTTTGGAGACGCCGAGGGCGCGGCCAAGCTCCTCCAGCGTGGCGCCCACCTCCCGCAGCCGGCGATCGTTGATGATGCGCCGCTCGCGTGGGTTGAGCTCGCCCAGCGCCTCGCTGAGCCAGCGCGAACGGGTCGCGCCGTCATGCAGGCCTATCACCACGTCCTCGGGGCTCGGCCGGCGGTCGGCTAGGAAATCCTGCCAATCCTCCTCGCCGCTGCCGAGCGGCGCGTTCAAGGATTGATCGGCGGCACCGAGCCGCATATCCATGCTCTCGACCTCCGCGACATCGACCTTGAGCGCGACGGCGATCTTGTGCCGGCCGGCCTCCGAGAGCGGCGCGCTCGACATCTCGTCGATGCGCGCGCGCAGCCGGCGCAGGTTGAAGAACAGCGATTTCTGCGCCGTTGTCGTGCCCGTCCGCACGATCGACCAGTTGCGCAGCACGTAATCCTGCATCGCCGAGCGGATCCACCATGCGGCATAGGTCGAGAAGCGCACGTCGCGCTCGGGCTCGAACCGCGCCGCCGCCTGCATCAGCCCGACGCTGCCCTCCTGGACGAGGTCGCCGAGCGGCAAGCCGTAGCTGCGGAAACGGCCGGCGGAGGCGATCACGAGGCGGGTATAGGCGCGCACCAGCTCGTGCAGCGCCGCCGTGTCGCCGCCCTCGCGCCAGCGCCGCGCCAGCTCGAACTCGCGGTCGCGGCTGAGCAGCGGCGTGCGCATCGACGCCTTGATGAAGCTCAGATTCGCCTTTTGCGTGGTCGGATCGTCAATATAGGCCATCGCCGCACTCCCGCCCGGCACGGCTCCGGGCCTGCACTTCCAAACGTCTTAGGGAGGCGAAGGTTTCGGCGGCCCGCCCGGGCTCGATCGTCAGGCTTCCAACGATTCGACCAATGTGCCGTCGGGCGCGAAGCAGGCGGCGAGCAACGGCCCGCCGAAGCCGCTACCGGCGTCGAGCGAGGCGGCGTGACGGCTCTCGCGCAGCCCGCCGCGCTGCCGGTCATAGCCGCGCACGACGCGGCGGAATCGGCCGAACGGTGCTTCGAGCTCGAGGATGTCGGCGCCGCCCCACCACAGCACGTCACCCTGCAGGTCGAGCGGCTTGCCAGGATCGACGCCGGCATGGACGAAGAGCAGACCGCCGTCCTCGCTGAGGGCGGCGCGCTTGAGGTTGGTGAGCAATTGACGGTGGCCGGGCCGCGCATCGACCGCGGCGCGCAGGCTGGTGGTCCAGCGCGTCAGCGCCAGCGCGCCGTCGCGCGCCGCTGCGAGGCCTTGGCGCAGCTCGGCACCGTAGGCCGCGAGCGTGGCGCCGACGCCGTGATCCAGCATCCATTGCAGCACTTCGCGCGGGTTGGGCGCGAATTGCAGCTGGAGGAGCTTCTGCCAGATCTCTTCCTGCCCGCCGCGCAGGAAGGCGATGTCGCCAGGAAAAGTGTGGCGCCGCGCGAGAAACAGGCGGCGGAACGCCACCAGCTCGTCAACCGTGCCGGCGACGTCGGGCCCGTGGCCGAGATAGCCGCCGAGATAGACGAGGCGGTCGCCCTTGTCGAGACGCCCGGCAATCTGGCGGTGGAGTTGGGCGAGCCGCGTCCTCTCGCCGTGGACCGCGCCTACCGCCCAGATGCGGCGCGGCCGACGCAGGCGGGCAAAGATGTCCGAATCGCAAGGGGCAGTGACAGCCGCGCCCGACATCGGCCGTGGCTCACACGCGGCGGCGTGGCATTCGCGCCGCGTCCGGGATCAAGCGGCGCTCAGCATCTGCTCGAGACGACGCGTCGCCGTATCCTCATCGATCTTCTCCACCGCGGCGAACTCGCGCACCAGCCGGTCCAGCGCCGCCTGGTAGATCTGGCGCTCGCTGTAAGACTGCTCGGGCTGGCCGACGTTGCGGTAGAGGTCGCGCACTACCTCGGCGATCGAGGCGGGATCGCCCGAATTGATCTTCTGCTCGTATTCCTGGGCGCGGCGACTCCACATGGTGCGCTTGGCCCGGGACCGTCCCTTCAGTTTGGCGAGGGCCGCGTCCATCTCCTTGCGCGTCGACAGCCGGCGCAGCCCCGAGCCCTTGGCCTTGGCCAGCGGCACCCGCAGCGTCATGCGGTCCTTGTCGAAATGGACCACGAACACGTTGAGCGTGTACCCGGCGATCTCCTGCATCTCGATGCCGAGGATTTTACCAACGCCATGAGTGGGATAGACAACGAGCTCGCCCGCCGCGAAACCAAGCTTTTCAGACATCTTTTTCTCTCAACTAAAGGCGCCAAACGAGGCCGGGTACAAACGGCCAAGACGCAAAACACCGTGTCCCGGATCCACGCGCGCCAGAGGCGTCACCGCGGATCGGTGCAAACTGCCCGGGCCCCTCGCTATTCCGAGAGCGATGCGACGATCTCGCATCGTTGAAATATATACCACAAAGTACCGGTACTTACCAGCGGAACCGCCATGCAGCGACCGCGGGCGAGCCCTTATGCGCGGCGGTCTTAACGTTTTCCCGGGTTCGGGCTGAAGAATTTGTCGAACTTGTCGGGGACGCCCTTGAATTGATCGGCATCCGCCGGCGCTTCGCCCTTGCGCGTTATATTGGGCCAGCTCGTCGAGTATTGCCGGTTGAACTCGACCCATTTCTCCGCCGCCGGCTCGCTATCGGGGATGATGGCCTCGGCCGGGCATTCCGGCTCGCAGACCCCGCAGTCGATGCACTCGTCCGGGTGGATGACGAGCATGTTCTCGCCCTCGTAGAAGCAATCCACGGGGCAGACTTCGACGCAGTCCATGTACTTGCACTTGATGCAGGCTTCAGTAACGACGTAGGTCATGGTTCGGTACTCTTCTCCAAGGCAGGCGCGTAAGCCCGCTCGATCAACTGTCCTCGACGATGCCCAGGCGCTGCAGCACCCGTTGGCGCGCCGCGCCGCGCTCCGGATCGGCAACATCGATGAGCCCGCCGATCTGTCGCAGCATGGCGTCCTCGAGCGGATCAAGCACGCCGTCGGCATAGGCGACTTCCCACAGCATTTCGATCAGCTCGACCCGCCGCTCCGGCGGCACGTGCTCGTTGATGGTGCGGGTGAAACCGAAGAGCTGCGTCGATCGCGCCGCCTGGCGCTCGCCGGTGGCTGCCAGCGCTCGGGATGCCTCCGCCGACAGCCGAAACTTCCGCTCGAGCAGCCGCTGCACCGCGGCGCGCTCCCGCTCGCCAAGTGCGCCATCGACTTGCGCCACCTCCATCAGCAACGCCGCCACGGGCCAGCTGCAACGTGTCGCGGTCGCCGGAAAGTCCCCCCTGCTCCTCCGTGAGCCACGCCCTGAGGCGATCCATCATTTGGCCGTTCCCTAGCATGCGTTCTGGCGGCGTTCAACCCCAGCCGGAATGGGGAATTGCATCTCGCGCCAGCCGATGAACACCGGCGCGACGGCATCGGCTGTGTCGCCGCGGCAGCTCATTGGTGCCTTGCCGCGCGCGTGGCATAGTGTCGCCGCCAGCGCCGGAGACCCGTCCTGCCGAAGCTCGTCCTGATCATCCGCCATGGCGAGAAGCCGGGCGAAGGCGACGCCCATCTCGCGCCCAAGGGTTATCAGCGCGCCGGTGCGCTCGCCGCCCTCTTCGACGCCAAGCGCAACGGCGGCGCCTATCCCGCGATCGACGCGCTGTTCGCCGCGGCCAGCACCAGGGAGAGCCACCGCCCGGTCGCGACGCTCAAGCCGCTGGCGGGCGAGCTCGGCGTCGCCATCGACGACAGCCACGCGGAAAAAGACCCTGCGCGGCTCGCCGCGGCGCTGCTCGGCAAGAGCCATGACGGCAAGGTGGCACTGATCTGCTGGCACCATGGCCAAATCCCCGCGCTGGCGAGCGCGCTCAAGGCAACGGACGCCCCAAGCAAATGGCCGGACGAGCGCTTCGACCTGATCTGGCGGCTCGACTACGGCGGTGCGGCCGCACCGAAATTCCACATCCTGCCCCAGCTCCTGCTCTACGGCGACAAGGCGGCCGACTGAGCGGCTTGCCGCGGACCCGTGCGCCGCCTAGCTTGCCGTGCATGGGCGAGAGGCCCGATCCGCGACTCCATGCGCCGGCGGTGGCGCGCAACCGCGAGCCGATCCTGGCCGTGCTGCGCCGCGTGCTGCCCTCGACCGGGCTGGTGCTCGAAGTGGCGAGCGGCAGCGGCGAGCATGCCGCGTTCTTCGCCGCGGCCCTGCCGCAATTGACATGGCAACCCTCCGACCCCGATCCGCGCGCGCGGGCGAGCATCGCCGCTTTTCGCGGCGCCGGCGCGGCGCCCAACCTGCTGCCGCCGCTCGATCTCGACGTGATCGCCGCCGCGTGGCCGGTCACCGGCGCCGCGGCGGTCGTTTGCATCAATATGATCCACATCGCGCCGTGGTCCGCCTGCGAAGGGCTCGTCGCCGGGGCGGCGCACGCGCTCCTGCCGGGCGGCGTGCTCTATCTTTACGGCCCGTACAAGGAGGAGGGCCGGCACACGGCGCCGAGCAACGCGGCTTTCGACGCGGATCTGCGCGCGCGCGACCCGCGCTGGGGCGTGCGCGATCTCGGCGCGGTGGCTGCGCTGGCCCGCCGTGGCGGCTTCGCGCACGAGGAGACGGTGACCATGCCCGCCAACAACCGCAGCCTGGTCTTCCGCCGGGGCGATTGAGCATGGGCGCGCTCGACTGGCTGCAACGCGGCTACGGGCTGGCGCGCTCGGCGGCGATCTATCACGGCAACCCGCTGAAGCGACGGCGCGCCCGCGCCTTCTACGGCGTGTTCGTGCGTCCGGGCGACCTATGCTTCGACATCGGCGCGCATCTCGGCGACCGCACCGGGCATTTCCTCGCGCTCGGCGCGCGCGTCGTCGCGCTGGAGCCGCAGCCGGGTCCGCTTGCGGTGCTGCGTCGGCTCTACGGCCGCCACCCGCGCGTCGTCATCATCGCCGCCGCGGCGGGTGCGGCGCCCGGCGAGGCGGAACTGGCGATCGACCCGGCGAACCCGACCGTCGCCTCGCTGTCGCCGGAATGGCGCGCCCAGGTGTCGCGCGACGAAAGCTTCAGCACGATCCGCTGGCGCGAGCGGCGGCGCGTTGCGGTGACGACGCTCGACGCGCTCATCGCCGCGCATGGGCTGCCGGCCTTTTGCAAGATCGACGTCGAGGGCTTCGAGGCGGAGGTGCTCAAGGGGCTGACCCGGCCGATCCCGGCGCTCTCCATCGAATATATCCCGGCGGCGCTCGAGGGCGCGCTGGCCGCGCTCGACCGGCTCGCCGCGCTCGGCCCGTACCGACTCAACCGCTCGGCCGGCGAGAGCATGCACTTCGCTGCACCGGACTGGCGCAGCCCCCGCGAGATGATCGACGAGCTCTGCCGCCTCCGACCGGCCGACGGCTCGGGCGACATCTACGCCCGCCTCGCGGGGCAGCCTGCCATAGAATCTTCAGAATTTTGCGTCTATCGTCCTGCCGCTCGTTTACAGGGGTAGGAGACATCCCCTTTGGCCTCGCGCGGTAGGATCGTCGTGCTGCATTTCGTCGGGCAGATGCCCCTGGCGGGCATCGCCTGGCAGGCCATGCACTACGTCCTCGGCCTGGAGCGGCTCGGCTACGAGGCGTGGTACGTCGAGGACCACGGCGCCAACCCTTATGACCCCCGCGCCAACAGCGTCGTCATGGAATGCGACTACAACGTCGCCTTCCTGCGGCGCGTGATGGAGAGCTATGGGCTGGGCGGGCGCTGGGCCTATTGGGACGCCATCAACGACGTCTATCACGGGCTCTCCCGCGAGGAGGTCGGCCGGCTCTACCGCGAGAGCGACGCGCTGATCAATCTGTGCGGCGCGGTGCGGCTGCGCGAGGAGCATATGGCGTGCCCGCGCCGCATCCTCATCGACACCGACCCGGTCTACGAGCAGATCAAATACGCCGAGGCCGACCCCGCGGCGCGCGCCTATCTCGAGGCGCACACGCATTTCTTCACCTATGGCGAGAATGTCGGCGGCCCCGGCTGGATCGTGCCGCTGAGCGGCATCCCCTGGCAGCCGACGCGGCCGCCCGTCGTGGTGGACGAATGGCCGACCGACGAGGAATCGCCGGAGTGCTTCTCGACCATCGCCACCTGGGAGAACAAGGGCAAGAACATCAGCTTCGGCGGCGAGACCTATGTCTGGTCGAAGCACGTCAATTTCCTGCGCTTCCTCGATGTGCCCAAGCGCAGCCGGCAACGCTTCATCATGGCGATGCTGCCGCCGACCGCCGAGATCGCGGCGCAGGTGAAAGACGCCGGCTGGCGCCTCGTCGACCCGCGGCCGGTCTCCGCCAGCATGGAGAGCTACGCCGCCTTCATCTGCGGCTCGCGCGGCGAATTCACGGTCGCCAAGGACATCTATGTCCGCCCCAACAGCGGCTGGTTCAGCGACCGCAGCGTCTGCTACCTCGCCGCCGGCCGGCCAGTGGTGACGATGAAGACCGGCTTCAGCCGTTTCTGCCCGGTCGGCGAGGGGCTTTTCGAGTACGACGACGTCGCCGGCGCAATCGACGCGATCGACGCGATCAACAGCGACTACCGCCGCCACAGCCGGGTGGCGCGGATGGTCGCGGCGGAATATTTCGGCAGCGATCCCGTTATTTCCGCGTTAATGGCGGGAGCCGGCCTTGCTTAGCGGGCCGATGATCGGGGCATGGAATTGGCCGTGCGGATCCAGCCTGTGACGGCGACAATGCTGTTGCGTCGGCGCGCCGCCATGCCGGCGCGGCGACCGCTATGGGACCATCTCGCCTTCGCGCTGTTCGTCGCGGCCGCGGCGCTGATGCTCGCCACCTTCACCGATTACGGCGTCACCTGGGACGAGGACGTCCACAATTGGTACGGCGTCTACGTCCTCGAGTACTACCTCTCCTTCTTCCACGACCTGCGCTCGGTCGAATGGGGCGATGTCAACAACTACGGCGCCGCCTTCGACATGACCGCGGCGGCGTTGAACCACCTCTCGCCCTTCGGGGTGTACGAGACCCGCCACCTGCTGAACGGCATCGTCGGCGTGGTCGGCATCATCGGCGCGTGGAAGCTCGGCCGCTGCCTCGCCGGGCCGCGCGCCGGGTTCATCGCGGCGCTGTTCCTGCTGCTGACGCCCAACTACTACGGGCAGATGTTCAACAACCCGAAGGACATCCCCTTCGCGGTCGGCATGGTCTGGACGATGTACTACCTCGCCCGCATCGCGCCGGAGCTGCCGCGGCCGCGCTGGACGCTGGTGGTGAAGCTCGGCCTCGCCTGCGGCCTGGCGCTCGGCGTGCGCGTCGGCGGGCTGTTGCTGTTCGTCTATCTCGGGCTGCTGTTGCTGCTGTTCGTGCTGTGGCGCGGCGCCGAGACGCGGCGCCCCGGCGTCGTCATCGCCGAGTCCTGGACCGGCTTCTGGCGCGTGCTGCTGCCGGTGCTGCTGGTGGCGTGGCCGGTAATGCTGCTCTTCTGGCCCTGGGCGCAGCAGTCGCCGCTGCTCAACCCGGTGCGCGCCATCATCTATTTCTCGCACGAGATCTTCCCCTTCCCCACCCTCTTCGCCGGCGAATACATCCCGGCGACCAACCTGCCCTGGGCCTATCTCCCCGTCCATATTGCGCTCGCGCTGCCCGAGCTCGTCCTCACCCTGCTCGTGGTTGCACCGGTCGCCGCGATCGTCATCGCGCGACGGCGCGGCTGGGCTTTCGACCGCACCGCGACGCTGCGCCTCGTCATCCTCGTCTTCGGCATCGTCTTCCCGGTGGCCTACGCCATCGCCATCAAGGCGGTGCTGTTCGACGGCATGCGCCATTTCATTTTCGTGCTGCCGCTCATCGCCGCGCTCGCCGCCGTCGTCGCCGATCGCGCCCTCGCCTACCTGGCGCGCATGCCGATGCGCGCTTACGCCTATGGCGCGTTGGCGCTCTACGGTCTTGGCCATGTCACCGTCATGGCCATGCTGCACCCGGATGAATATGTCTATTACAACGGCTTCGTCGGCGGCGTCGAAGGCGCGGCCGGGCTGTTCAAGCTCGATTACTGGGCCAACTCTTATGCCGAGGCGGTCAGCGGGCTCGAGGACCATCTGCGCGCCGAGTACGGCGCCGATTTCATGGACCACGATTTCACCGTCGCCGCCTGCGGCCCGCCGATCTCGGCGGCCTACTACTTCCCGAGCAACTTCATCTTCACGGCCAACCCCGAAAACGCCGAGTTCTTCATCGCTTTCACCAAGGACAAGTGCAACAAGGCGTTGCCGGGCAAGGAGATCTACCGCGTCGAGCGCATGGGCACGCTGCTCTCGGTGGTGCTCGACCGCCGCGACATCCTGGCGCAAGCGCGCGACAACCGCCCGCTCGGCAGCGACTAGCGTGGAGCGCGGCGAATATGAACGGCTGGCAGCGACGGAAGAGCGGATGTGGTGGTTCCGCGGTTTGCACGACAACCTCGTTGCCGCGTTGGCCGGCGCGGCGGCCGCACCCGCGCGCGCCGTTCTCGATGCCGGCTGCGGCACCGGCGGGCTCCTCCGGCGCCTCGCGCGGGCGCTGCCGGAGGCGACGCTCGTCGGCCTCGACATCGATGCCGGCGCGGCCGCGGTGGCGCACGGCAAAAGTGGCCGCGCGGTGTGCGTCGGCTCGGTCGCGCGGCTGCCTTTCGCCGATGCCTGCTTCGACGCCATCCTCAGCGCCGATGTGCTGTGCCATCGCGGCGTCGACGAGCGCGCGACGCTTGCCGGGTTTCGCCGCTGCCTCAAGCCGGGCGGCGCGCTCGTGCTCAACCTGCCGGCCTATCCCTGGCTCTATTCCGCGCATGACGTCGCTGTCGACAATGCGCGGCGCTACGGCCGCGTCCAACTGCACGACCTCCTCGCCGCCGCCGGCTTCACCGGCATCCGGAGCGGCTACTGGAACGGTATCCTCTTTCCTCTCATGGTGCTCAGGCGCAAGCTATGGCGCCGCGGCGGGGGCGGCCCGCGCAGCGAGGTCGCGCTTCTCCCGGCGGCGGTCGAGCGCGTCTTCGGCGCCGCCATGGCGCTTGAGAACCGACTGCTGCGGGCGGGCGCCGCGCTGCCCTTCGGCGGCTCCATCCTGGCAATCGCGGTGAAGCCATGACGGCTCCCTCGCTGGCGCTCAGCATCGTCATCCCCGTCTACAACGGCGCGCGCAGCATCGGCGAGCTGGTGACGGAGATCGCCGAGCTCGCCGTGCCCGGCGGGCACGAGATCGTGCTCGTCAACGACAACAGCCCGGACAACAGCCTCGACGTGTGCCGCGAGCTGCTCGCCAGCGCCAAGGTGCCGATGACGCTCGTCAACCTGTCGCGCAATTACGGCGAGCACAATGCCGTCATGGCCGGGCTGCGCCACGCCGGCGGCGCCCACATCATCACCATGGACGATGACCTGCAGAACCCGCCGGGAGAAGTGCTGCGCCTCCTCGAATACGCGCAGAGCACCGGCAAGGACGTCGTCTACACCCATTACGCCAGCAAGGAGCATGCGCGCTGGCGCAACATCGGCAGCCGCTTCACCAACCGCGTCGCCGATTGGCTGCTCGACAAGCCCAAGGGCCTCTATCTCTCGAGCTTCCGCTGCATCAGTGCCTTCGTCGCCGAGCAGGTGACACGCTACGAGGGGCCGTTCCCCTACGTCGACGGGCTCATCCTGCAGGTGACGCAGTCGGTCGGCGCGCTCGAGGTGCAGCACCTGCCGCGCACGCATGGCCGCAGCAACTACAATTTCCGGCGCCTGGTGCGGCTGTGGCTCAACATGTTCGTGAATTTCTCGGTGATGCCGCTGCGCCTCGCCACCGTGGCGGGCTTCGCCATCAGCCTGTGCGGGCTCGTCGGCACGCTCTGGGTGGTGATCGACGCGTTGCTGCACAAGACGCCGCAGGGCTGGGCCTCGCTGTCGGTGGCGGTGCTGCTGCTCTCGGGCGTGCAGCTCATGATGCTCGGGCTGATCGGCGAATATCTCGGCCGCCTCTACCTCACCGCTAACGGCAAGCCGCAATCGATCGTCAAGGACGTGACGCGCAACGGCGCGGCGGAGCCGCTGCTGCGCCAGCCCGACGACCGGCTCGGCACGCTGGTCATGCGGCACGGCTGATGCCCGCGCTCTTCCCCTACTACGCCGCGTTGCTGGCGGGCATTCTGTTCGGCATCATGGGCCAGATCCTGCTCAAGACCGGCGCCGAACGCACCGCCGGCGTGGCGGCACAGTTCCTCGACCCCTTCACCATCCTCGGCTTCGCCACCTACGCCATCGCCGCGATCTTCTACATCATCGCCATCAAGAAGATCCCGCTCTCGCTCGCCTTTCCCAGCGTCTCCGCGAGCTATGTCATTGTCGCGGTGATCGGCCACCTCCTTTGGGCCGAGCCGCTGGGCTTCCCCCAGCTTGCCGGCATCGTCCTCATCGCCGGCGGCCTCCTGCTGCTGCACCAGGCTTAGCGCTCGCTCGAGCCGCGGCTTTCTCGCGCTCGCGGCAACGCTCCGGCCTTCTCCGTCGTTGATGAAGGTCAGCGACGCGAGGAGGCCGCCATGGCGCAAGAGATGATCGTCGGGCTGTACGAGGGCCTCGGCACGGCCGAGGATGCGCGCAACCGCCTCAGATACGAGGGCGTGCCCGACAGCGACATCGAATTGCATGTGATCAATCAAGTCGGACCGGCGCCGCCCTGGGTGGAGGTCGAGACGCATGAATGGGCGGTCAACTTCCTGCGCAACAGCGACGCCTGGAAGAAATACGCGCCGCTGATCCGCAACGGCGAGACGGCGGTGTTCGTCTGGTTTCGCACCGAGGAAGAGGCGGAGATCGCCATCAATACCCTGCGCCAGTTCGCGCCGATGGAGATCGACCGCCTCTCGCCCTCGGAGGAGGAGTGGCTGTTGCGCGAGAAAGCCGTCGCCGCCGACGCCGTGTCCTCCTGAACGGGTCGCGTCAGCCCGGCTCGCGCGCCGCTTCGCGCAGTGCGGCGACCACGCGCGCGACCGCGGCGTCGCCGAGCTGCGGGTAGATCGGCAGGCTCAGCACCTCGCGCGCCGCACGCTCGCTCTCGTGCAACCCCGACGGGCCGAGGCTGACACGGCCGTGATAGGCCGGCTGCAAATGGACCGGCACGGGGTAGTGGATGTTGCTGCCGATGCCGCGCTGCATCAGCGCCGCGCGCAAGCGGTCGCGCGCCGGCGTGCGGACGACATATTGATGGAAGACGTGGCGCGCACCGGGGCGGCGCGCCGGCAGTCCGAGCGGCAAACCGGCGAGGCCGGCATCATAGGCGTCGGCGATGGCCGCGCGGCGCGCATTGTCGGCGTCGAGCACGGCGAGCTTCACGCCGAGGATCGCCGCTTGCAGCTCATCCAACCGCGAATTCATCCCAGCGACGTCGCTGACATAGCGTTGGCGCCAGCCATACTCGCGCAGCGCCCGGACGCGCTCGGCCAGCGCGTCGTCGCCGGTCACCACGGCGCCGCCGTCGCCCAGCGCGCCCAGGTTCTTGGTCGGGTAGAAGCTGAAGGCGGCGACGTCGCCGAGGCTGCCGAGGCGGCGGCCGGCCAGCCTGGCGCCGTGGCACTGGGCGCAATCCTCGACGACCGGCACGCCGTGCCGGCGGGCGAGCGGGAGGATGGCGTCGAGGTCGGCGGGCTGGCCATAGAGATGCACTGGGATGACCGCGCCGATGCGTCCCGGCGGCGCTGCCAGGACGCGCGCCAGCTCGGCCGCATCCATGGTGTAGGTCGCCGGATCGATATCGATGAGCAGCGGCCTGGCGCCGGCGAGCTCGATTGCCGCCACCGTCGCCACCGCGGTGTGCGGCACGGTGACGACGTAATCCGCCGCGCCGACGCCGAGCGCGCGCAAGGCCAGCACCAGCGCATCGGTCCCGTTGGCGACGCCCAGCGCATGGCGCGCGCCGATATAGGCGGCGAACGCGCGCTCGAAGGCGGCGACCTCGTCGCCGAGGATGTAGCGCCCGCCCTGGAGCACGCGCGCCAGCGCCGCATCGATCTCAGGGCGCTGCGCCAGGTACGCCGCCTTTGGGTCGGTCTGCGGGATCGGCGTGTCGGCCATCGCGTCAGACATATTCCGGGAGGTGCGCACGGAAATAGGCGAGCGAGCGCGCCAGGCCATCGGGCAACGGCGTGCGCGGCGCCCATCCGGTGACACGGCGGAACAGCGAATCGTCGGTATAATAGTCGCCGATGTCGATGATCTTACGCTCGGCCGGGAACTCACGCAGCGAGTAGCGGGCGCCGGCTTGCGCCGCGAGCATATCCGCAAGCTCCTTGAGGCTCACCACGCGGTCGCCGCCGACATTGAACACCTCGCCTGCGGTCTCGGTCGTCATCGCCGCGAGCAGGAGCGCGTCGACCGCGTCGTCGACATAGCTGAGGTCGCGCAGCTGCGCGCCGTTCCACACTTCGAACGGTTGGTTCTCGAGCACGGCGCGCAGCCATATGCCGACGAAGTTCTGGCGCGCGTCCTTGATGCGCATGCGCGGGCCGTAGACGTTGGTCAGCCTGAGCGCCGTCGCGCGGACGCCGTAGACGTCGTGGAACAGGACGTGATACGCCTCGCCCGCCATCTTGTTGACGCCGTTGACGTCGACCGGGCGCAGCGGATGCTTCTCGTCGACCGGCAGGTAGCGCGGGCGGCCGTAGATCTGCCGCGTGCTGGCATAGACGACGCGGACACCCGGGCAGACTTGCCGGCAGGCCTCGAGCAAGGTGAGCTGGGCGCGGCAGTTGATGGCGAGGTCGGTCTCCGGGTCGGCCATCGAATCGACATGGCTGGTCTGGCCGGCGAGGTTGAACAGGTAACCGCAACCCTTGAGCAGCCCGCGCATGGCGCGGACGTCGCGGATGTCGGCGATCTCGATCGTGACCTTGTCGCGGATTGGCGCGACGTTGAAGAAGTTGCCGCCGTATTCGGCCAAGAGACTGTCGACCAGCAGCACGTCGGCGCCGAACTCCACCAGCCTTGCGGCGAGCGTCGAGCCGATGAAGCCGAGTCCGCCGGTGATCATTACCCGCGCGCCGGCAAAGGCGTCTTTCAGCGCGACTGGCGGCATCGGCAACTCGCGGGAGGGCGGGGGATCGGCGGCGGCATGGCGGCGGCGATCCTCGCCGACGCGCCGCTCGAGCGCAAGCCGAGCGGCGACGCAGCGGCCGGCCGCCGCACGAAACCGTTGCGGCGGCGCGGCTTATGTGATTCTGTCGCGGGCATGCCTGCCCCCGCCGCTGGCGCGTGACCGACGCCGACCGCTTGGCCCGCATCGCCGCCGCAGGGCTGTTCCTGCTCGCCGCCTGCGCCCACAGCGCGGCATCACCCGATGCGGCGCAATGCTTCGCCGGCCTGGATCGGCTCGGCCTGCGCTATACGCCCGCCCCGGCGCCGTCCGGCGCGGCGGCCTGCGCCGTCCGCGATGCCGTCGAGGTGAGCGCTGCGGGCATCGCCTGGAGCCCGCCGGGGCTGGTGAGCTGCTCGTTCGCTCGCCAGCTCGACGCCTTCGCGCGCCAGGACGTGCAGGCCGCCGCTCTCGCGCATTTCGGCCAGCGTGTCCGGCTCATGCGCCAGATCGGCGCCTATTCGTGCCGGCGCGAGACCGGCGGCAAGCATCGCTGGAGCCAGCATGCCCGCGGCAACGCGCTCGACGTCGCAGGCTTCGAGCTGGCCGACGGCACCGCCATCATTGTCGAGCAGGACTGGCGCCGCAGCGGGCCGAAACGCGATTTCCTGCGTGATGTCGCGCGCCGCGCCTGCAAGCGGTTCCGCGTCGTGCTCACGCCCAACTCCAACCGCGAGCACCGCGACCACATCCATATCGACAGCGGACCCTACAAGCTCTGCGGCGCCTGACCCGACACGCGCAGCATGCTATCGCCGCGGAGTCACTCAGGCGTCGCCGCCGGCAGCCCCAACAGGGCGCGACGCCGGAGCCACAGGCTCGGACGATAGCGGTCGGAGCCGGTGATCTCGAACAGCTGGCGCATGATCTCGTAGGTCGTCCGCACGCCCATCTTGTCGGCGAAGCCGAGCGGCCCCAGCGGGTAGTTGAGGCCGAGTTGCATCGCCTTGTCGATGTCGGCCGGGCTGGCGAGTCCCATCTGCGCCATCTCGCAGCCGATATTGGCGACCATCGCCGTGATGCGCTGGGCGATGAAGCCGGGGCTGTCCTTGATGCGCGTGACGGCGCGACCGGCGGCCGCGAGCAGCGCCGCCACCGCCTCGCCGCTCGCGGCATCGCCGGAGGGAGCCATCATCTGGGTGATGCGCTTGCCGGTGTCATGCGACAGATCGACGGCGACCGTGCGCCGCGGGTCGAGCCCGAGCCGCAGAGCCGCCGCGGTGCAGTCCTCGCCCCAGGGCGCGACGACGATCGGGCTCGCCCCGTCATCGGGCGCTTGCGCGTCGACGCCGGCCGCGACGGTGAGCGCCACCAGCCCCTCATGCAGCTCGGGCAGGATCACGCGGGCGGGCTTCGCCGCGGACGGCGGCGGCGCCGGCGGGCCCGACAGCTTCCGGCCTTCCGCGTCATAGCGATAGAAGCCGTGGCCGGTCTTGCGGCCGAGCCGTCCGGCGAGATGCATGTTGGCGTGAAGCGGCGTGGTCTTGACACGCGGATCGTAGCCGTAGCCTTTGAGCACGATCTCGCTCACGGGATAGTTGACGTCCATGCCGGTGAGATCGAGCAGCTCGAACGGCCCCATGCGGAAGCCGCAGCATTCGCGCATGACGAGATCGATATCCTCCGGCGTCGCCACGCTTTCCTGGAGGATGTGCAGCGCCTCCTGGTAGTAGGCGCGGCCGCCGAAATTGACGAGGAAGCCGGGTGCGTCCTTGACCGTGACGGGCGTGCGGCCCATCCGCTGCCCAAGCTCGGCCAGCACCTTGACGACAGCGGGATCGGTATCCGCCGAGGCGATGACCTCGACCAGGCGCATCAGCGGCACCGGGTTGAAGAAATGCATGCCGGCGACGCGGCGCCGATGGCCGCACGCCGCGGCGATGGCCGCGATCGGGATCGAGGAGGTGTTGGAGGCGAGGATCGCCTCCTCGCCGACGACTTCCTCGAGCGTGCGGAAGAGCTTCCGCTTGATTTCGAGGTCCTCGACGATCGCCTCGACCACGACGCCGCAAGGCGCCAGCGCGCCGATCTCGCGCGCCAGCGTGAGCCGCGCCTTTGCTGCCACCGCCAGCTCCGGCTTCAGCTCGCGCTTCTCGGCGAGCCGGTCGATGCGCGCGAAGAGCGCGGCGCGAACCTTGTCGAGCTGCGCCGCGTTGGCGTCGGTGAGGATCACCGCCATGCTGCCGGTAAGCGCGACCTGGGCAATGCCCGAGCCCATGGCGCCGGCGCCGACGACGCCGAGCGTGAAATCCGGCGCGCCGACATCGATCATGGCGTCCTCCTAGTTTTTGTTTCGGGGCGAGCGCGACCGTGGCACGCGCTTCCCGCCTTGGCAAGCAAGGCCGCCCCAATCAGGCGAAGCTGCGCGTTTCTCCGGAACGACTCGCCTCAAAAGATGGTTGAAGGTAACAAATCGTAACAGCAGGCAACTAGAACAGCCGCGAGGCCCCAATCGTGGCAATCAGCAGATTCGTTCATCCAGTTGTTACAATCGCCGCGACAAGTGTTTCCAAGAAACACAGGAGATCGGCCGACCGTCTGCTGTTGGCTCCACAAGAGCTGACAACGCAGAGGTCACACCATGACGGCGGATCGTTCCGACGAGGCCCGTTATTTGCGTCAAAAGGCCAAGCAATTTCGCGACTTGGCGAGGACCTACAAGACCGAGATTTCGGGAAAGCTGTTGGAGATTGCGCAAGACCTCGACACGCGCGCGGAAAACCTGGAGAAGGGCGGGCGGAAGGCCGCGTCGTCGCCAGCGCAGCGACGCTTCAGCAACGTCTCCGGCAACCGGCCGCAGCGGTATCTTCTGCGATAGCGAAACAGCGGAGCGCGTGCGGCCACTGTTGGGCGCGCGGCGCTGTCAACCTGGTCAAGCGGAGAGCCTCTCCGCCAGTTTGCCGCCAATAAATGGCGAATTTCTTCGCTAAGTGTCCGGTCAAAACGACGCCTACCCACAAATTTACCCGCGAGGGCGCAAATGTCCGATCGCGATGCGGCCCCTATCACCGCGACTCTCATCCGGGCCCGCTTGCTCTTGCCGTGACGCGGCACCGGCGAGAGCGATCCGCACTCCGCCGCAGCCCGAATTTCCGGAAATTTGTGGTGGCCGAGATCACCGTGCGCGCGCAGACTGCGGTAACCTCGAGGCGCCGGAGCCATCGCCATCGACGGCAGCGGCCGACAGCTCGGCGCACGACCTCGAGGGCATCGTCGCCAGGCGAAAGAGCGATCCCTACCGCGCAGGCATGCGCTGGTGGAAGTCAGCGTGCCCTCAGCGAGGATGGCGCCGCATTCTGAGATGGGGACGGCAAGCCGGACTCACTCGGCGCTTTGCAGAAGCGGCGATGTCCTCGACCGCGGATGTACTCTGAACTAGGCTTACAAAGACGATCTCGCGAAAGTCGCTCAAAGGAGGCGATGTGGTCATGCGCCTGCTTCTCGCCGCCGCAACCTCGCTCGCGCTTTCCGCGCTCGCCGGCTGCACCACGGACGCGCCGCCGTGCCGGTATTGGTCGGACGCGCCCATCGGAAGAGGTGTGCTCGATCCGTCGGCGATGCCGATGCTCCCTTACAATCCCTATTGGGTCGTGAAGGATGGATCAACTCCGTCGGCGCAGGTCGCCAACGCAGATACATGCGCCGGCGAACCCGGCCACCTCGCGTTCGTTAAGTAGGGCGCGTGCCGCAATCGGGCGAGGCACGGTGGCCTTTGCAGGATCCTGCGGGCGAATTAGCGCTCCTTTCGCCGGCGGCCGGTAACGTGGATATTCGGGGATCAGCACCAGCACATAGAATTCCGCCTCGGCGCGGGTAGCACAGCACAGGGCCTTGAACCAATTGGCCCAGCCTAGTCCGGCGATGAAGACCGCGAGGAAATAGATGGGGACCGCCGGAGCGCCGAAGGCACCCCAGGACGGCCAACGGCGCAAGCGATAAGGGTTTATCAACCGCCGGCTAAAGCAGATGGCGCTAGCCATCTTTGGCGAGGCGGCCCGACCCGGCATCGTTCGCGCCCTCGTCGAGCAGCGACAGCCATGCCGCGCGATCGACGTCGCGGCGCGCACGCGGCGGGTCCGGCTCGGCGTAGAGGAGACGAGCCTCGGCGGGCGGTCCGCGACGATCGCCCAGCGCCAGCACGGTGACGCGCCGCACGATGCGGCCCTGATCGACCGTGACGACATCGCCAAGGCGCACGAGCTGGCCGGGCTTCACCACGACTACGCCGCCGATCGCCACGAGCCCGCCGCTGCACAGCTTCGCCGCCAGCGACCGCGTCTTGGCGAAGCGCGCGAACCACAGCCATTTGTCGAGGCGCAGGCTCGTCATCGCGCGAGCCGCAGCTCCCGCAGTTTGGCGAAGGGACTCGCCTCGGCGTCCTTGTCCTTGCCGCGCCGGCGGGCGTGCCGGGCCATGTCCGGCTTGCCGTGGCGGCCGCGCTCGCGCTGCCGCTTGCGCGTGTGGAAGCTCACGGCGCCGTCCCCGCCGAGGACGGCGCGATAGCCGAGCGCGGGGAGTACCGCGGCGAGCGCGTCGGCCGTGCAGCCCGCGACCGTCGCCAGCCCCGGCGTCGCGCCGAACGGCCCCTGTCGCGCGAGACGCCGCGCCGCCGCCGCCACGCGCTCGACGCCGTCGATGCGCAGCACATGCGAGCCGAGTACGCGATAGCCCATTGCCGCGTAGGCGGCCTCGGACACGGCGGGGTCGCGCGGCTGCGCCACGGAGCCGGGCACCACCGGGGTCGAGGCATCGTTCCACACCGCCCACAGCAGCGCGCGCAATCCGGCGGCCTGGGGCTTCAGCACCGCCTCGATGTAAACCGACTCGGTGCCGAGCCGCACGCCGAGACGAGCGAGCGCCTTGCGGCCGTTGAGATCGAGCGCGGCGCGTTGTGCCGCCACGTCGCCGGCCGGTAGGCTGCCGAGCGCCTCGCCCAGCTGGAAGGCGAGGCCGCGGGCGGCACCGGCCAAATCCGCATCCCGCGCGCGCAAGAGCGGCCGCAGCCCGTGCGCGATGGCGTGGCGCACGAAGGCGGTCAGGCGGCGCCGCACGCTCTCACGCACATCGCCCTCGAGAAAATCGCCGGGCAGGGCCTCGACCTTGGGCGCGAGCGCCGTATCGCCGCGCAGCAGCCGCCCGACCGCGCCGCCGCGCCAAGTCACGCCACGGTCGGGCGTGAGCGCGAAATCGCCGTCGGGCGCCGCGGCAAGCAGCTGCGCGCGCGAGGCGATCTCGCCGCGCAGCACGCGGTTGGCGGCCGCCAGCAGCGTCTTGCTCTCGTCTGCGGCGGCCATCGCATCGGGCACGAAGCGGAAGCCGTCGAGCCTGCCGACATAATGGCCCTCGACCATGACCTCGCCGGCATGGCCGACCGAGGCGAGGAGATCCTTGTCGGCGGCGAGCTGCCTCACCAGGAAGGCCGAGCGGCGGTCGACGAAGCGCTGGGTGATGCGATCGTGGAGCGCGTCCGAGAGGCGATCCTCGATGGTCCGCGCCCGCTCCTGCCATTGTGCGGCTTGGGCGAGCCAGTCCGGGCGGTGGGCGATGTAGGTCCAGGTGCGGATGTGGGCGATGCGCGTCATCAGCGTGTCAATGTCGCCGTCGACGCGGTCGAGCCGCTCCACCTGCCGCGCCACCCAGTCGACGGGCAGGCGCTCCTTGGGCCCGGCGAGATGGCGGTAGATCTGCCCGAGCAGACGGGCGTGCGTGTCGCTCATGACCTTGCGGAAATCCGGGATCTGGCACACCTCCCAGAGCAGGCGGACCGCCGCCGGATGGCGCGCGAGCGCGACGATGTCGCCCTGCCGCGCCAGGGCGCGCAGCGCCAGATGGTCGTCCGCCTCGCGCGCCGGGACGAGGCCCCGCGCCTGTGGCCGCTCGTCAAGGCTGCGCAACAACGCGGCGGGCGAATGGTAGTCAAGCCGCGCGTTGCGCCAGAACAGCCGGGTCAGCGGGTCGAAGCGGTGGTTCTCGACCGCCTCGACAACCTCGGGCTCCATTGGCCCGAGCTCGCCGGTCGTGCCGAAGGTGCCGTCGCTCATATGACGCCCGGCGCGCCCGGCGATCTGCGCGATCTCGGCGGCGGCGAGGCGGCGCGGCGCCTGGCCGTCGAACTTGACCAGCTTGGCGAAGGCGACGTGATCGAGGTCCATGTTGAGACCCATGCCGATGGCGTCGGTCGCCACCAGGTAGTCGACCTCGCCGGCCTGGAACATGCCGACCTGGGCATTGCGCGCCCGCGGGCTCAACGCGCCCAGCACCACCGCGGTGCCGCCGCGCTGGCGCCGCATCAGCTCGGCCAGCGCGAAGACATCTGCGACGGCGAAAGCGACGACGGCGCTGCGCGGCGGCAGGCGCGCCGCCTTCTTGGGGCCGAGATAGCGCAAGGTCGAGAAGCGCGGGCGGCTGACGAACTCGGCCTCGGGCACCAGGCGGCGCAGCAGCGGCTTGATGGTGTCGGCGCCGAGGAACATGGTCTCCTGCCGGCCGCGGGCGTGGAGCAGGCGTGCGGTGAAGACATGGCCGCGCTCGGGATCGCCGCACAGCTGGATCTCATCGACGGCGAGGAAGTCGACCGCCAGGTCGAGCGGCATCGACTCGGCCGTGCAGACGAAATAGGACGGGTTGGCCGGGACGATCTTCTCCTCGCCGGTGATGAGGGCCACGGCGCGCGCGCCCTTGATGCGCACCACGCGGTCATAGTTCTCGCGCGCCAGGAGGCGGAGCGGAAAGCCGATCATGCCGGTCTGGTGGCCGAGCATGCGCTCGATGGCGAGATGGGTCTTGCCCGTATTGGTAGGGCCGAGCACGGCCAGAATGCGCGGGGCGGAAGCCAGCAAGCCCATATCTTGAGAATTGGGGGCGGCCAAAGGAAAGGCAAGGCGAATCAAGCAACTTTCTTGGCGGCGCTCTGTCACGCCCGGGGTTGACCGGCGGCGATTGCCGGGCGCGCCGATCCCGTCTATGGCTGGGGCCCGTGACCGCCGCCCTCTGGATCCCCATCACCGTCGCCGCGGCTTTCTGCCAGAACCTGCGCACGGTGCTGCAGAAGCAGCTCCGCGGGCAGCTCAGCACCAACGGCTCGACCTTCACGCGCTACGCCTTCGGCAGCCCCGTGGTCGTGCTCTATGTCGTCGGCCTCCATGTCGTCGCCGGGCTCGCTTGGCCCGAGGCCAATGTCGCCTTCCTCGCCTGGGTCGTCCTCGGCTCGGCGACGCAGACCGTCGCCACCGCCTTCCTCATCCACATCTTCCGCTTCCGCAATTTCGCGGTCGGCGTCGCCTATTCCAAGACCGAGGTGATCCAGGCCGCGGTCTTCGGCCTGGTCTTCCTCGGCGACGCGGTGACGCCCTGGGGCGCCGCGGCGATCACCATCGGCACGCTCGGCGTGATGCTGATCTCGCTCACCCGGACGCAAGACGTGCTGCGCGAGCTGCTGACGGGGTGGACGGAGCGCCCGGCGCTGATCGGCCTGGCCTCGGGCGGGCTCTTCGGCATCGCTGCCGTCGCCTTCCGCGCGGCGGCGCTGACACTGCAGGGGCACGGCTTCGTCATGTCCGCGGGCTATACCCTGCTCTGGGCCAATCTGCTGCAGACGGCGGTGCTCGCGGCCTATCTCCACATGCGCGAGCGCGACCAGCTTGCCAAGGTGGTCGCCGCGTGGCGGGTCTAGGCGCTCACCGGCGTGCTCGGCGTCACCGGCTCGGCGCTGTGGTTCATGGCCATGACCATCCAGCTCGTCGCCTATGTGCGCACGCTCGGCCTCATCGAGCTCGTCTTCACCTTCGCCTTCTCCTGGTTCTGGTTCAAGGAGCGGCCGCGACTCACCGAGCTCATCGGCATCGCGCTGCTGCTGGTCGGCATCGGCATGACCCTCAACCTGCGCTAGCCGTCCGGCCGGGTTGGCGCCGCGCAAAGGCGCGGGTTAGGCTGCGCGGCCGAGGGAAGCGGAACATGCCCAAGAGCCGCATCGAGGCGTTCAGCGACGGCGTTTTCGCCATCGTCATCACGCTGCTGGTGCTGGAGATCAAGGTGCCGAGCCTCGCCCACCCGGTGAGCGACGCGGCGCTGATGGCGGCCTTGATCGATGAGCTGCCGGTGCTGATGAGCTGTGTCGTCAGCTTCTTCATCATTGCCATCTTCTGGGTATCGCATCATCAGTTCTGGCACAGCCTGCGCCAGGCGGATTGGGCGCTGCTGTGGCTCAACAACCTGCTGCTCCTGTTCGTCGTCTTTATCCCCATCCCGACCTGGATGATCGGCAGCTATCCGACGCTGCGCACGCCGGCAGTTGCTTTCGGCGCGGTGATGACCGGTGCGGGTTTGGCCTTTCTGGCTATGCGCGCCTATGCCAGCGGCCGCACCGGCCTGATCGACATGACGGCGGCCGAGAAGCGGCGCGCCCTCGTCCGCAGCGGCATCAGCCCCGTCCTCAACCTCGCCGGCGCCATCCTCGCGCTGTGGGCGCCGCTGTGGTCCTTCGCCTTCTATATCGCCGTGCCCATCATCTATTTCCTGCAGCCGCCGAGCGGGCGCCGCCTGCGTTAGTCCGGCTGGCCGGTGTGCCGGATCGGCTCGGCGGTGATGTGGGTGCGGAAGGTGAGCGGGTCGCTGATCGCCTCCATCGGCTCGAGCGAGCCGCCGGTGCCGCGCACCATCAGGGTGCCATAGCCGAGAATGCGGCCGAAGACGCTCTGGTCGACATCGACGCTCTCCACCTTCGTCCGGTTCATCTCGATGGTGTGGCGCGCGAAGACGCCGCGCTTGAAGATCAGGCGCTGGTCGGTGACGGCGAGTTCGGTGCTGACGCGGCGGATGGCGGCCATCGCGGCGGCGAGCACCGCCAGGACGAGGGCCACCCCGCCCACCCCGAGAACAAGCCTCCTGGTGTCGGGTGATGGCACATACTGCGCGCCGACCGATAGCGCGACCGCGACGCAGAACAGGACGATCGCCCGGCCATAGACCAGCCAGTGCAGCCCGGTCTCGTAAATGACCTGCTCCCCCGGCAGCAGGACCTTGCGCACATAGCTCATCGGCGGCCGTCCCTTCCTCCCCTGGAGATGACGCCCCCGGGATATAGCACGTCCGCGGCCGCCGCGCGGAAGCCGATGCCGCGCTGCCTCGGCGGCCCCTTGCACGGCGCAACGCGTTTGCACATATCTGCGCCAGCCCGACCACCCTCGACAGCAGAGCCATGTCGCAAGAAAAAAGAAGCTTTCAGGCGGAGGTCAGCCGCCTCCTCGACATCGTCGCCCACTCCCTCTACAGCGAGAAGCAGATCTTCCTGCGCGAGCTGATCTCGAACGCGTCGGATGCCTGCGACCGATTGCGCTATTTGGCGATCAGCGAGCCCAAGCTCACCGCCGAGGATCCCGACTTCCGCGTCGTGCTGACACCCGACAAGGCGGCAATGACGCTCACCGTGGTCGATAACGGCATCGGCATGAACCATGACGAGCTGGTGGAGAACCTCGGCACGATCGCGCGCTCCGGCACCGCCGCTTTCATGGAGCAGCTCTCGGGCGACCAGCGCAAGGACATGACGCTGATCGGCCAGTTCGGCGTCGGCTTCTATTCCGCCTTCATGGTTGCCGGCAAGGTCGAGGTGCTCAGCCGCAAGGCCGGCGAGCCGCAGGCTTGGCGCTGGGTGTCCGACGGCAAGGGCGAATTCACGGTCGAGCCGGCCGAGAAGGAAGGGCGCGGCACCACGATCGTGCTGCACCTCCTCAAGGACGAGGCCGAATACACCGAGCCGCAGCGCCTGCGCCGGATCGTCACGACCTATTCCGACCATGTGGCGCTGCCGATCGTGCTCAAGGCCGACGGCAAGGAGGAGACCCTCAACACCGCGGCGGCGCTGTGGACCCGGCCCAAGGCGGAGATCACGCCCGAGCAGTATCGCGAGTTCTACCACCACGCCGCGCATAGCTTCGACGAGCCGTGGCTCACGCTGCACAACAAGGCGGAGGGAATGTTCGAGTACACGACGCTGCTCTTCGTGCCCGGGAGCAAGCCCTTCGACCTGTTCGACCCGCAGCGCAAGGCGCGGGTCAAGCTCTATGTCCGCCGCATCTTCATCACCGACGACTGCGCCGAGCTGCTGCCGCCTTACCTGCGCTTCCTGCGCGGCATCGTCGACAGCGAGGATCTGCCGCTCAACGTCAGCCGCGAGATGCTGCAGAACAACCCGATGCTCGCGAAGATGCGCGGCCAGATCACCAACCGTGTGCTGTCCGAGCTCGGCAAGAAAGCGAAGGACGCGGGCGAGGAGTACGTGAAGTTCTGGGACAATTTCGGCGCCGTGCTCAAGGAAGGGCTGTACGAGGATCCGGAGCACCGCGAGCAGCTCCTGCCGTTGCTGCGCTTCCGCTCGACCACCGGCGACGGGCTGGCCTCGCTCGACGACTACGTCGCGCGCATGAGGCCAGGCCAGGAGGCGATCTACACCATCACCGGCGACAATCTCGAGCTCCTGCGCAAGAGCCCGCAGCTCGAAGGCTTCCGCGCGCGCGGCGTCGAGGTCTTGCTGCTCACCGATCCCATCGACGAGTTCTGGATGCCCGCGCTCGGCGTCTATCAGCAGCACCCTCTCAAATCGACCACGCGCGGCGCCGCCGATCTCGGCAAGATCACACCGGTCGAGGACAAGAAGGACACCCCGGTGGAAGCGCCGCAGGAAGGCGCGGTTGCCAGCCTGATCGCGCTGTTCAAGCTATCGCTCGGCGATGCGGTAAAGGATGTGCGCGTCTCCGACCGCCTCACCGACAGCGCCGTGTGCCTGGTTGCCGACGAGGGCGATCTCGACATGCATCTCGAGCGCCTGCTGAAGCGGCACCGCGACATCGAGTCGACGGCGAAACGCATCCTCGAGCTCAATCCGCGGCATCCCCTGGTCGCGCGGCTCGCGGTCATGGTGGGCAAGGACGGCGCCGCCGTCGCGCTCGACGATTTTGCCTGGCTGCTGCTAGACCAGGCGCGCATCCTCGAGGGCGAGCAGCTGCCCGATCCCGATGCCTTCGCCAAGCGGCTGTCGATGCTGCTCGAGCGAGGGCTGACGGCTAACTGGTGGGCGGCTTGAGGGTGGCGGCGCCGATGATGCGGCCGGTGCCGCGCAGCTGCACCAGGACAGCGACGTTGCCGTCGCCCAGCACGGTATTGCCGGCAACGTCGAGATCGAGCGCGGCACCATTCCAGGTTCCGATTTCCTGGAAGCTGCGGACCACCTGATAGTCCTTCAACGTCCGCCCCTGGTTCTCGCCGTGCAGCACGCGCGTCGTATGTTCGCGGTCGAAACCGACGAGCCATATCGAGGCCGGCTCGGGCGGCGTCCCGGCCTCGATATGCACGGTGAGGCGCCCGTTGGCGGTGCGGCCCAGCATCGTGATCGCGCGCGGCGCCCCGTCGGCCGCCGCGACCTTGATCAGCGGGTTGATGGTTTCCGGCTCGGCGCCGACCCCCTCGGCAACGCCGTTGACCACCATCTGCGGCGTGTATACATAGCGGAGCGCGAGCCGCTGCGAATAGTCCCGCTGGCGCTGCGTCGCGAGCTTCGACGCGAAGGGATCGGTCCAGCCGATATAGTTCCAGTAATCGACGTGGAAGGCGAGCGCCAGCACGTCCGCGCGCTGCGCCAGCTCGCCGAGGAAATTGTCCGCCGGCGGGCAGGAGCTGCAGCCCTGCGAAGTGAAGAGCTCGACGACCACGGGCGGCGCCTCGGCCCCTCGCGCCATGGCCGCGCTCGAAGCGACTCCCGCCAAAAGCGAGACAAAAAGAAAAGCTCGCGTCATCGGCATGTGATCAGTGATCATGCGGCATCATGCGCTGCCGTCAACCTCGGCGCCAGTAAATCGCCTTCACGATAGGGTGAAAGGTTCGGCCGGCACAACACCGCCGGAGCCGAAGCGGCGGAAAGCCTTGCACGAATCGCAGAGCTGTCGTATCCGCCGCGGCTAGGCCGCCTTCATCATGTGGCGCAGCACATATTGCAGGATGCCGCCGTGGCGGAAATATTCTAGTTCATCGAGCGTGTCGATGCGGCAGAGCAGCGGCACGGTCTCGACCGAGCCGTCGGCGCGGTGGATGCGGCAGGGTAGCTCGATGCGCGGCTTCAATCCCGCGGCGATGCCGAGGATGTCGAAACGCTCGCTGCCGTCGAGCTTGAGGCTCTTGCGGTCGGTGCCGTCCTTGAACTGCAGCGGCAGCACGCCCATGCCGACGAGGTTGGAGCGGTGGATGCGCTCGAAGCTCTCGACGATGACGGCGCGCACGCCCAGGAGCCGCGTCCCCTTCGCCGCCCAGTCGCGCGATGAGCCGGTGCCGTATTCCTTGCCGCCGACGATGACTAGCGGCACGCCTTCCTTCTGATAGAGCATCGCCGCATCGTAGATCGGCATCACCTTGCCATCCGGCAGGTGCTTGGTCATGCCGCCCTCGACCCCCGCCACCATCTCGTTGCGGATGCGAATGTTGGCGAAAGTGCCGCGCATCATTACTTCGTGATTGCCGCGACGGGCGCCGTAGGAGTTGAAATCCGCCGGGCGCACCTGGAAGCCCATCAGGTATTGGCCCGCCGGGCTGTCCTTCTTGATCGAGCCCGCCGGCGAGATGTGGTCGGTGGTGATGCTGTCGCCGAGGATGGCCAAGGGCCGCGCCAGATGCACGTCCGCGAGCGGCGCCGGCTGCTTCGGCATATTGTCGAAATAAGGCGGATGGGCGATGTAGGTCGAGCCCATGTCCCAAGAGAAGGTGGCGCCGGTCGCAACCTTCACCTTGCGCCATTCCGGCGGACCTTCGAAGACGTTGCCGTAGCGCTTCCTGAACATGTCCGGCGTCAACGCCTTGCGGATGGTGTCCTGGACCTCCTGGCTCGCTGGCCAGATGTCGCGCAGATAGACGGCCTTTCCGTCGGCGTCCTCGCCCAACGGCTCCTTCACCAGATCGACATTCATGTTGCCGGCGATGGCATAGGCAACGACCAGCGGCGGCGAGGCGAGGTAATTCGCGCGCACCTGTGGGCTGATGCGGCCCTCGAAATTGCGGTTGCCGGAGAGCACTGCGGCGACCACGAGATCGCCGGCCTCGACGGCCTCGCCGATGGGCTCGGGCAGCGGCCCCGAATTGCCGATGCAGGTGGTGCAGCCATAGCCCACCAGGTTGAAGCCCAGGGCATCGAGGTCTTTCTGCAGATCGGCCGCGGCGTAGTAGTCCGAGACGACCTGGCTGCCCGGCGCGAGCGACGTCTTGACCCAGGGCTTCACCTTGAGGCCGCGTTGCAGCGCGTTCCGCGCCAGGAGGCCGGCGGCAAGCATGACGCTGGGGTTCGAGGTGTTGGTGCAGCTGGTGATGGCGGCGATGACGACGGCGCCGTCCTTGACGTCGTAATTCGTGCCGGTGACAGGCACGGCGCGATTGAGCTTCGATGGATCCGTCGTGCCCGCGAGCTTGGGCAGCTCCGCGGCGAAGGATTTGGCGACCCCCGACAGCGCCACGCGGTCCTGCGGTCGGCGTGGCCCGGCGAGCGACGGCTCGACGCTGGCGAGATCGAGCTCGAGCGTGTCGGTGAAGACGGGATCCGGCACCTTCTCGTCGTGCCACAAGCCCTGCGCCTTGGCATAGGCCTCGACCAGCTTCGCCCGCTGCGGGTCGCGGCCGGTGAAAGTGAGATAGTTGATCGTTGTCCGATCGATCGGGAAGAAGCCGCAGGTGGCGCCGTATTCGGGCGCCATGTTGCCGATGGTGGCGCGGTCGGCGAGCGCGAGGCTGGCTACGCCCGGGCCGTAGAACTCGACGAAGCGGCCGACCACGCCTTTCTTGCGCAGCATCTGCGTCACCGTGAGCACGAGATCGGTCGCGGTCGCGCCTTCCTTGAGCTTGCCAGAGAGCTTGAACCCCACTACCTCCGGCAGCACCATGGAGATCGGCTGTCCCAGCATCGCCGCCTCCGCCTCGATGCCGCCGACGCCCCAGCCGAGCACGGCGAGCCCATTGATCATGGTGGTGTGGCTATCGGTGCCGACCAGCGTGTCGGGATACGCCACGGTTTTGCCACCCTCGTCCGTGGTCCACACCACCTGCGCCAGGTATTCGAGATTGACCTGGTGGCAGATGCCGGTGCCTGGCGGCACGACGCGGAAATTGTCGAAGGCGCCCTGCCCCCATTTGAGGAAGGCGTAGCGCTCGCCGTTGCGCTCGAATTCGAGTTTCACGTTCTCGGTGAAGGCCTTGGGCGAGGCGAAGGCGTCGACCATGACGGAGTGGTCGATGACGAGGTCGACCGGCGAGAGCGGATTGATGCGCTGCGGATCGCCGCCGAGCTTCGCCATCGCCTGGCGCATCGCCGCGAGATCGACGACCGCGGGCACGCCGGTGAAATCCTGCATCAGCACGCGCGCGGGACGGAAGGCGATCTCGCGCTCCGAGCGGCGCGTCTTCAGCCATTCCGGCACGGCCTTGATGTCATCGAGCGTGACGGTGCGGCCGTTTTCGAGCCGCACCAGATTCTCCAGCAGCACCTTCATCGAGAAGGGCAGCCGCCCGACGTCGCCGAGCCCCCCCGCCTTGGCCGCCGCCTCGAGGCTGAAATAGTCGTAGTCCTTGCCGTCGACCTTGAGCGTGCGGCGGGCTTTCAGCTGATCATGGCCGGTGACGGACACGGGGGCTCTCCTGGGATGAGCGGGCTGGCTTGTATATAGGTGCTGCTACCGCTAATCGGCGCGGAGATCAAGGGAGCCCACGCGCCCAGGCATCAACTCACGGTGCCCAACGCCCGGCGCCGCTTGACCGGTGACGCGCCGATGCCTTAGCTAGGCGTGCCGCAGCGCAGGGGTGATCTGCAAAAAACACGGCGCTGCATAGCGGTTCTGGGTCGGTCACGAGGTGCGGTCTGGGTCTGGGAGGTCCGAGGATGGCGGTTGCGCAGACTGAAGGCGCAAGTCCGGCGGTGCCGCAGGCCGATGCCGCGCTCGACACCTTCCCCAAGTTGCTGCTCGACCGCGCCCGGCGCCACGGCAATCGCGCGGCCATGCGCGAGAAGGAGCTCGGCATCTGGCAGAGCTGGAGCTGGGCCGCGGCGGCGCGCGAGGTCGGGGATTTCGCCAACGGGCTGGCGGCGCTCGGCTTCCGCCGCGGCGACAAGCTCGGCATCGTCGGCGACAACCGCCCGCGGCTCTACTGGGCGATGACGGCGGCGCAGTGCCTGGGCGGCGTGCCGGTGCCGGTCTACCAGGACTCCGTTGCCGCCGAGATGGAGTTCGTGCTCGCGCACGCCGAGGTCCGCTTCATCATCGCCGAGGATCAGGAGCAGGTCGACAAGCTACTGAGCGTCCGCGATCGCCTGCCCCTGCTCGAAGCGATCATCTACGACGACCCGCGCGGCATGCGCCACTACGCCCATTCCTTCCTGCATGCTTTCGACGCGGTGCAGGAGCAAGGGCGCCGGTTCGCGTCAGCGAATCCGGAGTTTCTCGCCGGCGAGATCGCCAATGGCAAGGGCGCCGATCTCGCCATCATGGTCTACACCTCCGGCACCACCGGTCAGCCCAAGGGCGTGATGCTCACCTTCGACAATGTCATCATCATGGCGAAGAGCGCCATCGCCAGCGAAGGCTTGCGCGAGGACGACGAGGTGCTCGCCTATCTGCCGATGGCCTGGGTCGGCGACCATGTCTTCTCCTTCGCGCAGTCCTACTGCGCGGGATTCTGCGTGAGCTGCCCGGAATCGGGCGCCACGGTGATGATCGATCTGAAGGAGCTCGGCCCCACCTATTTCTTCGCGCCGCCGCGGATCTGGGAAAACATCCTGACGCAGGTGATGATCCGCATGGAGGACGCGGCATGGCTGAAGCGCAAGCTCTTCCGTTATTTCCTCGGCGTGGCGCGGCGCGCGGGGAGCCGCATCCTCGGCAAGGAGCCGGTGCCGCTGAAGGACCGGCTGCTCTACGCCATCGGCGACGTGCTCGTCTACGGACCGCTGCGCAATGCGCTGGGCATGAGCCGAATCCGCCTCGCTTACACCGCGGGCGAGGCGATCGGGCCGGACATCTTCACCTTCTACCGCTCGCTCGGCGTCAACATAAAGCAGCTCTACGGCATGACCGAATGCTCGGTCTTCCTGTGCATCCAGCCGGACGGTGCGGTGAAGCCGGACGCGGTCGGCACGCCGGTGCCGGGCGTCGAGATCAAGATCGCCGAGAACGGCGAGGTGCTGTACAAGAGCCCCGGCGTGTTTGCCGGCTATTACAAGAACTTGGCGGCGACGGCGGAGGCCAAGCGGGCGGACGGCTGGGTGCATTCGGGGGATGCCGGGTTCCTGGGATCGGACGGGCATTTGCGCATCGTCGACCGCGCCAAGGATGTGGGAAAGCTCGAGGACGGCACGCTGTTCGCGCCGAAATTCATCGAGAACAAGCTGAAATTCTTCCCCTGGATCAAGGAGGCGGTGGCGTTCGGGGCGGGGCGCGCCTATGCCGCGGCCTTGATCAACATCGACGCCGACGCCGTCCGCAACTGGGCCGAGCGCGCCGGCATCACCTATGGCAGCTATCAGGAATTGGCCGGGCTCGCGCCGGTCTATGACCTGGTGGCGGACTGCGTCGACCAGGTGAATCGCGACCTGGCATCGGAGCCGCACCTCGCGGGCTCGCAGATCCGCCGCTTCCTCGTCCTGCACAAGGAGCTCGACGCCGATGACGGCGAGCTCACCCGCACGCGCAAGGTGCGCCGCGCCTTCATCGCCGAGCGCTTCAAGCCGCTCATCGACGCGCTCTACTCGGGCGCCCAGACCGCGCATATCGACAGCGAGGTCACCTTCGAGGACGGGCGCACCGGCCGGCTCACGGCCGAGCTCAAGATCCGCGACGCGAAAGCCGCCCCCGCCCCCGCCGCGAAGACCGCCGCATGAAGCGGATCGGCGCGCCGATCCTCAAGGCCGAGCACATCAGCCTCTCCTTCGGCGGCGTCAAGGCGCTCTCCGACATCAGCCTCGAGATCCGCGCTCACGAGATCCTCGCGATCATCGGCCCCAACGGTGCCGGCAAGACCTCGATGCTCAACGTCATCAATGGCTTCTATCACCCGCAGGAGGGCACCATCACCTGGAAGGGCAAGGCCCGCCGGCGCATGCGACCGTCCGAGGCGGCCGAGCAGGGCATCGCCCGCACCTTCCAGAACGTGGCATTGTTCCGCGGCATGACCACGCTCGACAACATCATGACCGGGCGGCTCTTGCGCATGCGCCGCAATTTCCTGTGGCAGGCGCTGCATTGGGGCCCGGCGCTGAACGAGGAGCTCGAGCACCGCGCCTTCGCCGAGCGCATCATCGATTTCCTGGAGATCCAGGCGATCCGCAAGGTGCCGGTGGGCCAGCTCCCCTACGGCTTGCAGAAGCGCGTCGAGCTCGGCCGCGCCCTCGCCATGGAGCCGGAGCTGCTGCTGCTGGATGAGCCGATGGCCGGCATGAATGTCGAGGAGAAGGAGGACATGTCGCGCTTCGTCCTCGACGTCAACGACGAGTTCGGCACGACGATCGCCTTGATCGAGCACGACATGGGCGTGGTGATGGATCTTAGTGACCGCGTCGTGGTCTTGGATTACGGCCGCAAGATCGCCGACGGCCCGCCCGAAGTGGTGCGCACCGACCGCGACGTGATCGACGCCTATCTGGGGGTGCCGCATGAGGGGTAGCTGTTGCCGTGCCGGCGGAGCACGCGTCCCCACTCATCCTTCGAGACGGCCGCTGCGCGGCCTCCTCAGGATGAGGAAGTTAAATTGTCCTCATGGTGAGGAGCGGCGCGAAGGCGCCGCATCTCGAACCACGAGACGCCCGCTTCGCGGGCTCCTCAGGGTGAGGAGTAAAAAGAATCCTCATGGTGAGGAGCCGGCGAAGCCGGCATCTCGAACCACGAGACGCGCCCTGCAGGCGCTCCTCACCATGAGGAGTAAAAAAGAACCTCACCCTGAGGAGGCCGCGAAGCGGCCGTCTCGAAGGGTCATTTTTCCTCCTCACCCTGAGGAGCGCGCGCAACGCGCGTCTCGAAGGGCGAGTGGGGAAGCGGCACGGTGATGCCCGCCTTCCTCTACATCCTCCGCTGCAGCGACGACAGCTATTATGTCGGCACCACCCGCGGCACGCTGGAGCTCCGCGTCGCCGAGCACAATGCGGCGCATTACGGCGGCTACACGGCGAAGCGCCGGCCGGTCGCGCTCGTCTTCCACGAGGAGTTCGACCGCATCACCGACGCGATCGCGGCGGAGCGGCAGGTCAAGGGCTGGCGGCGGGAGAAGAAGGAGGCGCTGATCCGCGGTGATTTCGCGGTGCTGCGGCAGCTGGCGAAGCGCGGGGGTAGGAAGTGAGAGGCGGCCCGACTCATCCTTCGAGACGGCCGCTGCGCGGCCTCCTCAGGATGAGGTTCCTTTTTAGCCCTCACCCTGAGGAGCGCGCGAAGCGCGCGTCTCGAAGGGTCTTTTTTACTCCTCACCCTGAGGAGCGCCCGCAGGGCGCGTCTCGAAGGGCGAGTGGGGCAGCGGCACGGGCGGAGGCGTAAGCGCATGGATTTCCTCGCCGCCGTCTTCGTCTCGCCCGTCGCCAGCATGTGGGACAATCCGTCTTTCCTGCTCGAGGTGGTGATCGGCGGGCTGCTCACGGGGGTCATGTATTCGCTGGTGGCGCTGGGCTTCGTGCTGATCTACAAGGCGTCGGGCGTGTTCAATTTCGCGCAGGGCACCATGGTGCTCTTCGCCGCGCTGACCTTCGTCGGGCTGATCGAGCGCGGCATCCCCGTCTGGGCCTCGTTCCTCCTCGCGGCGCTGGTGATGATCGCGCTCGCCTTCGCCATCGAGCGCGTGGTGCTGCGGCCGCTGGTCAACCAGGAGCCGATCATCCTGTTCATGGCGACCATCGGCTTGACCTTCTTCCTCGACGGCTTCGGCCAGCTCGTCTGGGGCGGCGACGTGCATCCGCTCGACATCGGCATCCCCAAGGACCCCATTATCATCGGC
>Ga0209647_1000599_pt1 | contig 33225 bp, 26 predicted proteins | sample GraSoi_2013_60cm_FD_185827 | JGI IMG/M metagenome (GOLD analysis project Ga0209647, IMG submission 185827) | Grasslands soil microbial communities from the Angelo Coastal Reserve, California, USA - Sample 9_17_2013_60cm (SPAdes) (version 2) | ecosystem: Environmental > Terrestrial > Soil >... | reverse complement strand
AGGAAGCAGAACCCAGAAAACCAGGATATGAAATTGCTCTTTGCCGGCGATGTGATGCTCGGGCGGCTGGTAAACCAGATGCTCAGGAAAAGTCCTCCTGCTTATCCATGGGGAGATACCTTGCCACTGTTCCAGCGCGCCGATACGCGCATCTGTAATCTCGAGTGTGTCATTTCTGATCAGGGTATCCCATGGGTAACACCACCAAAGGTGTTTCATTTCCAATCCGACGCAAAAAACATTGAAAGTCTGAAGGCTGCATCTATCGATGCCGTCTCACTTGCCAATAACCATGTGCTTGATTTTGGATATGACGCTCTCTCATCCATGATGAATACCCTGGAGCAGGGGGGGATTCACCATGCTGGTGCGGGTATGACGTTCCGTGAAGCATCGCGGCCAGCGATATGGGAGGTCAAAGGAAACACACTAGGGCTAGTCGCCTGTACAGACAACGAGCCGGTCTGGGAAGCAACCGGAGAACAGCCAGGAGTATGGTATGTCCCCATGCAGTTGCAAGAAAGACGAGCTCAACAGCTGTTTGAGAGTGTGAGGAAAACGAAAGAAGAAGTAGATCTTCTCATCGTGTCTCTTCATTGGGGACCCAATTGGGGGTACATGCCTCAAGCGGAACATCCACCTTTTGCACATGCCTTGATCGATGCAGGAGCTGATATGGTCTTTGGGCATTCCGGCCATATCGTTCGCGGCATCGAGATCTACAAAAATAAACCCATCATGTATTGCACAGGGGACTTCATTGATGACTATGCGGTGGATTCCATAGAGCGGAATGACCAAAGCTTTCTTTTCCTAGTTGAAACAGATGGGCCGACTATTGAGCGTCTTTTGCTCTATCCCACAGTGATTCGCAATTTTCAGGCAATGCGTGCGAAGAATCACGAGTGCCAGGCGATTGTAGCATTGATGCAAAGGCTGTGTACGAACTTGAACACAGCAACAAAGTGGAACGAGCAAGAAGAGCATATTGAGATTTACATTTAGGGATGCCGATTCACATCTGTAGTTTGAGAGTCTCCACCATTCCCGACGCGAGGTCAATCACCCTGACGGCATTGTTGTTCGTATCAGCCACGTATAGCTTTCCATTGGCTGCTGCGAGACCGCCAGGTTCGTTGAACTGAGCGATATGCGGCACACCGTCCTTGAAACCTGCCTCGCCCGTCCCGGCGAATGACTTCACCTCACGTGTCTGGGGGTTTAGCACTTTAATACGATTATTGTAGGTGTCTGCAAGGTAAACAAGACCATCGACGAAACACACAGCCTGCACGTGCTGCAGGAGAGCCTTATCTCCTATGCCATCGACATCACCGAAATCAAATAGGCCAGTGCCGACAAGTGTGGTGACGGACTCAGTGCCTGTCAGAGAGACAGCGCGTACGGCGCTTGTCTCACTATCTGCAACGTACAATATGCGGCTATCATCGAGAGATAGTCCGTTTGGTTGGGCAAAGAAAGCCTTAGCGCGTGTTTCGTCCACGATTCCCTCGTGACCGGTGCCTGCGAATGGTTCAATCTCCCTCCGATCCAGAAAAAGTACAGAAATCTGGTGCTGTCCAGCCATGGCGATGTACAGGCGATTATGATTGTAAGCAACATCCCATGGTGAACTCAGTGCCGCTTCACGCGCTGCTCCCCACGTAGAGGCATTAGACATCCCCGCTTGCGCGCCTGTCCCGGCAATTGTCTCTACTTGATGTTCAGCCAGGTCGACGCTCCGGATCAGGTGATTTTCGGTGTCAGCCACGTAGAGGAGATCACCTGCAAGTGTAATACCTTGCGGTCTATTGAACTGGGCTTGCGTGATTGAACCATCGGCTTTGCCAGCTTCTCCAGTCCCGATTACCTGCCTTATATTGCCGTCCAGATCCATCTCCAACAGGCGGTGGTGTCCTGAGTCGCTCACGACGAGGCGATTAGCCGGGGCATCTACTGCTATCTTACCTGGAAAGGCGATCAGTGCTTCTGGTGCAGTCTCGCGTGCGAAACGCAATGGACGATGATCGAGCAAGCCAGCAGTGTCAAATTCCTGGATCATCTCTTGTATGAGTTGCTTAGCCGCCTGTGGATTAATCTCTCCTTCGTGCCTGGCAATGACCCTGTTTTGCGGGTCTATGAACATGAGTGTCGGCCATGCGCGAACGGCGTACTCACGCCAGATACGCATGCTGCGATCATTAACAACGGGATGTTCGATGCCATAACGCAGCACAGCATCGCGAACACTTTCTGTGAATTGCTCACGAAGGAATTTTGGCGAATGGACACTGACGATTGAGAGTTCATTGGGGAACGCGGTTTCAAGCTCGCGCAACTGCGCGAGTGCATGCATACAGTTAATTCAGCACAGTGTCCAGAAGTGCAGGATGACGATGCGACCTTTTAGTTCGCTGATGTGCAGGGGGTGGTCGCTGTTGATCCAATCAAGCCCGCTGGGAAAGTCCGGCGCTCGTACTTCGCCCCGAAATGAAGTTGTCATGGGAGTATGTTTTGCCTTTCTGTATGCCATCGAAAGTAGGGTACATTGCTATAATATCACAAGATGCTCGTGTCACCTCCACTCATTGCCAGTGGCCAGGCTTTTGACCTGCCGGATAGACGCAATACGCTGTTTGGCTAACACATCTGCTGCGTGGTAGGTTGGGATTTTCTGATCTTTGGAGATGGCAATCACGCTTTCCATCGCATCGTATAAGTGAGAAACTTTCTCCATAGCGCGTTGGCGGTTGAAACCACCAGGATTGAGGGTGTCTAAACCGGTGAGCAACCCCCCGGCGTTGACAATATAATCTGGCGCGTATAGGATGCCCAACTCTTGCAGTAAATCACCGTGGCGTTGCTCGCCTAACTGGTTATTGGCCGAGCCGCAGACGATTTTACAACGTAGTTCTGGCAGCGTTTGCTCGTTGAGTACATTGCCCAGTGCGCAAGGGCAATATATATCCACGGGAAGCCTATGAATCTCTTCGGGGCGTGCGATGTGTGCACTGTATTCTGTAGCTACACGTTCAGCTCGCTGCGGGTCAATGTCGGCAAGCGTTACGATTGCGCCTGCCTCTACCAGGTATTGTAAGACGTGTTTTCCGACGGCACCAACGCCTTGCAGGGCAACAGTGCGACCCTGCAAATCGGCGCTTCCATATAACTCCTTGAGGCATGCCCGCATGCCTTGAACGACACCAAAGGCGGTAGCTTGCGAAGTATCTCCGGAACCGCCCCACGCTTCGGGCACAGTGACAACATATGGCGTTTCCATGCGCATTACCAACATATCATCGATGTTGGTGCCAACATCGATACCAGTTATGAACAGGCCATTGAGGCGGTGGACAAAACGACCGAGAGCACGCAATTTCGCCTCAGTTTTATCTCGTTTGGGGTCGCCGAACACTACGCACTTGCCTCCGCCATAGGAAAGACCTGCGGCTGCGCACTTGTAGGTCATGCTGCGAGCAAGGCGCAAGACATCGTTGATGGCATCCGCTTCAGTTTCATAGGGCCACATGCGCACGCCGCCGGCGGCAGGGCCGAGCGTGGTGTCGTGAATAGCGATGATGGCTTTGAGCCCTAGTGTTTTCTCCTGGCAGAAAAAGATGTTCTCGTAGTCGTGTGTTTCCATGAGGTCGAAAATGAAACCTTGCATCCTTATGATTTTACCTCCCGCACGGTTGGTTCCCGGCTTACCTGAGTTAAAGTAGGTTGTTTGTAGAACAATTGTAGCATTACTTTGTGCGCGAGGTTCTATTTGGGGAACGGGTTGGGAAGAGTGGAGGGCAGGGAAAACGGCGTTCCAACCTGTTATGTCGATGTCGTATACTGCCACTATCGTAATACGGGGAGTTGAGAGCTGGTCAGGCAAGAGAGGAGCCTCACATGGATGTGTACCGCGCACTTAATGCAGACGTGCCACAGTTGCTCTTTACGGTATTGCACCAGGCTGGTCCAATGGTATCAGACGAGGATTTTACGCGTACTGTAATCGCCTTGCATATGGATGTTCGTAAGCAGGCACAGGCGATAAGTGAGGAACTGCACCGGTGGTTAGAGCAGCAGTTTAGACAACAGGCTGAGGAGGCAGTGCAGAAACTGCAGCGCCTGGCTATGTTAGCGGAGAATGCTGATAGAGGGGAGGTGCAGCGGGTACTGGAGCGTGATTATAGCCGCCTGGCAAGGCGTATAGGGACAGAGTCACTGCTGGGCATACAAGGCTCGGGGGAAGAGGTCTTTGCGGAGGAGGCTCCTGCTGAGCCGGACCTGGCTCAGCATTTTGCGAATGGACGTGAGTATCTAGCTTCGCTTGGATTTAAGCCAGGTCAAGGGCCGCTGCACGAAGCCTGGCTGCTCTTTCGCGGCTCCATTCACTATGATGTCATGGAGCATACTGTACGTGACCGCATAGGTATTTACAGGGGTAGTTATGGCGCACACATTGAGAACATAGCGCGTACTTCCTTTGGCACCTATGATCTAATCTATCAACTTGGCGAAGGATTGACTGCCGATCTTGTCAATGATACTGGGAGCCAGGAAGTGACTTTTGCGTTCAGTAAAGGTCCTGTCCACTATAGCGATTTTCGACAGGAGATTTCTGCTCTGATGGAGCTTGTTGGCGAGCAAACGCACCTGATACATGCTTCGTTCTGGCAGCGCAAACTCGGACTGGGTACGGGCAAGGAATTTGTGCTGCGCCTGCGTCTTCCAGAGGGCGAGGAAGCATTGCGCGAGGTGATAGGGGCGATTGCTAATGCTGGACGGGTTGGGAAAGAGACGATTGTGAAGCGCGGGAAGATGTTGTTGGGGAGGCGGGTGTTGTAGACAGTCAAAAAGTGATTTTTCTTCCTTTGCGTAGTATACTAAAGGCCATTGCAGTGATAACGATGTGAGAAGAGGTAATTTCATGGCGGGACAACGAGCAGAATTATCGATAGAGCAACAACTGCGCAAAGATATCCAGGAGGCACAACGCGCCCATGACCAGTTGAGACTCGATACGCTACGCATGGCAATAGGAGCAATTCACAATCTTGAAGTGGCGCGTACCGACCGGAAAAATCCGGAATATGGACAACCGCTTACCGAGGCTGATGGTGTGCGAGTGCTCGAACAGGAGGCGAAGAAACGCAACCAGGCTATTCCACTGTATAAGCAAGGGGGAAGGAATGACCTGGCGGAGAAAGAACAGCGGGAGTTGGATATTCTCCAGACATACCTGCAAGCGTCTCAGCTTAGTGATGATGACATACGAGCTATCGTTACTAACCTGATCGCCCAGCATGGTAAAGAGTTCAGGCGAGTAATGCCCCTTGCTGCGAAGGAGACGAAGGGACGCGCCGAAGGAGCACGTGTGCAGCGTATCGTCAGGGAGATGATTCAGTAGACTTGTATTATGGTGCTTAGTGTCATCTAAGCTCATCCTCTAATGAGGCATTTCGTGCGCTGGTTTATTCATCATACGCAGCATCGGTATGCCACCTGTGCTGATAAATCGGATGACAAGCACGGCTGCCAGCACGAGAAAGATGATATTGAGGATAGTCGTGTAGTTCCATTGAATCCCCTCGGTGATGGCAACGACATTGTGGTTCTGTGGGGTAATGCCAAGCGCACCAAAAAGCAACTCTACGACATACCCGGCCGCTACCATTGTTACGTAGAACGTGAGAAGAATATAACCCATTACCTTCCAGCCGTAATATTTGCGGTAAATATCAAGAATGGGTAGGATAATCAGGTCCGCAAAAATGAAACTCACTACGCCACCGAAACCAATTCCCCCTTTCCATAACACCGCTGCCAACGGTACATTGCCAACAGAACAGACAAAACTAATCATGGCAACGAGTGGGCCAACCAGTGGGCCTTCTATTTTTGCAATCGTGGGATTGCTGCTGAAGAAAAACGCTCGCCAGAAGGAGTCTGGAACCCACGCGGCTAATGCTCCAGCGATCAGCAGTCCAAGCACAATATCAACCCAGACGGATGCCCAGTCCATGACAAAATAGTTACTGACCGCCATAAAGCCTCTGCCACTAAACAACCGCGAAAGAAACGTCCCACCTGATACACTCATATCCATCGACGCGTGCCCTTCCATCCTGCCCACCAATCCCTTCTCGGCTTGTGTTTTTGCCATCTGCACGAGACCCGGTGTTAAGGTAAAATGGAAGATCAGTCCAATAAAGATTATCATCAGAATGCCGCCTATAAACTCTGCAGCGGTGAATTGCCATCCCATCAGGACGGTTAAAATAATCCCGAGCTCAATCACCAGATTGGTTGAGGCGAGTTCAAAGACCATCGATGAGGTAAAGCTTGCCCCTTTCACGAAGATGGAACGAGCAAGAGCGACGGCTGCATAAGAGCACGAGCTTGAGGCAATACCAAAGAGCGTTGCGAAGGTAAGACATTTGGGGCCATCACAACCAAGCGTTTTTGCCATTGCCTGATGCGGCACAAGGGCCTGGACGATTCCTGAAAGGGTAAAGCCAAGAATTAACGGCCACAGGATTTCCCAGAACATATTGAAGGAGGTATAGAGTGCTTGAGCGACGCTGTGTACTATTTGCATAGAATGCGGCCTCTCGATCTTTAAAGTTGTGCGTATGTTTGCCTTTAGCTAACGCTTGCTTCTCTCCACATACCCATACCCCCCTGGTATGGGTTTCTGCATAGATTATAGTTGGCAATGTCAAGGGTATAGGTATGCACATACTTGACAAAGGATTACGAACGCTCGTACGATATAAGACTGAACGAAGTGTTTCTGAGTACCTTTCTATGATGCGGGCCGATCAAGCGGCGGTGGGCACGGTGAACCGGCCCCTACGGCCTATCGGTTCCGCTTTCGCCACCCATTGAGGACATAGACACTGCAATGAGGATCTACAATACTCTGACCCGCCAGGTTGAAGAAATTGTCCCTATAGAGGCGGGCAAGATTAAGATGTATTCATGTGGCCCCACCGTTTACCGTTACATCCACATCGGCAATTTACGTACGTTCACTATGGCCGATTGGCTACGTCGAGCTTTCGAATATCGCGGTTTTGAGGTGCTGCACGTCAAAAACATTACCGATGTAGGCCATATGCGGCAGGAGATGGTGGATCGCGGCGAGGATAAGATACTGGCCCAGGCACGCAAGGAGGGCAAAACGTCGTTACAGATCGCGCAGTTCTATACCGAGGCATTCCATGAAGATGAGAGCAAGCTAAACATTGAGCCTGCACAGATCTTCCCCCGCGCGACGCAGCACATTCCTGAGATGATCGCCATTGTTCAAGGCCTACAGGCTAAAGGCATTGCCTACGAGATTAACGGCAATGTGTACTTCGATATTAAACGCTTCTCTGAATACGGCAAGCTCTCGGGGAACCAGTTGGAGAATATGCTGGCAGGTGTGCGCGAAGGGGTAGTTGAAGACCGGCATAACGCTGAAGATTTTCCTTTGTGGAAAGCGGCGGAGCCTGGGCGCGAGATGGCCTGGGATAGTCCCTGGGGGCGCGGCTTTCCTGGCTGGCATATCGAGTGCAGCGCCATGTCAATGAAGTACCTCGGCGAGCATTTTGATATGCATACTGGCGGTGTGGACAACATCTTTCCGCATCATGAAGACGAAATTGCTCAGAGCGAAGCATATACAGGTCAGAAATTTGCGGACTACTGGGTGCATGCCCAGCATCTACTGGCTGATGGACAGAAGATGGCGAAATCCACCGGCAACGCCTATACGTGTTCTGAAATTGAGGCTCGTGGCTTTGATCCCGTGGCCTTGCGTTATTTTTACACAACGGCACTGTACCGCAGCCGTTTGAATTTTACCTTCAGGGCTCTGCAAGCGGCACAAACCACCCTGGAGCGGTTACGCGGACTGGCCTACCAGTTATTCTTAGCGGCCGATAGAGAACAGGTTTTTGCAGATGAACCGATTGAACCTAATTACTGGCAAGAGAGATTCCTGGCTGAGGTCGAGAACGATTTGAATATGCCCCGGGCTATGTCTGTAGCGTGGGCCATGTTGCGAGCACAAGATTGCGACGCGACTACCAGAGTGCGCCTGTTGCTCGATTTTGATCGCATCCTTGGCTTTGATCTCAAGGGCTATTTGCAGAGCGACTTACCACAACGCAAGGTTAACCCGCAGATATACCTGGCAACAGTACCGGCTGAGGTTGCTGAGCTGGTACAGGTACGCGAAAGCTTGCGTAGTCGTGGCGCATACATGCAGGCTGACGAAATACGCCATGAACTCGGATCTGCTGGTTATATAGTCGAAGATACTGCCCAGGGGGCACTTGTGCTGCCACGACGCCTGGAAGATGAGTTCACGGTACTTTCAAGCTCGTCCGATGCTCCTGATAATACCCAGGCACCTGATCTTTTTGAATTTTCGGTCAACCTGCTTGCACATAATAGCCGGGATGACTTGGAGCGCTGTATACAGAGCATTATCCGTCACAGCTATGGTCGTTCGTTAGAATTGGTGATCGTTGATAACGGCTCTACAGACGAGACATTGGGCTATTTACAGCAGTTGGCGCGTGGTGGTGACCTTAGCGGAGCGAAAGGACAGCTTATCGGCTTGCAGGTATTATTCGCCGATCACAATATGGGTTTCGCTGCGGGACGAAATGCCACGATGCGTGCCAGTAGAGGACGTGACATCGTGCTGATGGACACTTCTATAGAAGTCAGGGGTGATCTCTGGGAACCGTTAGCTATGACACTGGCCGACCGCAACATGGGAGTTGTGGGACCATATGGCTTGGTGACGGATGACCTGCGTGAGTTTTATGAATCTGGGGGGCCTGATGTAGATGCTATCGAGGGATACCTGATGGCTTTTCGTCGAGAGCTGCTGCAGGAGGTTGGCTGGATTGATGAGCGCTTCCGTTTCTACCGCTTGATGGATATTCATTACAGCTTCTTCTTCAAGACATCGGGCTATCGTGTCCTGACAACGCCGCGAGTGGCTGATTATGTCGAAAGGCATCCACACCGTGAGTGGTTCAGCTTGAGCGAGGAAGACCGTGCCACTAAGAGTAAGAAGAATTATGACATCTTTCGTGATCGCTGGCACCATGGAGAGAGCCTGCTGGTAGCTAATTACCGGCAGAGCAACCTGTGGCGCGGGCATGATCATCCCCATCATGTCGAGGGGATTCGTTCCCATACCCCTGACGAGCTACCTTCGGTTGGAGCCATGCATACCCATATGCACCGGCACTGGCCTGATCATTCGCATGAGCATGCTCATTACCACGAGACCAGGTAAGTAAGACAGGAGTTTATATGCATAAGGACCCTATGATTGTAACTGCTCCAGAGTTGTTGCGTCATCTGGATGCAGAACAGGTTGTCATGTTGAATGGCGATATAGGGCCGTTAAACGCAGAACAGGAAGAGGCCCTGTGCGCTTTTGTTGAACATGGAGGTGGGTTGGTATGCACGGGAGACGCGGCAGAGGCCTACCGAGAATATCCCTTGTTGGGCGAGGTGCTTGGGCATATTCATGGCACCTGCACGCCGCGCAGCGAAATTATCGTTCGTGTAGCTACGCCTGATCACTACCTGACACGCCGTATGGATACTTCCTTTGCTGTGTATGAGGGGGTGTATGTGCTGGATATTGTGCCTCGTGATGCTGAGATTTTATGGTATGCTTCGTGGCGCTACACAAAGTGTACCGTTGCATATGCACGCGATTATGGACTGGGGCGTGTTTTCTGCACTGTGTTAGGCAGTGATCCTGAAACACAAACTCTGCCCGCGTTCCGGCAGATGGTGGAACGCGCAATTCGCTATGTGGCAGGCGCAGAGACTCGTGAGTACGCGAAGCGGGTAGCGATGATCGGCTATGGAGCGATTGGCTTCGAGCATGGCACTGCCATCAGCAACGTGCCAGGATTGGAATACGCGCTGGTATGTGATCGCAACGAGGAACGTTTAGCAGTAGCACGCCAGGCTTTTCCGGGGGTAAACACCTGTACGGACCTTGCGCAGGTTGCTGAAGACCCGAGCATTGATGTAGTGATTATCTCTACGCCCCCTAACACACACGCTGCTGTCTCCATGCAGATGCTGCATGCAGGCAAGCATGTTGTTTCAGAAAAGCCTTTTTGTTTGACTACAGCCGAAGCAGATGAGATGATCCGGCTGGCGAAGGGATATCAACTGGCGCTGACCGTCTATCAAAGCCGGCGTTGGGATCCAGACTACCTGGCGATTCAGCAGGTACTCAAACGCCAGGCCATTGGCGATGTCTTTCATATGGAGACGTTCATAGGCGGCTATGAGCATCCCTGTGACTACTGGCACTCACACGAGCCCATTTCAGGCGGGGTCTTTTATGATTGGGGCTCACACTACCTGGACTGGATCCTGCAACTTATTCCTGATGCGGTGGTGAGTGTGAGGGGCCTGGAACATAAACGTGTCTGGCATGATGTGACCAATGCCGATCACTCCTGTGTGTACGTGCGCTTCGCCAATGGACAGCAGGCAGAATTCATGCACTCCGACATTGCCGCCGCGATGAAGCCTAAATGGTATGTCCTGGGGACGCAGGGCGCGATTGTAGGGCAATGGCGACAGGAAACGGTAAAGACAAGGCGCTGGTCAGGTGATCTGATCGAAGAACGCCTGAGACCCGCGGAGGCGCTTCCAGAACTGTACGTTTATACACGGGAGATGAGTGGGGCTATTCACGAGCAACATTTGATGCTGCCAGAAGCGCCGCCGTATGCCTTTCATCGCAACCTGGCAAATCATTTGCATTGTGGTGAGCCACTGGCTGTAACTCCAGAGGAATCAAGGCGTAATATTGCTGTGATGGAGGCGGCGAAGCTTTCGGCTGGGCGTGGGGGGGAGACTATCTTTTTAGAGTGCTAATCTCACCATACTTTTCTGCGTTCTTCCTGGTCATCATTGTTGGGTTTACCCCAACCTCCCCCGCCTGGTGAGAGAATGGTCAATCGATCTCCAGGCGATGCCAGAAAGTGTACCTTGCCTGGCAAAGTTGCCTCTTTGCCCTCGCGCTGTAGGCGATTCTCGCCGCACTTACCGGGCTCTCCTCCCTGTAGTCCGTAGGGTGATCTGCTTCGCCGCTCGGTCAGCAGGGTTACTTCTGTTGGCACTTCGAAGGATATTTCTCGTACGAGACCATCACCGCCTCGAAACGCGCCGTTTCCACCAGAATGATCGCGCAATCGATACGCAGTAACGCGCATGGGATAGGCATATTCGAGGGCTTCGACGGGGGTGTTGAGTGTATTGCTCATATGCGTATGAACGCCTGAGAGGCCATCAAGACCAGGCCTGGCTCCCATGCCGCCTCCCATTGTTTCATAGTAAGCGAATGGCTGCCCTGTGCGCGGGTCAATGCCCCCGGCTGTGATGTTATTCATCGTGCCCTGGCTCGCGGCGGGAATGATGTCAGGCAGTGCTGAGGCCAGTGCTCCGAGTACAACGTCTGTAATGCGCTGTGAAGTTTCGACATTACCCTGTGCTACCGCCGCAGGTGGGCGAGCATTTACTACGGTCCCTGCGGGCGCGATTACCGTTACCGGCGCGAATGTACCATGGTTCATTGGCGCGTCACCTGGCATAAGACAACGCACGACGTAATATGTTGCCGATTTGGCGACTGAGGCGACTGTGTTAACATTCCCACGTGTTTGCGGTGCACTGCCTGAGAAGTCAACGGTGAGCGTATCACCCTGCACAGTGACGCTGGCGGTTATCGCGACGGGTTCGTTATTGATGCCGTCGTTATCAAGATAATCCGTAAACTCGTAGCAACCATCTGGGATTGCCGCTATAGTCGCCCTGGTGATGCGTTCAGCGTAGGCGATTAGCGCGTCTATATGTTCTTCTGTGGCCGGCAGGCCCCACCTGTCTATGAGTTCTTGCATGCGCCGTATGGCGGTATTGTTGGCAGCAATTTGGGCGGACAGGTCGCCACGGCGTTCATGAGGCGTGCGAACATTGCGTAGTATGAGATCGAGCGCTACGTGATTCGGTTGACCCGCCTCCCAGAGTTTAATTGGTGGAATGATGATGCCTTCCTGGTGGATTTCGGTTGCTATGGGCATCGAGCCGGGCGACATGCCTCCAACATCGGCATGATGGGCACGGTTAGCAGCAAAACCTACCAGGTGTTGTTTTCCATCGCTTTGAACGTATATTGGCGCAATAATGGTAATGTCCGGGAGATGTGTTCCTCCTAAGTAAGGATCGTTTAGCACGATGATGTCACCTGGGGAGAAGTGATCGAATGTTTCGAGCGCAGACGCGACTGAGTCGGGCATTGAACCGAGATGGACCGGGATGTGAGCAGCCTGGGCAACAAGCCTTCCTTGTCGATCAAAAAGGGCACATGAGAAGTCGCGCCGCTCTTTAATGTTTGGAGAATAACTACTGCGGGTCAGGACGGCTCCCATCTCTTCGGCTGTAGCGGTCAGCGCACTTCTGAACAGTTCCAGGCTGATAGGATTTACTGGCGTCTTGTTGCTCATCTGTCCCTCATTCCTTTGCTATTGCTGCATACTGGCGATGATATTCCCATAGGCATCGATCTCTGCCAGCCAGCCGGGTGGCAGCACTGTTGTTGTATCGTACTGGGTCACGATGGCCGGGCCTGCGAAGGAGAGACCTGGCATAAGTTCCTCTCTTGCATACACCGCGGTATCCTGTGGAGTTGCGTCTGCGGGGTTGAAGATGACCAGTCGAAATGCTTTGGGTGTTAAAGTTTTGTGTGTACCGGCATCTATTTTTTCTAAAACGGGGCGCGCGGGACTGCTATGTGCCTTGACACGTACATTCACCACTTGAACTCGCTCGCGCGGATTATTATAGCCGAATCTACGCTCATGCGCTGCATGAAAATTGGCGACTGCCTCTGTGACTTCAGCGTCGAATGGTACCACGATCTCGTAGGATTGTCCAACGTAGCGTAGATCGAGGAAACGCTCTAGAGTAACTTGCTCAGGCGCAAATCCTTCACGGGCAAGGTCGGCTTGCCCTTGTTGCTCCAGCTCTGCAAAGACCATCTCCACTCTATCTTGTGCCTCTTCTGCGGGGATCATGATAGTACGAACATAGTCTTTAATAATATCCGCGACCAGCATACCAAGGGCTGAGAGTACTCCTGGCGTTGCCGGAATCAGGACTTTGGGAATCTGTAACGCGGCTGCGAGTTCACAGGCATGGAGAGGTCCGGCACCGCCAAAGGCCACGAGTATGAAGTTGCGTGGATCGAAACCTCGCTCGACGGAGATGACGCGAATAGCGGCCTCCATATTGGCATTGACGATGCGGATAATGCCCAGTGCTGCTTGCTCTGGACTTGCACCGAGGCGTTCAGCGATGGCTGCTACTGCTGTGTGCGCCTGTGCAGCATCGAGTGACATCGAGCCACCGAGGAATGCCTCTGGAATCAGTCTTCCCAGCACAACGTTAGCATCGGTTACGGTGGGTTCCGTTCCTCCACGACCATAGGCAGCGGGTCCGGGGACAGCGCCTGCCGATCCTGGACCGACTCGTAATGCTCCGCCAAGGTCAAACCAGGCTATACTGCCGCCGCCAGCCCCAACCGTGTTGATATCGATCATGGGCAACTTAATAGGATAACCGCCGATCTTGCCATCCGTAGTCTCAACAATTGCGCCATCGAAAAGTGCCACGTCGGTGGACGTTCCTCCGATATCAAGCGTAATGGCGCGTTTGAAGCCGGAGGCTTCAGCGACGAAAGCGGCACCGACAACTCCTGCCGCCGGACCTGAGAGAAGGGTGCGAGCGGCCTCTCGTCTCGCTGTTGCATTCGAAATAGAGCCACCATTCGATTGCATGATGCGCAGCGATGTATGCCTTGGAAGTGACTCTTCTAGCCGCGCGAGGTAGCGATCTATCAGAGGTCCGACGTACGCATTGAGCACAACCGTACTGGCGCGCTCATACTCGCGGAACTCCGGCAGCACCTCGTACGAGGCTGAGACATAAAAGCCGGCTGCGCGCGCTTCCCCGGCTAGTTTGCGCTCATGAGCAGCATTGGCGAAGCTAAAAAGGAGGCAGATGGCGATTGCTTCGACATTTGCCTCCAACAATTGCTCAATGGCAGCCTTGAGCGATGTCTCGTCGAGGGGGATCAGTACCTCGCCAAGCTCGTTGAGACGCTCTATAACCTCAAAGCGCAGTGCGCGAGGCACCAGGGGAGGCTCTTTCTGAACTCTCAGATCATAGAGTTTTGGACGCGTTTGCCTGCCGATCTCAAGCACATCGCGAAAACCGGCGGTTGTGATCAGGCCGGTACGCACACCTTTGCGTTCGAGTACCGCGTTGGTTGCGACTGTCGAGCCATGCACCAGTGCATGGAGGTTCTCTGCCATGCGAAGGTTAGCCAGGCCCTGAAGGATGGCTTGCGAGGGGTCATCAGGAGTGGAGAGGATTTTGTGAACTCGAATTTTACCTTCCTGCAGAAGGACAAGGTCGGTAAATGTGCCTCCAGTGTCAACTCCAACAAATAGTCCGGTCATTAGTAAATTCTTCTCTTTCACTGCGAGATGTTGTCTTCTTCCTAATTATGCCATTCTATGTCCTTCTTGAACAGTCGAGGGCTTTGTGAAATAGATATTCCCAAGGGGTGAAATGCAATCGTATAATGTATAATGACAAGGGCTTATATTGCTTTGTGCAGATGCTCGAATTCAAGTATCTGCGTTCTGGGAAGGCAGAGATATCATGGCGATTGAGTTGCCATTATTTCCATTAAATGTCGTACTCTTTCCGGGTGCAGAGCTACCGCTGCATATTTTTGAGCCGCGTTATCGTTTGATGATTAACGAGTGTTATGATGAGAAGAAACCGTTCGGTGTCGTTCTGGTGCGTCCAGAGAGTGAGCACTTGCAGGAGGAGCCATATCCGGTTGGCACTATGGCGGAGATCGAGGCGCTCGACCGGCTGGATGATGGGCGAATGAACCTGATCGCCAGGGGTATGCAGCGGTTCCGTATTCTCAGCCAGCATCGCGAGAAACCCTATCTATCAGCATTGGTGGAAATATACGAGGATGAAAGCGAGCCGGAGCAGGCTCTTCTCACCTATGCTGATAAGGCGCGAGATCTATTCAATTCCTACCTGGAAATCTTGCTGGAAGTGGTTGGTAAGCAGGATATCCAATTCAGCCTGCCTGCAGAGCCGGAGGAGCTTTCTCACTTCATTGCCTATTTTCTAGATCTGCAAGATGAAAAGAAGCAGCATTTTTTGGAGCTGACATCAACGCTACAACGCCTGGAGGGAGAAATAGAGGCATTACGCCGGGAAGTGCCGGTCATGCGTCAAATGCTCTCAATGAGTTCGCGCTTTCGCCCAACGGACCCCGATCGCAGTATTCTCAATTGAGGGAAATTGTTGAAGGTGAATATATTCTTACGAACAGAGGAGGATATTTTATGCCGCCCGTGCCGTCAGACAACGACGTCCCATTTCCCCGTTACCCTCTCACCCAAATGGTCGTGGCCCCGCTTACCGGTCAGATGATTGGGCTGAATGGGTCATCGTTCGTGATTGCTGAATGGGCCGATCGTGGTGCCCCGGTGGGTCCACCGCGCCTTATCGCCCCTCCGCATGTCCATTACACCGATGATGAGGCGTGGTATGTCCTTGAGGGGATGCTGACATTCCGCCTCGGCGACCAGGAGGTCGAGGCTCCTGCTGGGACAGCCGTGTTCGCGCCGCGTGGCGTCCCGCATACGTACTGGAATCCCCGCTCTACTGCTGCGCGCTATCTCCTCATTATGACGCCGAATATCAGGCAGCTGATCAATGAACTTCACGCGGCTAGTGAACGCGACCCCACTACCATGCAAGCGATCTATCACCGGCATAACTCAGCGCTCGTGCCTTAAGGCAGACGAATGGGTTCATCTTATGCTAGTTTTCGACGCTCAGATGATCGCCTGGGCAACGGCTCGGCCAGCGACACGACCAGAGAAGAGGCAGCCGCCAAGAAAAGTTCCTTCCAGTGCTCGGTAGCCGTGCATGCCCCCGCCACCAAAACCTGCCACTTCACCAGCAGCATAGAGACCAGAAATCGGCTGATCATCCGCTTGAAGCACACGGCCAGCAAGGTCGGTTTTCACTCCTCCCAGGGTTTTGCGCGTGAGAATGGATAGTCGTACGGCAATCAAGGGACCAGCGGCGGGATCGAGCAGCCGGTGCGGTTTCGCCACGCGAACGAGTCGGTCTCCCAGATACGCGCGCATCCCGCGGATGGCTATCACCTGGGCGTCCTTACTGAAAGGATTCCGTATCTCCCGATCGCGAGCGACAATCTCCTGCTCCAGCTCGGTTGGGTCAATCAATGCCTCTCCAGTCCGTTCATTCATGGCGCGGACCAGAACAGGGAGGGTGCGTTGCACGAGAAAGTCCACTCCCTTCCTCTTGAAGGCTTCGATGGGGCCAGGCGCACCAGGGAGGACCCGGCTGAGCGTCTTGCGAATGCTCCGGCCCGTCAAATCCGGGTTCTGTTCGGAGCCAGACAGGGCAAACTCGCGTTCAATGATGCGCTGGTTGAGCAGGAACCAGGAATAGTCATACCCGGACGTGGTGATGTGTTGGAGTGCCCCGAGCGTATCAAAGCCAGGGAAAAGCGGGGCAGGTAAGCGATGCCCTCGCGCATCCAGCCACAGAGGTGATGGTCCACTCAAAATACGGATAGCATGGCGGCTCCAGATCGGCGCGTAGTTGTGAATGCCCTCTGGATAATGCCACATTCGATCGGGATTGATGAGGTGTCCCCCGTTCGCCGCGACTACTTCAAGCATGCGTCCGTCAACGTAGTCGGGCACCCCCGAAATCAGTCGCTGGGGAGGGGGTCCCAGGCGTTGCGGCCAGTTGCGGCGCACCAGATCATGGTTGCCACCAATGCCTCCCGAGGTCACGATCACAGCCTGCGCTTTTAGATGGAATTCCCCCACAACGGTCCGGGAACTGGGCGCACCACGCTCGACAGCGCTCGGTTCCAGCACCTCACCCTGGACGCCGTCAACTACGCCGCCGCTCATGCACAACGCGGTTACACGATGCCGAAAGCGCAAGGTCACCGTTCCTTGCTGCTCCCCTGCGCGCACGCGCCGGACAAATGGCTCTACGACCCCCGGACCGGTTCCCCAAGTGACGTGAAAGCGTGGCACCGAATTGCCATGCCCTGTCGCAAGATACCCTCCGCGCTCGGCCCATTGCACAATCGGAAAAGTGCGGAGACCCTGGGCACGTAGCCAGGAGTATTTCTCGCCTGCCGCAAAGGCGACGTAGGCTTGTGCCCATTGACGAGGCCAATAGTCTTCCTCCCGATCAAACCCCGCGCTGCCAGACCAGTCCTGCCAGGCCAACTCATAGGAATCGCGAATACCCAGCCGCCGCTGTTCCGGCGAGTTGACAAAGAACAAGCCTCCAAAGGACCAGAACGCCTGTCCTCCTAGCGACGCTTCTGGCTCCTGCTCGAGGATGATGACTCGTCGTCCCGCATCGATGAGTTCTGCTGCGGCGACCAGTCCTGCCAGGCCAGCCCCAACAATGATTACATCCGCCTCATCTTGCATATCTTGTTCTCCTTCGTTGGAATAATATCTGTGGCCCGTTCTTTGCGGCAGCATCGAAACAGGAGACAACGCGATGCCAGTGTGTTCGTCACTTGCAGCCCACACGCACGGATCAGGCCAGAAGAGGATCTTTAGGGAAGATCGTTTTGTGTATCTATGGGTTACTGTAAAACGGATGAGTAGTTCCTGTCAAGAGAACCGGTTCACACGCGCTTTCCTTGAAGAGAGCGAGCCGCATCTGGTTGTGAAAGGGGCTGACGGCAAGATTGTGGGAGAGTGGCACAAACACCCCACATGAAAACGTGGTAGACTGCTTCAGAGGAGTGAAGCAAATGACACCCTACCAACTCCAATCAGATCGATTAACTCTTTACTACGATCAGGGGAGGGGTCTCTTGCTCTTCCGTAACGGAATGGAGGCTAAGAAATACGCTCCTCGTTCATGAAGGATAGGGAAAATGACCCATGGCCGAGTATGCTAGTTTTCGACAAAAATTAGATGCTGTACTGCGAACACTGGATGTGAAGCGGATACAAAGCTTTCTTATAGCCGAGGGACAATGGAGCCCTGGCACACCTGCTGAGCCTGAATTTGCCATGTGGATGATGATTGCTGGAAGTCCAACGCTGCGCGATTTGCATGAGCAAGCCAGGAAGTGGTTGGTAAGTCATGGGCATCAGGCTGATGCTGAGGCTGTGTTGGGGAGAGGTAAGAATGTCACTGGAAAGCAGGGGAAGAAGAATGTAAGGCGGAGGTAAAACGCGCAGTGATTTTAAGCCGTTCTACTATATGAGTTCGCAGGGCATACTTTGCCTGGCGAACTCATATAGTAGAATTCTACTTCTCTTGTTCTGATTTCTGTTTCTGGTACTGTGCGATGATTTCCTGCTGAATATTTGGGGGGACTTCTTCGTACTGGTAGAATTCCATCTTGAAGGAGCCGCGCCCCTGTGTGATTGAGCGCAGATCGGTCGTATAGTGCAACATTTCGGCCTGGGGCACGTTTGCAGTGATCTGCTGCATGCCGTTACCTACAGGAGTCATGCCGAGTACACGTCCGCGCTTGGTATTGATGTCGCTCATCACATCACCCATATTGCCTTCGGGTACGGTGATGGTGACAGTCATGAGCGGTTCAAGGATGGTGGGACTTGCCTGTGGCACAGCCTCCTGCATGCCCAACGAGGCGGCAATTTCAAACGACTGCGCAGACGAATCTACAGGGTGATACTTGCCATCTACCAGGGCCACCTTGATATAGACCATCGGGTTGCCTGAAATGAAGCCACGCTTGAGTGATTCTCGCACACCTTTTTCGACACCTGGAATATATTGTCCAGGTACCACGCCGCCGACAATCTTGTCCTCAAAGACAAAGGTTTCTTCACCGCCAAACGGCAATGGTTCGATCTCCAGCCAAACATCGCCAAATTGTCCATGTCCGCCGCTTTGCCGCTTGTGACGCCCATTGGCACGGGCCTTTTTGCGGATCGCCTCACGGTAGGAGATACGTGGTTCGCGTACCTCGAGGTCCACGCCATATTTGCGTTTGATGCCCTCGACAACGATCTGAATATGCGATTCGCCCATACCGGAGAGCAGCACTTCGGCGGTTTGTGGATCACGTGCGACACGCAGTGTGCGGTCTTCTTCTACGATACGTGCCAGTGCATTGCTCATTTTATCCAGGTCGGCTTTACTCTTGGGGAAGACGGCTACAGTATACACAGGCTCCGGGAAGTTGATCGGTTCCAGGGCAGTAGTTGTATCTTTACTGCTAGTAAGAGTATCTCCAGTATGAGTATTGGAAAGTTTAGTTACTGCCCCGAAATCACCGGCCGGAATCTCTGTCGCGTTTTCTTGCATTTTGCCGCGCTGGATGATCAGTTGTCCAATACGCTCATCGGCCTTTGTCTGCACGTTAAAGACATGGCAATCTGACTTGAGCGTACCACTGTAAACACGGAAACTGCTGATAGTACCTACTTGTGCTGCCGCGGTCTTAAAGACGAACATCGAGAGGTTGCCATCAAAGGCCTGCGCGTCTTCTGGTACAGCATCTGCCGCAGCTGGTATGTAATCGGCAATAGCATCGAGGAGCGTCTGTACGCCGATGTTTTTGCTTGTCGAAGCACAGAGAACCGGAACCAATTGGCCGCTGCGTATTCCCATTTTGACGACGGAGAGGATTTCCTCGTCGCTCAGTTCTTCGCCCTCCAGGAACTTCTCCATAATGGTGTCGTCGCTCTCGACCGCCGACTCGATCAGTTGTTCGCGGTAAGTGCTGATTTTGTCTTTTAACTCAGCTGGAACGGGGACTTCCTGTACTTTGTTGCCTCCCTCAAAGGTGTAGCCCTTCTGTGAGACGAGGTCTATGACGCCTCTGAAGCTAGCCTGTTCACCGAGAGGTAGTTGTAAGGGGACGACTTTTAAACCGAACTGCTTGCGTAGCGATTCCAGAGCCTGGTCGAAGGAGGTATTTTCACGATCAAGCTTGTTGACGAGCACCATACGCGGCAGGTTGCGCTCGCCGGCGTATTGCCAGGTGAGTTCTGTGCCGACTTCGACGCCTTTTTCGGCCGTCACTACGACGAGGGCAGCGTCAGCGACACGCAGGCCAGCTTTCACTTCACCCACAAAGTCTGCATAGCCAGGGGTGTCGATAAAGTTGATCTTGGTATTTTTCCATTCGACGGGTAGCACCTTGGTGTTAAGCGTCATGCCACGTTTTAATTCATCGGGATCGTGATCGGCGACCGAACTGCCTTCATCTACTTTGCCCTGTCGCGTCACGGCGCCGCTATCGTAGAGCGCCGCGTCTACCAGAGATGTTTTGCCTGTTCCGACATGGGAGATCAATGCCACATTGCGAATATGTTCCGCTGTATAGACCTTCATGAAACCTATAATCCTCCTGAATATCTATGCACGAGGTAACTTATGCAGACTACATAGTTGGTGAGTTAGCTCTTGTAGACCGCTTGCATCCCCACGCCATTTGTTATGTATGCCGGTCAGAGTGAAATAAAATACGTCTATCCGGTTCATTCGGTGGTATATTCTAGTATAGCAGTATCACGCAGTTTGTACAACAGCATTTGAGAAGATTTTGGTGGAGGTCATTTAAGTGATTACGCTTCCAAAGGCCATTACTTTTGATTGTTACGGCACACTTATAGACTGGGAAAGCGAAATCCAGCAGTTCTTTGCCCAGAGATTGGCGTTGAAACATGTTGAGGGAATCGATACGCGTGCCTTGCGAACCCGGTGGGAGGAGATCCAGTTCAGCTCTATCCAGCAACACTATCGTCCCTACCGGCAGGTGCTACAAGACACGATGAAGATGGCTTTTGACGCGTTCCATCTCCCTTACGATGAGAAAGATGGAGAAGCGTTTGTGAATGCGATGGGCCATTGGGGGCCGTTTCCTGATACGAAAGACGCAATCCTGGATTTACAGAAATATGTGAGGGTTGTATTAATCACCAACACGGATAATGCGATTATCGCTGAGACCGAGCGAACACTGGGCGTGAAGTTCGATGAGATTATCACTGCTGAGCAGGCGAGGGCCTATAAACCCAGCCACAAGGGATTTCTCCTGGCGCGGGAAAGATTGGGATTGCAGGTAGCAGAGATCTGGCATGCTGGATTTGGCTTCAGGTACGATATCGTGCCCGCAACTGAACTGGGGTACACGACGGTGTGGGTCAACCGGCAGGGTGAGGCGCGCCCTGTGGATGTGAAGGAGACTTTTTTGGTGGGAGATATGCGGACATTGGCCTATCTGGTTAAGGGGATTGCAGCTTCATAGTGAGGCTTTTTCTATTGTTCTAGCTCTCTACTGCTGTTATACTGAGTAACAAATTTCATTGCTCGACAAGAACACAAGGGAGAAAACATATGACAGTAGATATCAGCGACATCGAGAACATCATCGCGCAAGAAAACACCTGGAGGCAGACACAGACTATTAACTTGATTGCCAGCGAGAATACTCCCAGCGAGGCGGTACGACGTGTGCAAGTCTCTGACTTCATGGGACGTTATGCCGAAGGGCATCCCAACGAGGGCGATAAGACAAATCGCTATTACCAGGGAACCCGTTATATCGACGAGATTGAGCGCATGGCAACTCAAGAGATTATTGACCTCTTCAACGCCAAACAGGCTGATGTGCGCCCGATTAGCGGCAATGCTGCCAACACTGCTATTGCAATGGGATGGCTGCGAGGGGGTGATACGGTTGTTGCTAACTCGACCGATGCGGGTGGGCATATCAGCCATGGTCCAGTAGGAGTATTTGGCCGGCGCATTCAGAATCGGGGCCAATCACTGAAATTGGGCAGTCCGAATTCCATCAATCTGCATTATCTGCCGCTTACCGGGGATCATTACCATATTGATGCCACGAAAACTATTGAACTTATTGACCGTGTTTCTCCACAGCTTGTAGTTATGGGCAAGAGCCTGTTCCTCTTCCCTGAACCTGTTTCGGAAGTGGCGGCTTTCTGCAAGACCAGGGATATTCCACTGCTCTATGATGCTGCACATGTATTGGGGCTGATCGCAGGCGGCGAGTTTCAGTCTCCCTTGCAGGAGGGTGCAACGTGGATGACTGCCAGCACCCACAAAACCTTCCCAGGCCCTCAAAGAGGTGTCATTCTTGGCAACCTTGATGATGAAGCCGAGAAAAAATACTGGCCCGCCGCTGATCGTGGTGTTTTTCCTGGCACGTCAAGTAACCATCACTTAAATACTTTGCCTGCGCTGGTGGTTGCCACGCGCGAAATGAAGAAGTACGGTAGAGACTATGCCAGACAAATTGTGCGCAATGCACAGGCGCTTGGCCGCGGCCTGGACGAACTCGGTACGCCTGTCGAGGCCCGCGATTTTGGCTATACCAAAAGCCATATGATCGCTGTGAACGTGTCACAGTGGGACGGGGGCGTCGAAGTTGCCAAACGTTTAGAGGCAAACGATATTATCGTGAACTACAACATGGTTCCCGGTGATACCGACCCACGGAACCCCTCGGGCTTGCGCATTGGCGTGCCGGAAATGACACGCTTTGGTATGGGTGAGCGGGCCATGGGTGAACTGGCGCAGTTGATTCATGATGCCATTCGCGGGAAGAATGTGAAAGAGCAGGTGCATGCGCTGCGCGGACGTTTTTTAGAGATGAAGTATGTTGTAAACGTCAAGGGGATAGTGGCTCATCCCTAAAAAAAGTGAGCCTGCTTGCTTGTGGTCGAGAAGAGGATCAGAAGGGGATGAAGAGGAAGGGCTTGAGATACTCAAGGAAACAGAGAAGGGAGAACTTATGCGCGACGCAGGACGGGTAAGCGCAATAAGTCAAAATTGGCACGACCGAACATCAGCCTTTTTTGCAGTTTTAAGCAGTTGACCTGCGCTTCAACGGGGCCATTACTCCACTCTGAAGTGAACGTGGCGCGCACAGCGGCGTAATCGTGCCGGATGCCATTGGCAAAGCTCTTAAGTTCGCGAATGCCACTCCGCTCAGCTTGTGCAAGCCAACTATCCAGCTCCGTGTCTCGATGTTCGGCCAGCATCGAGACGAAGGCTTGAGTCAGGTCATAAGCCATGTCGAGATCACCATGAGCCGCGCGGATTTGCGCGACCTGCTGACGTTGCTTCTCGTCAAGCCTGACAGCTTGGCTCACATAAAGCCAGGCGGCTCGCGCTGGGGACAGGCGGCGTTTGATGCAGGGTTTGGCGGCAGGATCCACAGGTCCACTGACTTTGGCCCCATCGGCAGACAGTTCGAGCTTCGCCGAGGTTCCTGCTGCCTGATGGTGCTTGCGCACGCTCGAAATGAAGAGGCGAAACAAGGCCTCTGAGCCGGTGTAACCAAGCTCTTTGACTTCTGCGTAAAGCTGAGAGCCATTCCAACAGCCAGCCGATCCTTCGATCGAGCATGTAGGACTTGTAGGGATCGAGCATGCTTCCTCGATACGGGGGTCTGCTTCGCTCCGGAAAGGACTCTGAGACTAGAAACGTATGCACCGTCTGCCGGGACATGTGCAGACGACGAGCAATCTCTCGCTCGGAGATGGCCTGCTGATGGAGCGCTCGCACAGCCTCATAGCGGGCGGCTCTATTGGCGCGTGATACCTGGCTCCGAGACTGGGCAACCGAGACATGCGCTGATCTGGCGGGGATGTGGCGTGGCTCTTGTGACATCGACCGCCACTGCTTCTCAGGCTCGTCTGGCTTGGGCGCTTCTGGGAGAGTACTCTCCCGTCGTTTTCCCTGTGCGCGGAGAGGAATGCCATCGGAACAGTCCTCTTCCACTTCCGGCAACACTTTCTGCTTGCGCGCCATCAGCTCTTTGAGCCCATCACGCAGGTTTTTCAACAGGTGAAATTTGTCTGCAATCGGCTTCGCTTGAGGGGCGCCTTTCTTGGCGGCAGCCGCATACTCTCCTCCTCGATCGCGGCTGATGACATCTATTTCCGGGTGGGTAAGTAGCCAGGCAGTGAGCGTTTCCTCCTTGCGATCGGCAAGGAGATCGATCGTGCAGCGCTTCTCAAGATCCACCAGGATCGTACCGTAGGTCTGGCCCTTTTTCCAGGCCCAATCATCCACACCAAGGATGCGTACCGACGTTGGGGGCGGGCATGCGACCGCCCGCAGACGACGAAGAAGCGTGGGAGCCGAAACGAGCATCCCCAGCGATGGTGCCACCCGCTCACTCACCTCGGCGCTGGTGGCTAAACCGAGTGCGGGAAGCCGCATCGCGTAGCCGATTGGTCATGCGCGCATACGATTGCACCAGCTCAGGAAGCCTCTCCGTGAAAATCTGGCGCGGGCAAGCGGGTGTGCTACAGACAAATTTGCGGACCTTCAGAGCTAAGATGACGCGACGACCTGCACAGGGCAGATCAGCTACCGTTCTCACATAGGTTCCGTGCACCCGTTCTGATGGCTGCTGGCAGAGAGGACAGGCAGCACAGGGAAGCCGACAGGCGATGTGAACTACCAATTCAGTCGTGGCCGGACGAACCGACGAGATGACGATGCCATCAGGAAGAGAGAACAAGAGGGAAGCGATGTCCAAATTACCCATCGATGAGACCATCCTTGCCATGTGGCAACGCCACAATTCATCGATGGGAGTCTATCAGAGAATCACACGGCTGTCGAAGCAAGCAGGCTCACTTTTTTTAGGGATGAGCCGGTACATAGACATCAGCAAGAATGCAAAACGCCGCCTCGGAACCCTTCTAACCCTTGACGTTCTTATTGATGTAAATAAATTTTACTGATGTAAATAATCTTTACTGATGTAAATAATATAGAACATTATTGAAATGTTTAGATCTGTTTATTCATCGTCTACCAGGTGCTATTATGAATTTATATACTCCATTAACCAAACATGTTATTAAACAGGACATCTGGACACCACTGGCCGGTTACATCAGTGGCTTATCTGCTCTCGCTGTAAGGGCGTTATTCCCTCAGGGAACAAATGCGCCTTTTCGGAAAGCGCGGGTTCCGGTTAATGCGACCAGGGCGAAAAGTGTTTCGCAAGCGACAGCCGCTGGTGTGAACCTGCAAGAACGCCTTTCCATCCCTCAGCTTGCCTATGTCGGGATACAAGTAAAGGATCAAATGCTGTCTATAGCCGAAGCATCACATGGCAATACCACAACACAGACGCACGCGCTGCTTTCCTCGAATGTGACGGATGAGATCCTTTACTGGCTAAAACAGGTTGCGCAACAGAAACGCCAGCAATATATCGCGGCTATGGTACAGGATGCAGGTCAGCACAAGGACCTGCGCTCCGCGCTCTGGCTGCAAGAGGACATTGTTCCTTATATAATAGAAAGGCAACCAGTTTCTCAAGCAGCAAACGTTGAAGACCTGGTACAAGAGGTAGTCTCCAGGTTTGACGAGAGCAATATCGCCTCCATACAGCTCAATGCCTCCCACGAGGTGCAAGTTGCTGAGCTTGTCACACTTGACGATTACCGTAAGACGGCCTCACAAGAAGATTTTGCGCAGTTGCTGGACCTGGCGCGCGCTTTGCAGGGGAAAAAGCTGGTGTTTATCAACGCTACACCTCGAGGTGGAGGCGTCGCATTGATGCGCCATGCCCTTATCAGGCTCCTCCGGCTGTTAGATGTCGATGCTCACTGGTATGTCTTGATTCCCAGAAAGGAAGCATTCGATATTACCAAATCCAAGTTCCACAATGTGCTACAAGCTGTTGCCCGTCAAGATACAGAGCTAACGGAAACAGACAAATTGCTCTACGAGGACTGGATGAAGGAAAATGCCGAGGCATTGCAGGGGGTGTTTCAACAAGCAGACATGGTCGTGATAGATGATCCTCAACCTGCTGGTTTGATCCCTTATATCAAGCAGGCGAACCCTGATGCCAAAATCATCTATCGTTCCCATATTCAAATTGTGGGGAGCCTGGCAAGCCTGCCGGGGACGCCTCAGCACGCAACGTGGCAATTTCTGTGGGACAAGATTCAGCATGCGGACTACTTGATCAGTCATCCAATGAAGATGTTCATCCCTGACAATGTGCCAGCAGAAAAGGTCTTCTACATGCCCGCCACAACTGATCCGTTGGATGGGCTGAATAAGCCACTGACAGAGGAGCAGATGTCCACCTACTTGAAGCTGTTCAATGCATTGCTGCTTGAAGATGGACAAGAACCTCTCGATGAACAGCGGCCCTATATTGTCCAGATTGCCCGGTTTGATCCTGCGAAAGGTATTCCCGATGTGCTGGATGCCTACAGGAAAGTGCGCCGTATGCTGGAAGAGCAGCAGCGGGTGATTCCGCAGTTACTCATCGCGGGTAACTGCTCCATCGATGATCCCGATGGCGTTCCCATCTACAATGGCATCAAGGAGATACTACGTTCGGAAAACTACGCTTCTTGCGCGGATGATGTCAAAGTCATGAGATTGCCGCATTGCGACCAGATTTTGAACACCCTCTTGAGAAAGAGCGCTGTGGTACTGCAATTGTCGACCAAAGAAGGGTTTGAAGTCAAAGTCACGGAAGCGTTGATGAAGGGGAAACCCGTGATTGCGTATAACGTTGGAGGGATTCCGCTACAAATTCAGCATGGCATCGATGGATACCTGGTCGAAGTTGGCAATACTACGCAGGTGGCGAAGCACCTTTACGACTTGCTGACAGATGCCGACAAGTATCAACAGGTGAGCCAGGCTGCATTTGAGCATGCTGGCAAAGATTACCTCACCATCACCAACGCTATCTGCTGGTTGTATCTTGCGTCACAACTCCTGAAAGGTGAGAAGATGCAGGGGTATTGCCAATGGGTGAAAGCTTTGGCGGATAGACAGTTTTGGGGAATCGAGAGCGGACCATCACTGGCGGTGAGCCGGTGATGAAGTAGACCTGGCCAGGACGCCTTTCCGGGCAGCCAGCCTCTGAAGAGGGGGCTTGACAGAACCGCTGGTGCGCGGTAGTCTTATGCTTATTCCTGCACTGGGAAGAAAAACCGGGTTATCAATCCAGATGGCGAAAGGCGCTCTGGCTTTAGTCGGGGTCACCAGTTGATCGAATCCCCGATCAGGCACGATATTTTTGGAGCGAAGTGGAACAGCATGAAACCACCACGTTTTCAGTATTGTGCGCCGCGCATCCTCGACGAGGCGCTTACTCTACTCGATCAATATGGCGAGGACACCAAAGTTTTAGCGGGCGGACAGAGTTTTGTGCCGCTGCTCAACATGCGTCTGGCAGGGCCGGCTTACATTGTGGACATCAACCATCTTTCCGAACTGCACTACATTGAATCTGAAGACGGGTATCTTGCGATTGGCGCGACCGTGCGCCAGCGCCAGGTTGAACGTTCGGGAATGGTGCAGGAGATGCACCCGCTCCTGATCGAGGTGATCAAACATATCGGTCACATGCAGATACGCAACCGCGGCACGATTGCCGGCAGCATGGCTCATGCCGATCCCGCTGCCGAACTGCCCGCCCTCCTGGCTTGCCTCGATGGAGAAATGCTGGCACAGAGCAGTCATGGTGAACGTGTCATCAAAGCAGAGGAGTTCTTTACTGGGTACCTATCTACAGCGCTTGAGCCGGGCGAAATGCTTACGGAGGTGCGCTTTCCTTTGATCGCACCACAGGCCGGCTGGGCATTTATGGAGTTCGCTCGCCGGTCAGGAGATTATGCGCTGGTTGGTGCTGCTGCTGTCGTCACTCCTACGCCAGATGACCGTTGCTTGTCGGCACAGATCGCTTACCTCGGCATCGCTGGTTTGCCTGTGCGAGGACATGCCGTCGAGGATATCCTCATAGGCACGGCACTCGATGATGCAGTTCTTGATAGCGCTGCCCAAGCCGCGCGTACACTAGTGAGTGATGACATGAGCGATGTGCATGCGACTGTCGAGTACCGGCGCGTGCTCACTGCGGAATTGACCCGGCGCGTGCTGCAAGCCGCCTGGCAGCGGCGAAAACACTAGCAAAGAAAGAAGAGCAGGGACGATGCAAGAGCAAGAAGAGGAAACACCAGCTTTCACTGAGGCGTGCGATATTGCAATGACAGTCAATGGTCATCACTACGAACGACGCGTGCCTGTGCGTCTGCTTCTTTCTGATTTTCTCCGTCATGATCTCCACCTTACAGGTACGCATGTTGGCTGCGAACATGGTGTTTGTGGTTGCTGCACTGTGCTGCTGAATGGAGAGGCCGTACGCTCCTGTCTGATGTTTGCAGTACAGGCAGATGGGATGGCGGTGACGACCATTGAGGGGATGGCTGGAAGCAATAACGATTTGCATCCCATCCAGCAGGCTTTCCGGGAGAAGCATGGACTGCAATGCGGCTTTTGTACTCCTGGTATAATCATGTCTGTACATGCCATGCTCCGTGAGAATCCCGATCCAAGCGAGGAAGAAATCCGTCATGAGCTTTCCGGCAATATCTGCCGCTGTACCGGTTATCAAAATATTGTCGAGGCGGTTAAGCTTGCCGCAGAGCGCTTACGCCACCAACAGATGGAGGTGCAGTGATGGCCACACGTTGGTTCGGCGCCCCCGTTCAACGGTTGGAAGACCCACGTTTACTGCGTGGGCGGGGCACGTTCGTTGATGATATCGATCTGCCAGAGATGTTGCATGCCGCAGTGTTGCGCAGCACGCATGCACGGGCCCGCATCGTCACTATTGATACCAGCGCTGCTCGCGCACTCCCTGGTGTACATCTCGTGCTGACAGCCTCTGACCTGGGCGAAGTTTTAGAACCCTCTCCCTTGCTCGTGCCGCATCAAGCTTTGACCCAGCCGCGCACACAACTTCCACTGGCGAAGAGTGAAGTGCGTTATGTGGGTGAAGCTGTCGCTTACGTCGTTGCCGATACCCGGTATATCGCCGAAGATGCACTTGACCTGATCGATGTCGAGTATGAACCTCTACCTGTTGTCCATAGTCTGGAGGTTGCCGCGGCTTCGGAGGCGCCCCTGGTGCATACAGACATTCCTGGCAATGTTGCAGCGCACTTTGTACAGACGGTTGGCGATCCCGATAAAGTTTTTGCCGATGCGCCCCATATCATACGTGAGATGCTGCTGATGGATCGCGGCGCTGCTATGCCGATGGAGTGCCGGGGAGTGTTAGCGCGCTGGGATGCATACGAAGGGCTGCTCACCTGCTGGATTTCGACGCAGGGACCTATTCCCATCCGCAATGGCCTGGCAGCTATCTTTCAGTTACCCGAACACAAAGTGCGCGTGATTGCACCTGATGTAGGCGGGGGTTTCGGCACCAAGATCATGATGTTCTATCCCGAGGAGATTTTGACGCCGTTTGCCGCCATCCGCCTGGGTAGGCCTGTCAAGTGGATCGAGGATAGGCGCGAGCATTTCATCTCGGCCAACCAGGAGCGCAGCCAGCTTCACGAAGTAACATATGCTTTTGATGACCAGGGCATCCTGCTGGCTGTACGAGACAAGTTCCTGCATGATACGGGAGCCTATACGCCGTATGGGATCATTGTGCCGATTGTCACGGCGTGCACCTTACCAGGCCCCTATCGCTTGAAGGACTACTATAGCGAGTTCACGGTACTCTATACCAATAAAGTACCTGTCAGCCCTTATCGTGGCGCGGGCAGGCCGCACGCGGTCTTTGTGATGGAACGCATCATGGACCGTATTGCAAAGGAACTCAATCTGGATCGTGCCGAGGCACGTGCAAGAAACTTTATCCAACCGGATGAGTTTCCCTGGGACGTGGGTTTAGTCTACCAGGATGGTGGCCCGACGAAATACGATAGCGGTAATTACCAGGCAGGTCTGGATAAGCTGAAGGCCTTGCTGGACTACGACAACTTTCCTGCAATGCAGGCCCAGGCGCGCCAACAAGGTCGTTACCTGGGTATTGGCATTGCCTGTTACGTTGAGGGAACGGCTATCGGACCATACGAGGGAGCACAGGTGCGTGTAGAGTCGGATGGTCGAGTATTTGCTTCTACAGGCGTAACAACGCAGGGCCAGGCACACGCTACGACCTTTGCGCAGATCGTGGCTGACCAGTTGGGGGTGAATCCAGAGGATGTGCTGGTGACGACAGGCGATTCTCAGGCATTCTATTGGGGCATGGGCACCTATGCCAGCCGCGCCGCGACGATTGCCGGTACAGCCATGCACTTAGCAGCGGTCAAAGTGCGTGAAAAAGCCAAGCAAGTAGCGGCAGATCTCTTTGAGGCTTCTCCTGATGATATCGAACTTGCCGGCGGCAAGGTCTTTGTGAAAGATGCTCCCCATCGTTCGCTGACATTGGGCCAATTGGCGATCTCAGCTAACCCATTGCGCTATGCCTACGGTGAAAATGCGCGGAAGCTCATGACGATGAAGCTGGCAGGTCCTCGCCCGGGACCAGCTTTGCCACCGGAGCGCGGGGGGCCTGGCCTTGAAGCCAGCGGGTTTTATAGCCCGCCGCATGGCAGTTTTGCCAGCGGGGTCCACGGAGCCATCATCGAGGTTGATCCAAAGACGGGCATGGTGACTTTCCTTAAATATGCGGCTGTGCATGATTGCGGACACGTGATTAATCCCACGATTGTCGAGGGGCAGGTGCATGGTGGCGTGGCACAGGGAATTGGGGGGGCCTATTATGAGCGGCTCGTGTACGATGAAGAAGGTCAGCTTCTCAACGCTAGCTTTATGGATTACTTGCTCCCGACTGCTGCGGAGGTTCCGACTATCATAGTAGATCATGTCGAAACACCCTCACCGCTTAATCCGTTAGGTGTAAAAGGAGCCGGTGAGGCCGGAGTCATTCCTGTGCCTGCCCTTTTCGCTTCAGCCATTGATGATGCTCTTGTTTCTTTCGGGATACGAGTAAGGGAAATGCCACTGCATCCTCGCAAGCTCTATGAGCTTTTGCAGGAGGCAAAGGGTCATTAATGGAAGCCTCCTGGCTCTTCGAGGGCACGCGTGATCACTGGATCAAGAACTACACCCCAAAAATACTATAGAGTAGATATTTGGGTAAAGATGTGCAATACTCTGCCTACTGTGTTGTTACCTTTAATGGAGAGATGATGTATGTCCGCGATGTATCCACCGTACGGAGGTCCACCGGCACAGCGTTGCCTGCGTTGTGGCATGCCACTGCCCCCCAATGAAGTAACTTGTAGGAATTGTGGCACATATAATCCTGTGGCTCAGCCTGGGAGTTCCCCTCAACAAGGACAGGTCCCATGGCAAGGGGCGTCACCACAGATGCCGTTTGGTAACGGTCAATACCAGGGGCAGCAATGGAGGCAAACTCCAGTTCCTTCCGCCCAGAACAGTGAATGGGGACAACCAGCTTCACCACCTCCTCAAAATAGTGCCTTCGGTACACCTTATACGCCTCAACCGGTATCCTCTCCGAACGATATCTATGGCATGCCTGGGCAGGCCCAGCAATATTATGGAACGCCGCAACAAAACGCTTTTTACTCTCCACCGTCAGCCATGTATGAGAGATACCAGCAGGGTGGCCTGAATGGCTACCCTCCCGCCGGCAATGATCAACCTCCAAAGAAGAATGGCGGGCCTAAAATCGGCTTGATTATCCTCGTGCTGAGCCTCCTGATCGTTGTTGTCGTTGGCGGAGCGTTCGCAGGGTACTTCTTTTTGAGTAACCACAACCAGAATGGCAACACGGCTACAGTTGTGCCCACCAGGATAATTACTCCAACGGTAAAACCGTTGTTCGGCGATTTTTTTGAGAATAACAAGAATGGCTGGGATTTGTCGAGCACACCGGGCAAGTTTTCAGTGACTATCGGTGGTGGCTCTATGATGCTTGAAGACGACGATAACAGGTTGTTTATGGAAGTGGTACCTGGTAGAAGCCTGGCTGGTTTTCGGCTGGATGTAGATGCCCGCCTCAGCAAGGGCGACCCAAGTAATGGTTACGGCGTGTTTATCCGAGGGGCATTGGATGCAGCTGGTAATTTAAACACGTATTACCGTTTTGAACTGTATGGCGATGGCACGTATGCTATTTTCAAAGGTTCGCTCGATGCCACAGGCAATACCCAGAGCACCAAGGTCCGCAATTACACTGCAAATCCCGCTATTTTGCAGAAAGGCCAGGTCAATCATATTACCATCATAGCTAAGGGAAGCAGCATGATGTTTATGGTAAACGGGCAGGCACTCTACACCTATGTTGACAGTGCTTACAAAAGTGGGTCAGTGGCGTTATTTGTTTCAAACCTTCAATCTTTGCCAGCCGGGGCCCAGGCAACCTTCAGTCACCTGGCTATTTTCCCAGCGTCGTGAAGTATCCCCCAGTTCTTTTGATGAATCTATTCTCCTAGTAAGGCTCGCGCATACACGGTGGGGTCGACATTGCCGCCACTAACAATACAGCAGACACGCTTTTCACGAAAGCGTTCTGGCTGCTTAAGCAGAGCACCCAGGGCCAAAGCCCCGGTTGGTTCCACCTTGAGGTTGGCATAAAGGAAAAAGCGCCGCAGGGCTTCCAATGTTAAGGCATCGGGTACTTCAATGATATCGGCTATGCCCTGCTGTATGATTTCCCAGTTGAGAGCACCAAGGCTCAAGGTGCGCGCACCATCAGCTACTGTGTCTGGCTCGTGCTCGTTGCGGATGAGCTGTCCGCTACGTAGCGAGCGTGCTGCATCATTGCCCGGCACGGGTTCCGACCCAATTATTTCGGTACGTGCATGCAGGTAGTCGCGTGCAATGATCTGCCCGGAGCATAATCCGCCGCCTCCTACAGGCACGACAATCACATCGAAATCGGCTGAGCTCAAAATCTCCTTGCTCAATGTCGAATTACCAGCCACTACGCGATAATCGTCGTAGGCCTGGGCGTAGAACGCATCAGGTTGTTCTGCCAAAATCTGCTGGACACGGTCATTGCGGCTAATTTGCCGTACATCGATTAAATCAACAATACCTCCATAAGACTGTACGGCGGAGATTTTGACCTGGGCAGATGTCGCTGGCATAACTACGGTGCAGGATTTACCGAGCAATTTACAGGCATAGGCAACTGCTTGCCCAAAATTTCCCGATGAAGCTGTGATGACACGCTGCTGGGGAATA
>Ga0209647_1000597_pt1 | contig 33271 bp, 36 predicted proteins | sample GraSoi_2013_60cm_FD_185827 | JGI IMG/M metagenome (GOLD analysis project Ga0209647, IMG submission 185827) | Grasslands soil microbial communities from the Angelo Coastal Reserve, California, USA - Sample 9_17_2013_60cm (SPAdes) (version 2) | ecosystem: Environmental > Terrestrial > Soil >... | reverse complement strand
CCCGTTGCCGTGTGCACTTCCTGGACCTGCGTCAGCCGCTCGGGCGAAAAGCGCTTGGCGATGCGAACCAACGATGGCCACAGCCGCCGATGAACCAGCGTGACCTTGCCGTCGATCAGCCGGCAGACGAGTACGGACTGGTCGTCGGTGACCGCCTTGAGGACTGCATAGATCTCGCGGCTTCGCGGGTGCGTCCACCAGTTTCCCTTGATCGGCTCGCCGAGGATGGCCTCGATGAGGCGAGGCGCGTCTGCCTTGGCCGACGCCAGGACGACGCCGTGCTTTTCCACGAAGGCCAAAGCCTCGCGGGCGGGAATCATCGCCTGATTGCCATTGCCACAGCCCGCCCAATTGCCCAGAGAGCCAGCGCTTCGATGATGAGCCCCACCAGGACTGCGCCTCGATCCGGGTTGTTTCCGCTTGCGGTGAGAAACCCTCCGATGACCGACGCCGACCAGAGAATCCCGATGACGACGCCGTCGGCGATTCCGCAGCATGTCTCCAGGAACGGCCCGTAGACAAATCCCCAGGCCGCGATGACTAAAGCCACGACCGCGACCGCTTCGATGACGAGGCGCCGGTTCGCGCTTCGCGCCGTCATTTGGATGCCAACGCGTTGTCGGGCGCGCTATGGAATCTTGATCTTGCCCAATACATCGATTTCCCCGCTCTCGTTCGCCCGGGCCACAAGCAGTTCCCCTTCATCGACAAGCTCCAGGGTGAGCCGATCGATGTTGGGGCGGTGGCTCACGAGAACCATGGGCACGGAGCCGCGCTGGCCGGCAATCAGGGACTGGGCCGTGCGCTCGAAGCGCTTCACCCGCTCCGAATCCGCGCTTGCGATCTCGCGCAAGCTCCCGTCGGTGACGATGTCGCCGCCGAAAGCGATCCGCGCGGTATCGCGGCAACGGCACATCGGCGAGCTGATGACTCTCGGCTTCACACCATGCGCGGCGAACGCTCCGCCGATCCGTTTCGCGTGCGCCTTGCCGCCGGCGGTGAGCATGGATTCCCCCTTGCAGTTGCCGCTCTCATCCCACGCGAGCGGATTGCCGCCGGCGGGTTGGGTGTGGCGCATCAGCACCACGAGATCGCTTTCGGACTCCAGCTTCTTCCACAGCATCTCGTCGGCCCATGCGGGAAAGACCACGCCGCCAAGAAGAAGGAATGTCGTGATGCGCATCATCTTGAATGGGCCAAGCGACCGAGTCAGGCTTCGCCGATGTCTTCGTTCCAGACGTCCGGATGCGCCTTGATGAATGTCGTGAGCAGATCCACGCACTCCGACGAGTCCAGGTCCAGGACCTTCACGCCCCGCTCACGCAGCCAGTCGAGGCCGCCGCGAAACGTGCGCGACTCGCCCACCACCACCGTGCCGATCCGGAACTGGACGACGAGCCCGCTGCAGTACCAGCAGGGAGCCAGGGTCGTGACCATGATCGTGTCCTGATAGCGGCGCTGGCGGCCGGCCTTCCGGAAGGCATCGGTCTCGCCGTGCACCGACGGGTCGTTCTCCTGGACACGACGATTGTGCCCGCGCCCGAGGAGCGCTCCCTTCCGATCGAAGAGGGCCGCCCCGATCGGGATCCCGCCTTCGCCCAGGCCGCGCCTTGCCTCTTCGAGAGCAATACCGAGCATTGCCCGGTAGTCGATTTCCTCGATCATGCATGACCTCGCAGGAGAGTGCAGGTACCGAGACCGGCGGGTTGGGAAGACAGGAAGATGCCCGGATTGTCGGGTTGGCGGATGAATTGGTCAACCGCGACTCGAGCCGGCCCGCGAGTGACCGCCCCCGATCGACCCCGCTATACTCCCCCGCTGTGACGCATCGATAAGGGAGGAGCCATGTCGGAAGCGCTCAGCATCCTGTCCGTTGGCCTGGGAACGCTCCTCGCCATCGTCGTCTTCGCGGTGATCGTCTTCTGGTTCATCGAGGACGTCACGCAGAAGAAGCATGCGGTGCTGCGCAACTATCCCGTGATCGGGCGCCTGCGCTACTTCTTCGAGAAGCAGGGCGAGTATTTCCGCCAGTACTTCTTCGCCGGCGACCGCGACGAGATGCCCTTCAACCGCGCCACGCGCGCGTGGATCTATCGCGTCGCCAAGCAGGAAGACGGCAGCGGCATCATCGGCTTCGGCTCGACCTACGACATGAAGGCGCCGGGCGCGATCCTGTTCGTGAACGCCGCCTTCCCGGTGCAGGAGTGGGAGAAGCAGCCGACGCCGCCGCTCATGATCGGCGAAGGCTATTGCGAGCACCCCTTCCTCGCGCGCTCGATCGTCAACGTGAGCGCCATGAGCTTCGGCGCGATCTCCAAGCCCGCGGTGCAGGCGTTGTCGCGCGGCGCGGCGCTCGCCGGCTGCTGGATGGACACGGGCGAAGGCGGCACCGCGCCTTATCACCTCGAGGGCGGCTGCGACATCATCGCGCAGATCGGCACCGCGAAATACGGGGTGCGCAACGCCGACGGCAGCTTCTCGCCGCAGCGGGCCAAGGAGCTCGCCGCCCACGTGAAGGCCTTCGAGATCAAGCTCTCGCAGGGCGCGAAGCCCGGCAAGGGCGGCGTGCTCCCCGGCGGCAAGGTGACGCCCGAGATCGCCGCGATCCGCGGCATTCCCGTGGGCGAGGCTTCCATCAGCCCGAACCGCCATCGCGACGCGGCCAACACCACGGAGCTGCTTGACCAGGTGCGCTACATCCGCGAGCTCACCGGGCGCCCGGTCGGCATCAAGACGGCGATCGGCGGCTGGCGGTTTCTCAACGACATCGCGGAGAACGTGCTGCGCCGCGGCCTCGAGTACGCGCCCGACTTCCTGGTGATCGACGGCGGCGAGGGCGGCAGCGGTGCCGCCCCGCAAGCGCTCTTCGACCACATGAGCCTTTCCATCGAGGAGGCGCTGCCGCGCGCGGCCGACGTCCTCTACGAATCCGGGCTGAAGAATCGCATTCGCCTGGTCGCCTCCGGAAAGCTGGTGACTTCCGCGCGCGCCGCGTGGGCGCTTTGCGTGGGCGCGGATTTCGTGAATACCGCGCGCGGCTTCATGTTCTCGCTGGGCTGCATCCAGGCGCTGCGCTGCCACACCAACACGTGCCCGACGGGGATCACCACGCACAACCACCGCCTGCAGCGCGGCTTGGTGGTCGAGGAGAAGTTCCAGCGCGTCGCCAACTACGCGATGGGCATGAACCACGACATCGAGATGATCGCGCACTCGTGCGGCGTCGCGCATCCGCGGCTCCTGCAGCGCGAGCATTGCCGCATCGTGCAGGCGAACGGCATCAGCGCGGCGCTCAACATGCTCTATCCCTATCCCGCGCAAAAATCGATGCCACTAGCGGGGCAGGTACGGCCGACCGCGGGCATCGCCCCCGTGGCGATGGGGGCCCAATTGATCGACGCCGACTAGAGTCGCAGTTGGCCGACGCGATCCTGGTCGCGCACGCGGCATTCGTGACCTTCGTGGTCGCCGCGCTCCCCGCCATCTGGATCGGCGCCGCGCTCGGCAAGCGCTTCGCCTTCAACCCCTGGTTTCGCGCAGCGCACCTGGCCGCGATCGCGTTCGTGGCGGCCGAATCGCTCGCGGGCTTCATGTGCCCGCTCACGACCTGGGAGGACGCGCTGCGCGGCAACGCGAGCGGCGAAGGATTCATCGAGCGCTGGGTGCACGCCTGGCTCTACTGGAGCTGGCCCGCGTGGGTGTTCACGACGATCTACGTGGCCTTCGGCGCGCTGGTCGCGTGGACCTGGTGGCGGTTCCCGCCGCGGCGCTAGGATTTCTCTTCGATGCCCAGCACCGTGTTCACGGCCTGCACCAGCCCGCTGATCTTGAAGGGCTTGGTCACGTAGCCATCGGCGCCCAGCGAGAGGCCACGCGCGACGTCGGTCACCTCCGACTTGCCGGTCATCATGATCACGGGGAGGCTCTTGATCTTCTGGTTGCCGCGGATGCGCTCGAGGATCTGGAAGCCGTCGGCGTCGGGGAGCTTCACGTCGAGGAGCACGAGGTCGGGGAGCGGCGGCTTGTTGAACTCGTTGTTGATCTCGGCGCGGTTCCTCGCGAAGCGCGTGAGGAAGCCGCCTCTGGCGAGCACTTCGCCCACGAGATCCGAGAGCGCCTTGTCGTCCTCGATGATGAAGATGGAGTGGCGCGAGCCGTTGCGCGGAGTGACGCGGCCGCCGGCGTTCCTCGCCATGGCCACATAGAAGCCGGTCTTGGCGAGCTGCGGGCTTCCCGTGGTCGCCTCCTTGCGCGCGCTCGCCATCTTCTCCGGGGGCGGGGGCGGCGCGGGCTTCGCGGGCGCGGTGAAGTCGAGATCGTCGTCGGCGTCTGGATGGTTCATGGGCGGTACGCTTTCCTCAATTGGCGCTCATGGCGGCCTTCTTGTCCCCGATTCTGCTCTCCTCGCCGCGCGCGAGCTTCACGATGTTGGCGCGGTGCCGGGCGATCAGCACCACGCCCATCGCCGCCACCGCCGGGAGGAATGGCCCCGCCCCGGTGAAGTACCACGTGGCCAGCGGCGAGATGAGCGCCGCCACGATCGACGCGAGCGAAGAATACCGGCTCACGACCGCGATTGTGAGCCACCCCACGATCACCGCGAGGCCGATCCTCCAGTCCAGCGCGATCAGCACGCCGGCCGCCGTTGCGACCCCCTTTCCGCCGCGCAAGCGCAGCCACACCGGGAACACGTGCCCGAGGAAGGCCGCGAGCGCCACCACCGCGAGGAGCTCGTCGGCGGCGCCCATCATGCGCGCCGCGAGCACCGCGGCCCAGCCCTTGCCCGCGTCTCCCACCAGCGTGAGGAGCGCCGCGATGCGGTGCCCGGAGCGCAACACGTTGGTCGCGCCGATATTCCCGGAGCCGTAGCTGCGGGGGTCGGCGAGGCCCATCACGCGGCTCACCAGCACGGCGAAAGGGATCGATCCGGCGAGGTAGCCGCCCAGCGCATAGAGGAACGCCGTCATGGCCATACTCTACAATACGCGCCCATGGATACGATCTTCATCCGCGAGTTCCGCGTCGACGCCTGGGTGGGGATCTACGAGTGGGAGAAGCAGCGCGCGCAGACCCTCGAGATGGAAATCGAGATCGGCATTCCCGGCAACGAGGTGGGGCGCACCGACAACATCCACGACACGGTCCATTACGGCGAGGTGGTCGAGCGCATCGCGAAGGACCTGGCGGTGCGCAAGTTCAAGCTCCTCGAGGCGCTCGCCGAGCACGTGTGCGGCATCCTCACCAACGAATTCAAGGCGCCGTGGGTGCGGCTTTCGGTCGCGAAGCTGGGCCACATCCGCAACGTGCGCAAGGTGGGCGTGACGCTCGAGCGCCGGCGCGAGCGCGGCGAGTGAGCGCCTAGATCGTCGTTGTCGTCGTCGCCGCCACCGCGCCGCCGCCCGTTTCCTCGGTGAACATGTCGCGGTACGCGGCGTAGGTGCTGGTGAACGAAAGCGGAATCCACACCAGCAACCCCAGCCCGAACGGGATCATCGCGACCACCACCAGCACCATCATGACGATTCCGTAGATGAGGAACGGGATGAAGTTGCGCAGGCACGCGCCGAAGCTCGCCTTCATCGCGGCCACGGCGCCCATGCCGTGCATGATCACCAGCGCAGGCGCGAACCAGTACGCCATGAGGAGCGGGATCATCAATAGCAGCATGACGAGCGTGCCGATGAGGATCGCGGCTCCCGACGCGGCGAGTGCCGGCATCACGTCGTCGGTATTGCCCGACATCGCGGCGCCCAGGATGCCGAAGCCCACGAACAGCGCGAACACCCCGAGGATCAGCAGCATGCCGGCGAGGAAGACGGCGCCCACCACCAGGAGATTCGCGAGCTGGGTCTTGAAGCCCGCGAACAGGTGCTCCAGCTCGAAGTCGCCGCCGCGCTCGAGCGACCGGCAGGCGACGACCAGCCCCGCGTAGAAAACAGGCGTGGCGATCTGGAAGGCGAGCGAGCCCAGGATCGGCACGAAATTCACCAGCACCGCGATCACCACGAGGATGAGGAGCGCCACGATCCACATGAGCGGCGCCTTGGCGAAGAGCTTCCATCCGGCGCCGATCCAGTCCACGCCGCGCCCCGCGGAAACGCCCTTGCCGGGAAGGACAAGCTTCAGGTTTTCATCGGCCAGGCCCGTGCCGCCGGCCACCGCATCGCTCGTGCTCATTGCGCCCCCTTGTGGTCCTGGTTTGGGCGCGAGGTTACTCCTCCAGCGCCACCTCAACAAGCGCGGGGGAAAGCACGCGCACCAGCTCCGCGGAGTCCATGCCGAGCAGGTAGCCGCGCCGCCCGCCGTTGATGTAGATGCGCGGGAGATCGAGCACCGAGCGCTCGAGGAAGACCGGCATCCCCTTGCGCGTGCCGAAGGGGGAAGTCCCGCCGATGAGGTAGCCCGAATGGCGCTGCGCGGTCTCGGGCTTGCACGGCGCGATGCGCTTCATGCCGGCGGCGCGCGCCAGCGCCTTGGTCGAGACCTTGCGGTCGCCGTGCATGAGCACCACGAGCGGCTCGCCTTTCTCGTTTTCCATGATGAGCGTCTTGACGACCTGATGCTCGGGCACTCCGAGCGACTCGGAGGTGTGCGCCGTGCCGCCATGCTCGACGTATTCGAAGTGATGCTCGGTGAAGGCGACGCCGTGCTCGGCGAGGAAGACGGTGGCGGGCGTGCCCGTGGGCTTCATCACGAGAAGACCACCCGCGCGAGGAGCGAGCCGCCGGTGAGCACCAGGAGGGCGCCCACCGCGCGGCGCATCTGCTGCTGGGTAAGGCCCACGTGGATGCGATGGCCGAGCTTCAATCCCATCCATACGAAGGGCGCAAGGAGCGCCGCGCCGCCGATGATCGCGGCATGCAGCAGCAACCCCGCGACCGCGTAGACGATCGCGCGCGTGAAGGCCGAGATGGAAATCAACGCCGATATCGTCGAGCGGATCTCGGTCTTGTCGGTGAGGCGCCCGGAAAGATAAGTCGAGTAGATCGGCCCCCCGGCGCCGAACACCGTCGCGATGGCCCCGGCGATGATCCCGGCGGGCACGGCCCACAGGGTCGAGATGGTGCGATGCAGGGTGGGATTCACGATGCCGTAGATTCCCACCGAGATGGCGAAGGCACCAAGCGCCGCACGCAGGTAGTTGTCGGGCACGCCCACCAGCACCGTGGCGCCCAGGACGAAGCCCACGAACATGAACGGGATGATGCGCTTCAGCTCCGCCTTCGAGACGTGCTCGCGGCCGCTCGTGCCCATGAAGACGGCCGAGGCGAGGTCGAGGAGCGCCATCAGCGTCACCAGGTACGAGACCGGCAGGAAGTGCGCGAGGATCGGCACCGAGACCAGGGTCGAGCCGAATCCCGAGAGGCCGAACACGGTGTACGCGACGACGATGACGGCGGGCGCCACCAGCAGCAGCCAGGGCGAGAGGTGCGAGATGTCCATTTATCCGCGCGGGTGGTGTTTGCGGTGCAGGGCCTTCAGGCGTTCGCGTGCGACGTGCGTGTAGATCTGGGTGGTGGAGATGTCGGCATGGCCGAGCAGCAATTGCACCACGCGCAGGTCCGCGCCGTGATTGATGAGATGGGTTGCAAACGCGTGGCGAAGCGTGTGCGGGGAGATCGCCTGGCGAATGCCCGCGGTGGCGGCGTGGCGCTTCACCAGCAACCAGAAGGCCTGGCGCGACATCGCAGAGCCGCGCGCGGTGAGGAAGAGCGCGTCGGACTTGCGCCCCTTGAGAAGGTCCGGCCGCGCCTCGCGCTGGTAGCGCGTGATCCACCGCGCCGCCTCTTCTCCCATGGGCGTGAGGCGCTCCTTCGCGCCTTTGCCGAGGATGCGGATCACGTTCATGTCGAGGCTCACCTGGATCGTCTTCACGCCCACCAGCTCCGAGACGCGCAGCCCGCTCGCATAGAGGGTCTCCAGCATCGCGCGGTCGCGCAACCCCTGCGCCGTCGAGACATCGGGCGCTTCGAGGAGCGATTCGACCTCGGCCTCCGAGAGGCTCCTGGGAAGCGAGCGCGGCAGCTTCGGGGAATCGAGGTCGACGGCCGGATCGTCCTTGCGCAGCCCCTCGCGCAGCGCGAACTGGAAGAAGCGCCGCAGCGACGAGACCATGCGCCCGGTGGTGCGCGGCTTGGCGCGCTTCGTTTCGACCTGCCAAGCGAGGTGGCGCTGCAGGTCCGCGGCGCCCGCCTCGAGGAGGGCCTTGCCGTGATGCGCGGCGAGCCAGGCCGCGAACTGCGTCACGTCGCGCCGGTAGCTCTCGAGGGTATTGCGCGCGAGCCCGTCATTCAACCACAGGCCGTCGGCGAAGCGGTCGAGGAGGCGGCGGTCGGCCTCAGAGAGCGCCTTCATGCCCCAGCAGCCAGCGCTTGATGTCGCGCTCGAAGCCCTCGCTCCTCGCACCCATGAAGCCGCCGATGTCGCCGCCCGCCGCGATCACGCGGTGGCACGGGACGACGACAGGAATCGGGTTGGCCCCGCACGCCCCACCCACCGCGCGCGCGGACGAGCCGATCTGCCTGGCGAGCTCGCCGTAGGTGCGCGTCTCGCCGGGGGCGATGCGCTGCATCGCTTCCCATACCGCAAGGCGATGATGCGTGCCGGCGAGCTTCAACGGCAGGTCGAAGACGAAGGCCGGGTCGTCGAGATAGGACTGGATCTGCACGCAGGCGAGGAAGGCGATGGTGTTGCGCGCGGGGGCCTTCGCCGCGACCGAGGGCGCGAGGAAGCGAATGCCCGTCACGTGCGTATTCGTCGTCGCGATGCCGAGGGTGGCGAAGGGCGCGCGCAGGCAAGCCTGGAATGCTTCCACGTTGCGGGAATCGTCAGGCATGGGCTTCTCCTGCGAGGGCATGGATCTTCGCGAGCAGGTCGGCCGGGATGCTCACCCCTTCGCGTGCCGCGCGCTCGCGGTTGGCTCGGCGCCGCTCTCCTGGCAGGCGCACGCTCGGATCCTGCGTCATCGCGGCGATGAGGGTCTCGATGCGCTCGAAGAAGACCTCGTTCCCGGCGAGCGCCTGCGGGTCGATCGCGAGGAACGCCTGGCCGATGCGCGTGGGCTTGCCTTCCTCGGTGAAGAAGCTGTCCGACTCGAATCCGAAGGCGGCGCCGGAGAGCGCGCACACCAGGAGCTCCACGGTAAGGGCGAGCATCGCGCCCTTCACCCCGCCCGCGGGCAGCATGCTGCCGTCCAATGCGGCGCGCGCGTCGGTGGTGGGCTTGCCGTTGCGGTCGATGGCCCAGCCTTCGGGAATGGCCTTGCCGTCGCGCGCCGCCACCATGATCTTGCCGCGCGCCACGGCGGACAGCGAGAGATCGATCATGAGCGGCTCGGCCGCGCGGCGCGGGAAGGCCGCCGCGATGGGATTGGTGCCGAACAGCGCGCGCGTGCCGCCCCAGGCCGGCATCGCGGCCGGTGAATTGCCGAAGCCCAGCCCCACGAGGCCCGCCCGCGCGATCGCCTCGAGGTGATACGCCGCGACCCCGAAGTGGTTGCTGTTGGTGACGGCGACGTAGGCCACGCCGAATTGCCTGGCGCGCGCGATCGCCTCGCGCACGGCGAGCGCGCAGGCCTCGAACGCGAGCCCCTGGCGCGCATCCACCAGCGCCGCGGCGCGCGAGTCGCGCGCGACCACGGGCACCGCGGATCCGGTCGCGCGGCCGTTCTTCAAGTGACCGCAGTATTGGGGAATGCGCGACGCGCCGTGGGACGCGATGCCGTCCATCTCCGCGGTGGCGAGCGCGCGCGCCGTGGCGCCCGCCATGGCGTCGGTGGCTCCGCTCGCGCGAAGCGCCTGCGCCATCGCGCGCTCGAGCTCGTCGACGGAGATGTTCGCGGTGCTCATGAGGTAATCAGGGATTGTCCGGGACGCACGCGGACAAAATCGACCGGCTTGAAGGAAACTTCGTAACGATTTGCAACGCATTTCACCCGGGAGAAGGCCGACGCCTCGAGAGGGCCTGTTTCCGGGAAATCCTCGCGGAAGTGGGCGCCGCGCGATTCCTCGCGCGCCTGGGCCGCCGTGCAGATCGCCGCGCTCACTTCGACCAAGCTCTCCAGGTTGAGCCAATCGTGCCATGTCAGATTGTAGCGAAGGTCGGTGCCGGAGACGCCGCTTTCGGCGAGCCCTGCGCGCAGCTCGCCGAGCCGCGCCTGCGCGCGCGCAAGGCCCTCGGAATCGCGCAGGATGCCGACGTCGTCCCACATGACGGCGTAGAGCGCCTCGCGAATTTCCTCGATGTTGCCCGCGGGCTTCGCCACGGGCCGGCGCGCGCGCGCTTGCGCTTCCTCGAGCGCGCCCGCGACGGGCTCGCGCAACTCGCCCTCGCGCGCCGTCCAGTCCGCCATCGCATCGCCCGCGATCGCGCCGAACACCGTGGAGTTGGCGACGCCGTTGCCGCCGAGGCGATTGGCACCGTGCACGCCGCCCGTGTCCTCGCCCGCGGCGAAAAGCCCGCGGATGGCGGTCGCGCCGTCGGCGCGAAACTCCACGCCGCCCATCATGTAATGCGCGGTGGGCACGACCTCCACGAGGCCGCCCGCCAGGTCGAAGCCGCAATCGTCGCAGCGCTCGACCATGCCCTTGAACTGGGCGCGCACCTTGTCGGGACCGAGGTGGCCCATGGCGAGGTACACGCCGCCATTGGGCGTGCCGCGTCCGGCGCGCATTTCCGCGAGCATGGCGCGCGACACGACGTCGCGCGTGGCGCGCTCGCCACGCGAGTCGTAGCTCGACATGAAGCGCTCGTTCGCGCCGTTCAGGAGGTGCCCGCCCGCGCCGCGCAGGCCTTCCTCGAGCACCGTGCCCGTCATGCGCGTGCCGGGCCCCGCGAGCAATCCGGTCGGATGGAACTGCACCATCTCCATGTCGCGGAGCACGAGGCCCGCGCGCAACGCCATGGCGAGGCCGTCGCAGCTCTTGTCGCCCGAGGGCGTATGGAAGCGATACATGGTCGGCCCGCCGCCGGTGCCGAGGAGCACCGACTTCGCCTGCACGAAGACGAAGTCGCCCTCGCGCATGTCGATCATGACCACGCCTGCGATCGCGCCATCGGCGTCCTTCACGAGCTCCACCGCGCGGTGCTCTTCCATGCGCTCGACGCCCGAGACCCACACCTGCTCGGCGAGGCGGCTGATGATCTCGATGCCGGTCAAGTCGCCCTTGTGCACGGTGCGGTCGAAGGTCTGGCCCGCGAAGGCCTTCTGGTGCACGCTGCCGTCGGGATTGCGATCGAAGAAGCAGCCGAGCTCGTTCTCCAATTCGTGGATGCGCTCGATCGCCTTGGTGACGAGGGTCCACGCGAGGTCCTGGTCGGGAAGCCATTTGCCGCCCTCGATCGTGTCCATGAAATGGCGCTCGACCGAGTCGCCGGGCGCGAGCGCCACGTTGAAGCCGCCCTGCACCATGCGCGTGCAGCCGCATTTGCCGAGGAGGCCCTTCACGGCGATGGTGACCGAGAGCGACGGATCGCGGCGCTTCGCGTGCAGCGCGGCGAAGAGCCCGGCGCCGCCGGCGCCGAGGACGAGGATGTCGGTCCTGACCCGTCTCACGCCGGCGCGGGGATTCTGCCGCGAATGGCCTGCAGCACGAGCGCCGCGATGACGGCGGCGAGGCCGACGTAGTCCAGGACGTCGATGGGCAGGATCACGAGGAAGCCGCCGAGGATCAGCAGCGAGCGCTCCAGCCAGTGGGTCTTGCGCAACGCCCAGCCTTGCAGGCCCGCCGCGAGCGCGGCGATCGCGACGAAGCACATGAAGATGATCCACGAGACCTGCAGCCACGTGGCGCCCGCGGGGAGCTTGAGGAGGATGCCGGCGCCCAGGGGGTCGAGTACGAAGAAGAACGGCACGACGAAGGCCGGCATCGTGTACTTCCAAGCTTGCAAGGTGGTCCTGTACGGGTCGCCGCCGGTGATCGCCGCCGCGGCGAAGGGCGAGAGCGCGGTGGGCGGCGAGACTTCCGAGAGGAGCGCGTAGTAGAAGATGAACATGTGCGCGGCGAAGTCGGGCACGCCGAGCGTGATCATCGCCGGCGCCGTGATGACCGCGCAGATGATGTACGACGCGGTCACCGGCACCGCGAGACCCACGATCCAGACGATGAGCGCGGTGTAGAGCGCGGTGAGGGCGAGGCTGCCGCCGGCATAGGCGAGCACGATCGAGGAGAACTTGAGGCCGAGCCCGGTGAGCGTCACGACGCCGACGATGATCCCCGCCGCCGCGCACGTGGCCGCCACGTTGAGCACGCCGGTGGTCCCCGCCTCCATCGCCTTCACGAAGCGCCTGGGCACCATCGCCGTCTCGCGCCGGAAGAAGCTCACCGCGAACGCCGTGATCGTCGCGTAGAACACGCTCACCGTGGGCGAGAAGCCCCACAGCATGAAGATCACGATGGAGACGAGCGAGAGGAAGTGGAACCAGTAGCGCTTGGCGAGCGACCACGCGCTTTCCGCGACCTCGAACGCCGCCTGGCTCATGCCGTACTTGCGCGCATCGAGCTCCACCATGAGCCAGAGCGACGAGTAATAGAGGATGGTCGGGATCGTCGCCATCTTGATGACCTCGAGGTACGAGATCTTCAGGAATTCGGCGATGATGAAAGCGGCCGCGCCCAGCACCGGCGGCGAGAGGATCGCGCCCAGGCCGCCTGCGGCGAGGAGCCCGCCCGCGGCGTCCTTCTGGTAGCCCGACTTGGCGAGCATCGGATAGGCCACCGAGCCGATGGTGACCGTGGTCGCCACGCCCGACCCCGAAGGACCGCCGAGCAGGAACGACGCGAGCACCACCGCGCGCCCGGCGCTGGTGGGCTTGCCGCCCAGCAGCGCGAAGGAAAAATCGAGGAAGAAGCGCCCCGCCCCCGAATACTCGAGGAACGCGCCGTAGATGGTGAAAAGGATGATGAGCGTCGCCGAGACGTCGATCGCGGTGCCGAAGATCCCCTCGAGCGTCATGAACATGTGGCCGACGATGCGCGAGGCGTCGTAGCCGCGGTGCGTCCATGGCGACGGCAGCCATGGGCCGACGACCGCGTACACGATGAAGCCCGCGATGATGATCGGCATCACCCATCCCGAGGTGCGCCGGGTGGCCTCCACGACCAGCAGGATCAGCGCGATGCCCAACACCATGTCGAGCGTGGTCGGGGTCACGTTGCGGTCGGTGAAGTCGTCGCCGCTCGCGACCATGTAGACGACGATCACGACCGAGAGCACCGCGAAGGCCACGTCCCACCACATAAGGCGGTGGCGATAGCGCTTCGCGATCGGGAACAGCATGTACGAGAGGAAGAGCACGATGCCGACATGGATCTCGCGCAGCCAGTCGGTGCGCACGATCTCCTTGGCGGCGTAGAGATGGAAGGCGGAGCTCGCGACCGCGACGGCGGTGAGGAACGTGGCGAGCCAGCCGCGGTAGCGGTTGAAGCGCCCTTCCTCTTCCTCGATGAACTCCTCGACCTTCTTCTGCTGCTCTTGCGACAGCTCCGCGCCCGTCACGACCTCAGGCATTCGCTCTCCTCATGCCCTCGTGCCGGGGCTGGGGAGCATTCTAGCCCGTCATCGCGACGCTACTTCATTTCCGCCGGGCTATCGCCTCATTTGAAGTGGGGGTGAAGCTCGACCCGGCGCGATCGTTCCTGGAAGCGGGAGTGAGGTCGCTGCAACCGATAACGCTCCAACTGCCGGCACCTTCTTTCTATCGACCGGAAGTGATGCGCGCCTTGTATGTTCCCTCCGCCGGGGCTATCGCGGTAATTTGCGAGGGCTGGGGTGGAGGGCGGCGTGCGCCTATCTGACTCTTGCGAGTACAGACTTCGAGAGATTTCTCCCCACTCCTTCCGGCACCGTCGATTGGAATCCAGCGGCGACACCCTTGACCGTGTCGACCGCCGATTGATGCAAGGCAACGATGCGGCAGGCCACCCCAGCACTTCTAGGGTAAACCCAAGGGAGGCGAGATGGGAATCATCGTGGGATGCGACATCAGCAAGGGGTGGATTGACGTTGAGAGGGTTGGTGCCGAGCAGCAGCCTGCGCTTCGCCTGGACAACAGCGCCCGTGCGGTTGATTGCTTTGCACGAGAGCTGCCGGCTGGCAGCCTGGTGGGTATGGAGGCCACGGGCGAGATGCACGAGCTGCTCGCCGGCAAGCTCGTCAAGTACGGTCACACCGTTTTCGTGGTGAACCCTCGCTGGATTCATCAGTACGCCAAGGCGATTGGCCAACGCGGCAAGACCGATCGATCCGATGCCGCCCTGATCGCGCGCTTCATCGCGGCAGAAGCGGCTAACCTGCACCCCTATCAGCCGCCCAGCCGCGAGCAGCACGAGCTGCGCAAGCTCTTGTTGCGGCGATACACCGTCGTCAAGCTCAGGGCCGCCACGCGCCAAAGCCTGGGCGATCAAGCCCGGGAGATCGTGCGGCAGTTCGATCGCATCTTGGAGCGAATCGAACGCCGGATCGCAGAGCTCATCAAGGCCGCACCGGATTGGCGGGAACTCGCACAGCGGCTTCGCACCGCGCCAGGGATCGGCCCGGTCGTCGCCGCTCATCTCGTCCAGGTATTGACCCGCTTCCCGTTCCAGAAGGCCGACGCCTTTGTGGCACACACGGGGTTGGATCCGCGCCCAAACGATTCGGGCCAGAAACACGGCAGGCGACGGCTGACCCATCACGGGGATGCGACCCTGAGAACTATGCTCTTCATGGGCGCTATGTCCGCCTGCAAGCGTCGGGAATGGCGCGCGCTGTACGACGCCAGCATCCAGAAGGGTCTGCCATCAACCGCGGCCCGGGTCGTCGTCGCGCGCAAGCTGGCTCGAGTTGCCTTTGGACTGTTCAAGTCGGGTGAGACGTATGACCCCGGCCGCTTCCTGTCTACGAGCGGTTGACTTCACTCATAGAATCTCTCGAGCCCCACCCCAACACTTCGAATGAGGCTCTCGTGGGCAGGGGCTGCTCGCATCACCGCCGAATAGATCGTTGGCAGCCCCCGTGCGCGGGCTGCACATCGGAAACGCGTCGCGCATCGCCGTTCTCCTGGGCGATCACATTCAAATCGTGGGGATGATTGAAATGTGCGCGCAGAGCCATCCATCGAGCTCGGGATGAAGCTCGGGAGGGGGTGCCTCGCTGGTCGCGTAAGAGAAGAAGTGGAAGGAATTCGAGCGCCATGGGTAGTAGCGAGCTCCCTCCCCCACGCAAAGATCGAGATCCCCCGGCTCGAGCTTCATCCCGAGCTCGATGGATGGCGTAAGGGAATCAGGCGTCCCGCCACGCGAAGCCCGTCTCCTGCCCCGCGACGCCGACCCACTCCTCCTCGCATCCCGCGGCGCCGGCGAGCGCCGCGACCGCAAGGGCGGGCTTGTTGTTCTGCTGCGACAAGTGGGCGGCGATGAGATGGCGCAGGTGGCTGCGCTCGATGGCGGCGACCAGGCGCCCCGCGTCGGCGTTGGACAGATGCCCGAAGCGTCCCGACACGCGGCGCTTCAGCCCGTCGGGATAGGGCCCGCCCATCAGCATGTCGAGATCGTGGTTGCACTCGATCACCAGCGCATGGCACCCGGAGAGCTTCTCGACCACGTGCTGCGTGACGGTGCCGAGGTCGGTCACCACGCCCAGGCGCGCGTCGCCGTCGGAGAACACGTATTGCACGGGCTCGCGCGCATCGTGCGGCACGGGAAAGGGATCGACCGCGAGCGCCTCGACCTCGAAGGCGCGGTGAGAATCGATGTAGTGCACGAGCACCGCCGGAAATTCAGGCGGCAGCCACTGCGCCGTGCCGCGCGTGAGGTATACCGGGATCGCATAGCGCTTCGCGAAGGGCGCCACGCCGCCCAGGTGATCGTCGTGCTCGTGGGTCACCACCACTGCGGTGATTTCCGAAGGCGAGAGGCCGGCCCGCGCGAGGCGCGCCTTGGTGTCGGCCACCGAGAAGCCGCAGTCCATCATCACGCGCGTGCGCCCGCTCTCGACCACGAGCGCGTTGCCGGAGCTTCCGCTCCCCAGTGACGTAAAGCGCATCAGCCGCTCCGGGGCGTTGCGCGGCGGGAACCGTCCGCCGTTCCCGCCGGTGCCCATCGCGGGATGCTCCTTACTTCAGCTGTTCGTAGAGCAGGCCGAGGATCTTCTTGCCGGTGGGGGAGGATTCCCTCGCGCCCTTCGAATCCTGCACCTGCACCTGCGACATGCTCGCGCCGGCGTCGGCCACGTGGATGCGGTACTGCGGCTGCGCGCTCTTCGGAGCGGATTTCCAGAACTGTAGCTTTTCCAGCCAGCCCTGCTTGGTGTCCTTGAGGTCCGCCTCGGGATCGATGTAGCGCACGAAGAACACGCCCTTCGAGCGGTCGCGATCCTCCACGGTGAAGCCGACGCGGTCGAGCGCGAGGCCGACGCGGCGCCATGCGCGATCGAAGCTGTCGTTCACCACGAGCGGGCCGGCCCCGGCGTTCTCCAGCACGGCATTGCGCGGCTCGATGGCCGACGGCGCCGGGGGAACCACCCCGCGCCGTCCCGGCAGCGGCGCCGACGCGGTGGTCACCTTGGTGTCGCCGCCGCCGATCTTCGCCATGAGGCGCGAGAGCATCTCGGCTTCCGCCTCGCGGTCGGCGGGCTGTGCCTGCCACATGGTGCGGTCCTGCGTGGAGCTCGAGTACACCTCTTCGACGTTGCGGTTGCTCACGAAAATCTCTGTGGTACCGGGCTCCGTGCCCTTCTCGAGACGCGTGCGGAACTTGTCGCGGCGCGGATACGAATAGAGGCCCTCGATGAAGCGGCCCACGGTGCGCCGCACGATGTCCTGCGGGACCTTGCTGCGGTCCTCGAACCAGTCGGTCTCGATCAGGCCCAGCTCCGGCGCTTCGCGCAGCAGCTTGTAGCCGGTGTCGATCCAGAACTCGCGCACCACCGGCCAGACTTTCTCCGGATCGCCCTTCACCACCAGCCAGCGCTGGTCGCCGAAGCGCTCGAGCTTCACGCCCTCGAACTTGGGCAGCACCACGGGCAGCGCGGGCCCGCCCGCCGCGGCGGGTTTCTGGCTGTATGCCGAATATGTGGTCTGCGCGCGCGGGTCGGGAATCGAGTAGCGGTCGTCCATGGTCGGCGCGGTGAGCTCCGGCGGCACCTCGAGCGGTTGCGCGGCGCGCGCCTGGGCGCCCTTGTACTCGGTGGTCTTGTTGCCGAAGCCGGAGCAGCCCGCGAGGAGCACGAGCGCCGCGGGAATGACGAGGAGGTGGAAGCGGTTCATTGAAAGATCCTTGGTTTTATTCGATGCAGCCCGCTTCGCGCAGCGACGCGGCGAGCGTTTCGTGGTGGGGCGAGGTGAACGGCGTGAGCGGCAGGCGGATTCCCTCCGCGATGCGGCCCATGCGGGTAAGCGCCCATTTCACCGGGATGGGATTGGCCTCGAGGAACAGGTTCTTGTGCAGGCCGAGGAGCCTGTTGTTGATCGCGATCGCCTCGGCCGCCTGGCCGGCGCGCGCCGCGGCGCACAGCTCGTGCATGAGGCGCGGCGCCACGTTGGCGGTGACCGAGATCACGCCGTGCGCGCCGAGGAGGAGGTACGAGAGCGCCGACGCGTCGTCGCCGCTGAAGACGAGAAAATCCTTGCGCACGCGCTTCATGAGGTCGGTCACGCGCTCGACGCTGGAGGTCGCTTCCTTGATGCCGACGACGTTTGGCACCTGCGCGAGGCGCGCCACGGTGTCGTTCTGCAAGTCCGCCACGGTGCGCGAGGGCACGTTGTACAGGATCATCGGGATGTCGGCCGATTCGGCGATCGCCCTGAAATGGCGATAGAGGCCTTCCTGCGTGGGCTTGTTGTAGTACGGCACCACGGAGAGCGAATACTGCGCGCCCGCCTTGCGCGCGAACTTCGCGAGCTCGATCGCCTCGCGCGTCGCGTTGCCACCGGTGCCGGCGATCACGGCAATGCGACCCGCGGCGAACTCCACCGCCGACTCGATGAGCTTGCAGTGCTCCGCGACGTCGACCGTCGGCGATTCCCCGGTGGTGCCGACGATCACGATGCCGTCGGTGCCTTCGGCCACATGCCAGTCGATCAGCGACTTCAGGCGCGGCAGGTCGAGCGCGCCATCGGCGAGCATCGGGGTGACGATGGCGACAAGACTTCCGGAAAGCATGCGAAACGCGAGCTCGGGGACGTTCAAAGGCGGTAATTTTAACCCATGGCAGGGTCGGCCGACCGCCGCCCTGCGCCCTTTCTCTTCAATCCCGGCGCGCGGCGAGGCGCTGGAGCGCCGCCGGCCGCGGCTCGCTCACGGTCAGGTCCTCGTAAGCCACCACGCGCAGCCTGCCGCGCACCGCTTCGAGAAGCTCTCCGGGGGCGAGGAGGAAGGCGGGATTGGAGGGCTTGCCGAAGCGCTCGTTGCCCTGCGCGAAGGTCTCGTAGACGAGCATCCCGCCGCGCTCGAGGCAGTCGACGAGCACCGCGAGCAACGGGCGGTGCAGATAGTTGGTGACGACCACGCCGTCGAACCTGCGGCCCGCGAAGGGCCACGGGCCCGCCTCGAGGTCGGCCTCGACCACCTTCACACGCGGCGGCGGATCGGCGAAGAGCGACGCGTCGCGGTCCACGGCCTCGACCTCGAAGCCCATGCGCGCGAGAAGCCGCGCGTGGCGCCCCGAGCCCGCGGCCACGTCGAGCACCACGCCGCCCGGGCGGATCGAGGGCGCCCAGCGTTGCACCCACGCCGATGGCGGCAGGTCGAAATGCGCTTCCATGGGATCGTCCCGGCTCCTTCAATCGAACAGCTTCGCGATGGTCTCCTCGCCGATGGCGAAGGCGGTGCTCATGCCGGTGCCGCTCGTCACCGTCACCGCGTGCACGCGCTCGCCCACCTCCCGCGAGAGGAGCGGCTGCACGTCGGCCACGGGATAATGCCCGAGCCAACGCTCGACGACACGCGCCTCTCCCATGTCCAGCACCGCATGAAGCTCGCCCAGGATGAGATCCTCGACGGCAGCGCTCGCGAAGGGATCGTCGTCGTCGACGTCATGGTGCGAATCGCCCACCACGAGCGAGCCGTCGGCGCTCTGCGCGACGATGAGGTGGATGCCATGCGCGAGCTCGGCGCCGCACTCGCGTTCGAGCCTCGCGTGGAGTGCCGCGGCCGCGGGTTGCTTGGCGAAGCCCTGGTAGCGAACGAGGCTCAAGTCCGACATCAGCACCGAGGGCAGGCGCACGGCGACCGGCCCGACGCGCATCATCTGCAGCTGGCACTGGCGCACGCGCGCTTGCGCGGCGAGCCGTGGCGCGAGCTGTGCCAATCCCGCGCCGGCGGCGATCACGATCGCGCCACCCGCGACCAAGCCGCGCGCGTGGCGCAGCCCCGCGGGCTCGACGCCAAGCGCGGCCGAGCCCCAGGTGAAAGCGACGCCGTGGCGCGCTTCGAGCCAGAGCGCGAGTCGCGGCAACGCGTCGCGCGCCTCGATGCGCAGCTCGTGGGGACTCGCGAGCGCGCCGGCGCAATCGCCGCGCACGCAGGGCAGACGCTTCGCCACCTCGCGCGCGCTCAAGAGCTCGCAGCCCGCGCCCATCGGACCCGCGGCGAATTCCACGAGGACGGCGAGCGCTTCCGCGCGCCGCGCGGCGATCACGGCGCCGCGCTGCAGCACGTCGATCCCGGCCTCGGCGGCCACCTCCACCCACACCTCGCGCGAGCGCAGCGCGCGGCGTCGCGTGTCGCCATCGGCCTGGCCGGTGACCGTGACGAAGCCGAAATTGCGCACCGACGCCGACATCGCCCGCGTGTCGCGCTCGACCACGGCGACCTTGAGGCCGCGGCGCGACGCGGCGAGCGCATGGGCGAGGCCGACGATGCCCGCGCCCACCACGATGAGATCGAACGATGCCACGACGCGATGATAGCGCTCGGTTACCATGGCCTTCTGCCGCCGTCGCTCTCGAGCCGATGAAGAAGTTCCTGAAAATATCCGCGATCGCCCTGGTGATCCTCGCCGTGGCGGCCGGGCTTGCCTTCTTCGGCGCCGCGTGGCTGGGCGAACGCAAGCTCGCGCGCACCGTGGACGTGCGCGTGGTCCCGGTTGCCTACACGCGCACTCCGGCGGCGTTGAAGCTCGGCAAGTATCTCTTCGAGTCGCGCGGCTGCAGCCAGTGCCATGGCGACGACGGGCGCGGCATCGCCTTCATCGACACGCCGGCAGGCATGTACGTGAAGTCGCCAAACATCACGCGCGGAGCGGGCGGCGTGGTCTCGGACTACAACGAGGGCGACTGGGTGCGCGCGATCCGCCACGGCGTGAATCCCAAGGGGCACGCGCTCCTCATCATGCCGGGCGAGGACTACAACCGCATGAGCGACGCCGACTTCGCCGCGCTCGTCGCATACGTTCGCTCCCTCGCGCCGGTGTCTGGCGAGAGCGCGGTGATCCGCCTGCCGATGATCGTGAAGGCGCTCTACGGACTGGGCGCCATCAAGGACTCGGCGGAGAAGATCGACCATCGCAAGGCGCCCTCGCAGCCGGTGGCCGTGGCCGCCACGGTCGAGCACGGCGCCTATGTCGCCAACATGTGCGTGGGCTGTCACGGGGCCACGCTCGCGGGCGGCAAGATCCCGGGGGCGCCGCCCGAGTGGCCGCCGGCCGCCAACCTCACGCCCGGCGGGGACGGCGCGATGGCGCGCTACGACACCGCGGACAAGTTCATCGCGATGATGCGCACCGGCAAGCGTCCGGACGGCACCGAGGTGAGCCAGGTGATGCCGTTCATGAGCCTGCGCAACATCAACGACACCGATCTCAACGCGATGCACGCCTACCTGAAGAGCCTCGCGCCCCGCAAGGCCGGTGAGCGCTAGCTCGACGCGGACCCGGTGAACGGCGAGCGCCTCGGGATTGTCACAAGGTACCGACCCGCGCGGAGGAATCCCCGATGATCCGCAAGCTCAAGTCCGGCGAGTACCGCATCTATTCCATCAAGGTCGACGCCAAGACCCGCAAGCGCCGCAACCTCGGCACCTTCGGGAGCCTCGCCGCCGCCAAGAAACACGAGCGCGCGATCCAGTACTTCAAGCACCACTAGCTGAAAAGTGGTGTCAGGTACGACTTTTCGAGAAGCTGACTTGGTCAGCGAAAAGTCGTACCTGACACCACTTTTCAGAGGGGGTAGATGATGGAGTTCGGAATCATCTCGCTGTCGAAGATGACGAGGCGCGAGGCGAACTTGAGACCCTCCGGCGTGCGCACGATCACATCGAGGTAGCGGCCCACGTTGAAGACCCTCGAGTAGTCGTCGAGCTTGGTGCGGAACACGGCGTAGTTTGATTCGCACTCGAAGCGCCCGCCCTCGCTCATCAGCACGCGCGGCAGGCCCACCACGTGGCGCTGGTAGTAGGGATCGTGGAAGAGCGTCTCCTTGATGCCGTAGACGCGGTCCTTCAGCATGCCGCGGCTCTCGAAGGCCATGGTGGCGAGCGGGAGTCCGCGGTCGTAGTTCTCGCGCGGCTGGACTTTGTAAGTGCACTCCTCGAGGAAGAACTCCGGCCAGCGGTCCCAGTCGCCGGCATCGAGCACCGCGCCGTAATCGGCTTGGAATTGCACCAGCTCGAAGAACGTCTTCGGATCGACCTCGCTCATACCTGCATCACGCGGCGCCAGTAGTCGTACATGCCGCGGATGAGGGTCTCGGTGACGAGGTGGTCGGTGTTCTCGCAGGTGTATCCGCCGAGCTCCGAGACCGTGCGGTGGAAAGGCTTCTGCTCGAAGCCGTTCTGGGCGAGCTCGATCACCTCGCCGTCGTCGGCGGAGACGAAGCCCGCGGGACCGAAGAGGTTCGCCTGGCGCAAGCGGCGGCGCTCCATTTCCGGGGAGTCCTCCTCGAAGCCGAAATGCGTCCACACGAAGTCGAACTCGCCGGGCCCGCGCGGCTGGATGTGGCGCGTGGAGACGGAATTCACCTGCTGCTGCAGGATGACGCTCGGGAAAAGCGTGGTCATCACCACCGTCGGCCCCTTCCACCATTCCTCGGCAACCACGTCGAGGAAGCGCTCGTCGTTGAGCTTCATGCCCTGCTTGAAGCTCGACACGCCTTTCGTGGCCTCGCCCGTCATCCCCTCGTTGCCGCGCCGCGAGATCATCGCCGCGTGCCGGAAGTGTTCATCCATCACCAGCTGCGACTTGTTGTCGGCGCGCCACAGCCCGAAGACGACGAACCAGGTGTGCAGCAGGCCCGGGTGATACGGGTCCTTGATGTTCTCCTGCATGAGCTTCCAGTTGCCGGCGATGCGCTGGCGGCTGTAGCCCAGGACCTTCAACTTGCGTCCGTCGAAAGTGCGGTCGACGTATTCGAGCATCGCGGGCCCGATGTATTCCTCGAGCGGCGGCACCGAATGATCGAACGACGCGTAGACGACGCCGTTGCGGGTCGCGACCTTGAGCTTGGTGAGGCCGTGCTCCTCGTTACGGAATTGCGGCGGCATGCCGCCTTGCACGCGCCCGTCCTGCTTCACGCCCTTCCTCAACGGCACGCCCTGCAGGTCGCCCTTCAGCGAGTAGCACCACTGGTGATAAGGGCAGATGAAATCGCGCCGGTTGCCGAAGCGCGGGCGCAGGAACTGCACGCCGCGATGGGCGCACACGTTCTCGACGACGTTCACCGCGCCATCGTTGTCGCGCGCGAGGATCACCGAGCGCTCGCCGATCGCGGTACGCTTGAAGTCGCCGGGATTGGGGATCTCGGCCTCGAGGCCCACGTAGCACCAGTGCCCCGTGTAGAAGAAGCGTTCGAGCTCGAGGCGATAAAGGTCCGGGTCGGTATAGGCCCAGAACGGAACCCGGCTGGTGCCGTCGCCCTCCCACGTCGCGATCCCCGGGAAGACTACTTGAGAGTCGTTCATCTCGTGCCTCGTGCCTCGTGCCTTGCGCCTCGCGCCTGACTAGGATACCGCCAGCCAGCGGTCGAGGCTCGCGCGGTCGGCCAGGAGCTGCTCGCTCGGCCCCTCGTGCACGATACGCCCGCGCTCCATCACCACGGCCCGCTGGGTCAGCGCGAGCGCGAGCTCCGCATGCTGCTCCACCAGCACGATCGCCATGGCGCCGGCGGCGGCGAGGCCGCGCAGCACCGCGCTCAGCTCCTGCACCACGATGGGCGCGAGGCCCTCCATCGGCTCGTCGAGGAGGAGGAGCTTCGGATTGATGACCAGGGCGCGCGCGATGGCGAGCATCTGCTGTTCGCCGCCGGAGAGCTGCCCGCCGCGATGCTCGCTGCGCTCCGCGAGCCGCGGGAAAAGCGCGTGCACCTTGCCGACGGTCCAGGGCCCGGGGCGCGCCACGGCGGTGAGGTGCTCGAGGACGGTGAGCGACTTCCACATGAGGCGCTCCTGCGGCACCCAGCCGATGCCGGCGCGAGCGCGCTCGTACGATGCGGCGCGCGAGACGTCGGCGCCCTGCCAGCGCATCGATCCGCGGTGAAGGTGCGTAAGCCCCATCACCGTCGCGAGCAGCGTCGTCTTGCCGACGCCGTTGCGCCCGAGGAGCGCGACCGCCTCGCCCTCGCCGATGGCGAACGACGCCTCCTCGACCACGACGGACTCGCCGTAGCCCGCGGTCACGGCGTCCAGGCGCAGCAGCTCAGCCATGGACGTCCTTGCCGAGGTACACGGCCCTCACTTTCGGATCGCGCGCGATCTCGTCGGGCGCGCCTTCGATCAACACGCGCCCGGCGACCAGCACGGTGATGCGCTGCGCGAAGCGGAACACGAGGCCCATGTCGTGCTCGATGAAGAGCACGCTCACGTCGGCGGGAAGCCCGGCGATCACGCCCAGCACCTCCACGCTCTCCGCCGAGGGAATGCCGGCCGCGGGCTCGTCGAGGAGGAGGATCTTCGGGCGCGTGGCGAGCGCGAGAGCGATCTCCACCAGCCGCTGGCGCCCATAGGCGAGCTCCGTCGTGCGCCGGTCGGCGTCGCGCTCGAGCTTCAAGGTCGCGAGGAGGGCCATCGCCTCGTCGTTCTCCTCGCGGTAGGCCGCGACCGGCTTCATCCAGCGCGCGGCGAGGCCCTTGCGTTCGAGCACGGCGAGCACCACGGACTCGCGCACCGTGAGCCCGGGGAAGAGCGTGTTGATCTGGTAAGTGCGCGTGAGCCCGCGCTTCACGCGCCGGTGCTGGCCGAGCGACGTGATGCGCTCCTCGTGGAGAAATACATCCCCCGCGCTCGGCTCGAGCACGCCGGTGAGGAGATTGATGAGCGTGGTCTTGCCCGCACCGTTGGGGCCGATGAGCGCGTGGCGCGCGCCCACCGGGAGCGACAGGCTCACGTCGCTCACCGCGGCGAGCCCGCCGAAGCGCTTCGAGAGTCCCGCGGTGCGCAGCGCCGGCGTCATCGCTTGAGCTTTTCCAGCGCGCCGAGGATCCCGCCACGCGCGAAGAACACGAACATCACCATCAGCAGCCCCAGCCAGAACTGCCAGTACACGGGGTTGATCCCCGACAGGTAGTCTTGCGCGACCATGAAGACCACGGTGCCGATGATGGCGCCGTAGAGGCGCCCGGTGCCGCCCAGCACCAGCATGATCATGAGCTCCGCGGAGCGGTTGAAGCCGAGCGAGTCGAGGCCGACGAACTGCGTGGTCTGCGCGAGGAGCGCGCCGGCGATTCCGGCCACCAACGCGCCGATCGTGTAGGCCGCGACCAGCCGGCGCTGCACCGGCGCGCCGATCGAAGGCATGCGCTGCTTGTTCTCGCGGATGCCGGTGAGGGACAGGCCGAACGGCGAGGCGACCAGACGGCGCAGCGCGATGAACACGATGACGAGCACGGCGAGGCTGTACACGTAGGCGGTCTTGCCGCCGATGTCGAACGGGAAGACGCCGAGGAGCTTCCACATCGCGACCCCCGACAGGCCGTCCACGCCGCCGGTGATGAAGGCCGCGCGGTTGGCGGCCTCGAAGAGGAGAAGCCCGATGCCGAGCGTGACCATCAGGCGTGCGAGGTCTTCGCCGCGCACCACCAGGAAACTCACGATGAACCCGGCGAGCGCCGCCATCGCGCCGCCCGCGAGGAGACCCGAGAGCGGCTCACCCCAACCTTTCACCGCGAGGATGCCGGCCGTGTACGCGCCGAGGCCGAAGAAGGCCGCGTGCCCGAGCGACACGATGCCCGCGTAGCCGAGGATCAAGTCGAGCGAGAGCGCGAAGATCGCGACGATGAGGATCTGGCTGCCGAGCACGAGATAGCCCGGCAGGAGGAAGAACGCCACGACCGGGACCAGCCAGAAAATGATCTCGATCGTCCTCTTTCCGGGGAGCGCCTTCATCGCCGCCTCCCGAACAAGCCCGCGGGGAACGCGATGAGGAGCACCACCATCGCCGCATAGATCACGAACGCGCCGACTTGCGGAACGTAATACTTGCCCGCGACGTCGAGCACTCCGAGGAGCAGCGCCGCCACCAGCGGGCCCTTGATCGTCCCCGCGCCGCCGACCACGACGACGAGCAGGAAATAGACGATGAACTTGAGCGGGAAGGAGGCGTCGAGCCCGAGCACCTCGATGCCGAGCGCCCCGCCGAGGCCCGCGAGCCCGGAGCCGAGCGCGAAGGCGACGCTGAACACGCGATCGACGTTGATGCCCAGGCCCTTCGCCGCCTGTGCGTTGTCCACCGAGGCGCGCACCTGCGCACCGAAGCGCGTGCGCGCGATGAGGACGCCGAGGAGCGCGGTGAGCACCACCACGGTCGCGACCAGGAAGAGCCGGTAGACGCCGAAGTCCACGCCGCCCACGGAGACCTGCCCGCGCAGGAACGCCGGCAGGCGCATCGGCTGCTGCGACGAGCCGAAGAAGTAGGTCGCGGCGGCGATCGACATGAACGTGAGCCCGATCGAAAAGAGCACCTGGTCCAGGTGCGCGGCGCCGTACAGCCGCCGATACAGGAGCCGCTCGAGCACGGCGCCGATCGCCGCCGTGATCACGAATGCCAATGGCAGCGCCGCGAGGAAGGGCACCCCGAAGCGCGTCATCGCCACCACGCACACGAAGCCGCCCGCCATGGCGAACGCGCCATGCGCGAGGTTCACGAAGTTCATGAGACCCATCGTCACCGACAGGCCCAGGCTCACCAGGAAGAGGAGGCTCCCGTAGGCGATGCCATCGAAAAGGACGCCGAGCATGGTGGAAAATGGGGTCGGGTACGGTTTCTTTTCAGACCGGGCGCGATGCCGGCATCACCTTCCAGCTCACGAGAATGCGTACCCGACCCCATTTTCCACCATGCTCGGTGCCCCGCTCTTGATCCCCATCTCCCTCAACGTCTCGGCCACCGCCGCCGAAACATTGCGCATCTCGTTCGCGTCGATGGCGCCGATGCAGCCGACGCGGAAGGTCTCCACCTGGGTGAGCTTGCCTGGATAGAGGATGTAGCCGCGCGAGCGCACCTTCTCGTAGAACGCCTTGAAGGAATAGTTGGCGTCGGCGGGCGCGTGGAAGGTGACGATGATCGGCGCCTGCACGCCCTTCGCGAGGAAGCTCCGGAAGCCGAGCGCGGCCATGGCCTCGATGAGGGTGTCGCAATTCCTGCGGTAGCGATTGCCGCGCGCGACGGTGCCGCCCTCGGCCTTGAACTGGTCGAGCGCCACGCGCAAGGCGGCGACCACGTGGGTCGGCGGCGTGAAGCGCCACTGCGTCGTCTTCTGCATGTAGGTCCACTGGTCGAAGAGGTCCATGGCGAGCGAGTGCGAATTGCCCTGGGATCTCTCGAGCACCGCCTGGCGCGCGATCACGAAGCCCATGCCCGGGGCCCCCTCGATGCACTTCCCGGAAGCGGCGACCACTGCGTCGACCGGATGCTTCGTCACGTCGATCTCGATCGCGCCGAACGAGCTCATGGCGTCCACGATCAATCCCTTGCCGTGGCGCGCGCACGCCGCGGCGATCTCCGCCAGCGGATTCAGGATCCCGGTGCCGGTCTCGCAGTGGACCTGGGCCACATGCGTGATCTTCGGATCCATCTTGAACGCGCCCTCGAGCATCGCGGCGGTCGATTGCTTGTCCTCGGCGAGATCGATCGACGAGTGCTCGCGGCCGATGTACTTGAGTATCTTCAGGATCCTCTGGCAGTAGGCACCGTTGTTCGGGACCAGCACCTTGCCGTCGCGCGGCACCAGGTTGGCGAGCGCCGCCTCCACCGAGAAGGTGCCGCTTCCCTGCAGCGGCACGCACACGTGGGTCGCCGCTCCGTTGACGACTTCCACCAGGTCCTTGCAGATCGACGCGGTGATCGCATTGAACGAGGCGTCCCACGAGCCCCAGTCGCGAAGCATCGCCTGCTTGGTGGCGAGGGACGTGGTGAGCGGGCCCGGCGTGAGGAGGATGGGGTCGTTGCCGATGATCATGGGTCTCTCCAGGACTGCGTGCGCTTGTCGAGCCAGACTTGCGCGAAATAATAGAGCCCGCACACGAAGGCGGAGGTGACGACGATGAGGCTCGCCATGGCCGCCGCGGGCCCGATGTCGCCCGCCTCGTCGAGGTTCACGATGGCCACCGACGCGAGGACGGTGTTGGGCGAGTACAGGAACACGACCGCCGACACCGTCGTCATGGCGTTCACGAAGAGATAGCGGCTGATGTCGAGCGCCGCGGGCAGGCACACCGGCACCGTCACGCGGAAGAACGTGCGCCAGAACGGCACTTTGAGCGACGCCGACACCGATTCGAACTCGTTGTCGATCTGCTTCAGCGCCGTGACCGCCGTGAGGTGCGACGACGAGTAGTAGTGCACCACCGTCACGAGGACGAGGATCGCGAGCGTGCCGTAGAGGAAATGCAGCGGGTTGGCCGCGGGGACGAAGAAGAAGATGTAGCCCAGCCCCAGCACCATCCCCGGCACGCCCATGGGCAGCACCGCCATCAGCCTCACGAAGGGGCGCCACGCGTCGAGCCCGCGGGTCTTCTCGAGGAGGTACGCGGTGACGAAGATGAAGACCGTGCCCAGGCTCGCGCACCAGAAGGCGAGGTGGAGGCTATTCAGGTACGCCGGAAAGATGCCCGCGTCCACCAACCCCAGGCGATAGTGGTCGAGCGAGAAGCTGAAGTTGTACGGCCAGAGCTTCACGAAGGAGGCATAGATCGCCATGCCGAGGACGGCGAGCATGAGGACGGACAGAACCCAGCAGAAGGCCGCCATCGCCGCGTCGAAAGCGCGCGCCGGGCGCGGCACGTACGGCACCGAGCGCGCGGACAGGAGCGCCGACTGGCGTTTCTGCACGTAGGCGTCGACCGCGTAGGTCACCGCCACCGGCACCAGCAGGATGATCCCCACCACCGCGCCCTTGGCGAAATCCTGCTGGCCGATGACGAGCTTGAAGATATCGGTGGCGAGCATGTTGAAGTTGCCGCCGATCACCTTCGGAATGCCGAAGTCGCTGATGGCGTAGGTGAAGACCACCATGCCCGCGCTGATGAGGCCGTATTTGGCGCCGGGAACGGTGATGGTGAAGAACTTGCGCGCGATGCTCGTGCCGAGCGAATCGGCCGCCTCGTAGAGGCGCGCGTCGGTGAGCGAGAGCGCCGTGACCAGGATCATCAGCGCGTGGGGAAAGGTCGCGAACACCATCGACACCACGATCCCGGGCGCGCCGTAGATCTGCCCGTCGCCCATGAGCGGCTTCAGGAGCCCCTGGTTGCCGAACCAGAAGATGAACGAGATCGCCGCGAGGAGCGAGGGCGCCAGGATCGGCACCAGCGCCATGTTGCGAAGCAGCGTCTTCCAGCGCATGCGGCTTCGCGTGAGGGCATAGGCGAAGGTGAATGCGAGCGGCAGCGTGATGACCGTGACCAGCGACGAGACCCAGAGGCTGTTCCAGATCGAGCGCATCAGCGCCGGCGTCTGGAAGTACTGCGCGAAGTTTGCGAGCCCGACGAATTCGCCGGCACGGTCCTCGACGCTCTTGGCGAGGATCGTCACCATCGGCGCCACCAGGAAAAGCGCGAGCGCGAGGCCGGCGAAGATGAGGAACGCGTGGGCGATTCGGTCGGTCCAGTGGACCTTGAGGCGCGTCACCCCCGCGTGGGCGGGGGCCCAATCGATTGGATCGCGTTCTGCAGCGGGATGACGGGCAGTGCTCACCCGGCAAAAACCCGAAGGCGCTCGGAGGGCAGTGCCACACGCAGCGTATCGCCCGGCCGCGGATGGAATTCCGCCATGTCGTTGACCGACAGATCCGCGACCAGCGGCTGCTCGATGCCGTTCAACCGGAACGTGATGCGCGAGTACGCCCCGAGGAACTCGATCTTCTCGACCACCGCGGCGGCGGAATTGGGTGTGGAGCCGTTCACGCCGCGCACCCGCACGTCCTCGGGGCGGAAGAAGATGCGCAACGCGGCCCCGTTGGCCGTCTTGCCATCGAGGTCGCACTCGAAGCGCTGGGCACCGACCTGGATGCGGCGCTCGCCGGAGCATTGCGCGGGAAGGAGGTTGGTCTTGCCGACAAAGTCGGCGACGAAGGGCGTGGCGGGCTGGAGATAGACCTCCGCGGGCGTGCCGATCTGCTCGATGGCGCCGTCCTTCATCACCACGATGCGATCGGCCATGGTGAGCGCCTCTTCCTGGTCGTGCGTCACGAGGATCGTGGTCACGCCGAGGCGCTGCTGCAACCCGCGGATCTCGCCGCGCAGACGCACGCGCACGCGCGCATCGAGCGCCGAGAGCGGCTCGTCCAGGAGGAGCAACCCCGGCGAAGTCGCGAGAGCACGGGCGATCGCGACGCGCTGCTGCTGCCCGCCGGAGAGCTGCCCGGGAAATTTCGCGCCGCTATCGGGCAGGCCGACCAGCGCGAGGAGTTCCTTCACGCGCGCCGCGCGCTCGGCGCGCGGCACCTTGCGGTTCACGAGCCCGTAGGCGACGTTGTCCGCGACACTCAGGTTGGGAAAGAGCGCGTAAGACTGGAACACGATGCCGTAGTCGCGGTCCATGGGCGGCAGGCGCGAGATGTCGCGGCCGGCCTGCACGATGCGCCCCGCGCTTTGCACCTCGAGCCCGGCGATGATGCGCAGCAGCGTCGTCTTGCCGCAGCCCGACGGGCCCAACAGGCACAGGAACTCGCCGGCATGGACGTCGAGCGCGACGTCCTTCAGCGCGACGAACTCTCCGAACTCCTTGCGGATGCCGGAGAGCTCGAGGTATTCCATCGCCTATTTTTCGGTCTTGGCGGCGTAGCGCTTCTGCCACTCCGCGAGGATCTTGTCGCGGTTCTTCGCGGCCCACGCGAAGTCGTTCTTCACCAGGCGGCGCTCGAGGTCCGCGGGAATGTTCGCGAGCGCGGGCTTCACGTCGGGATGCGAGACGATGGCGAAGTTCTTCGAGTAGGCCTCGTTCGCGTCCTTGGTGGCGACCCAGTCCATGAGCTTCTTGGCCGCGTCCATCTTCTTCGTGTTCTTCATGATGCCGGCGGCCTCGATGTCCCAGCCCAGCCCCTCCTTCGGGAACACCAGCTCGACCGGCGCGCCCTTCTGCTTCACGTCGTTGCCGCGGAAGTCGAAGGAGACGCCGACCACGAACTCGCCGGCGCCGGATTGGCGGCACGGCTTCGAGCCCGAGTGCGTGTACTGCGCGACGTTCTCGTGCAGGGCATCCATGAACTTCCAGCCGTTCGCCTCGCCCATGGTCTGCAGCCAGCCCGACACGTCGAGGAACCCGGTGCCGCTGGAAGCGGGGTTGGGCATGGTGATCTGGCCCTTGTAGACGGGCTTGGTGAGGTCGGCCCAAGACTCGGGCTTGGGGATGCCCTTCTTCGCGCCTTCGACCGTGTTGTAGCAGACCACCGCCGAGTACACGTCCTGCCCGATCCAGTACGGCGGGCGCGCGGGATCGCTGTAGGCCGGCTTCAGCGTGGCGAAGCCCACCGGCGCGTAGGGCGCGAGCATGCCCTCGGACTCGAAGATCGCAAGCGAGGTCGCCGACACCCCGAGGATGGCGTCGGCCTGCGGATTGGCCTTCTCGGCGAGCACCTTGGCGGTGATGACGCCGGTGGAGTCGCGCACGAACTTCAGGTCGATGTTGGGATTGGTCTTCTGGAACGACTCGGTATAGGCCTTGAGCTGGTCGGTCTCGAGCGCGGTATATACGAGGAGCTCGGTCTGCTGCGCCCAGGCGCTGGCGGCGACGGCGGCGAGGATGAGCGGGACAACGCGGCGGGCAACGGCTTTCATCGGACTCTCCCTATCGGATGGGTGGTGCGGGCGAGATGCGGGCTTACGGATTATGTCCGCGAGATGATCGCGGGATATTGTGACCGTGCGATTACAGATTGTTGACAATCTACAAAGCGCACAGGTCTAATGTCAAGGTCTCTTTTATGGTGCCCTTCATGGCCCCGGCTTCCGCCTCCGCGTCCTCAGCCGCCATCGAGCTCCTGCAGAGCCACTCGCTCACCACGCTGGTGAAGCGCGAGCTCGAGCGGCGCATCCTGGCCGGCGAGCTCGAGCCCGGCGCCAAGCTCACCGAGGAGGATATCGCGGGCGATCTCAACGTCTCGCGCGGGCCGGTGCGGGAGGCCTTCCGCGCGCTCGAGCAGGCGGGGCTGGTGCGCACCGAGAAGAACCGCGGCGTCTTCGTGCGCCAGGTTTCGGTGAGCGACGCCGACGAGATCTACGAGGTGCGTGCCGGCTTAGACGAGCTGATCGGGCGCCTTCTCGCCGCGCGCGTGCAGAGGAGCCAGCTCGCGGAGCTGCGCGAGCTCTTGAAGAAGATGCAGAAAGCCGCGCGCGCGAAAAACGTCGACGATTACTATCCCCTCAACGTGAAGTTCCACGACCGCCTCGCCGAATTCACCGGCAACCGCACGCTCCTCGCCCACTACCGGCGGCTGGTGAACGAGCTGCACCTCTACCGCCGCGAGACGCTCGCGCGCGGCGCCGACAGCTTCCCAATCTCCACGCGCGAGCACTCCGAGATCGTCGACGCGCTGGCACGCCGGGACTCGGACCGCGCCGGCAAGCTCATGTACGAGCACGCCATGGAAAGCCGCGACCGCCTGCATGCGGCATTGGAGAAAGAATGAAAGAAACCGTCGTCAACGGCCGCGCCTACCGCTGGATGGCCGAGCCCGTCGCCGTCATCTGCGTGGACGGCTGCGAGTACGACTACCTGGATCGTGCGGCGGCGGCCGGCGTGGCGCCTTTCATCGCGAAGATGCTGCGCGGCGCGGCGTTCAAGGGCGCGGCGGTCGTGCCCACCTTCACCAATCCCAACAACCTCTCGATCGTCACCGGCGCGCCGCCCGCGGTGCACGGCATCTGCGGCAACTATTTCTACGACCGCGAGGCCGACGCCGAAGTGATGATGAACGACCCGAAATACCTGCGCGCGCCCACGGTGCTCGCGGCATTCGCCGCGGCCGGCGCGAAGGTGGCGGTGGTCACCGCCAAGGACAAGCTGAGGAAGCTCCTCGGCCACGAGCTGGAAGGCATCTGCTTCTCCGCGGAGCGCGCCGCCGACGCGAACCTCGCCGAGAACGGCATCGAGAACGTGGTGGACTTGGTCGGCATGCCGGTGCCGTCGGTGTACAGCGCCGAGCTCTCGGAATTCGTGTTCGCCGCGGGCGTGAAGCTCCTCGAGACGCGACGCCCGGACCTCATGTACCTCTCCACCACGGACTACGTGCAGCACAAGTTCGCGCCGGGCACCGCGGGCGCCAACGCCTTCTACGCGATGATGGACCGCTACCTCGCCAAGCTCGACGCCTTGGGCGCGGTGGTGGCGCTTACCGCGGACCACGGCATGAACGCCAAGACGCGCGCCGACGGCTCGCCCAACGTGATCTACCTGCAGGATCTCCTCGACGGCTGGCTCGGCAAGGGACGTTCGCGCGTGATCCTGCCGATCACCGATCCCTACGTCGTGCACCACGGCGCGCTCGGCTCCTTCGCGACGATCTACCTCGACGCCGCCGATCGCGCCTCCATGATCGAGCGCCTGAAGGCCACCGACGGCATCGAGGCCGCACTCGCCCGCGCCGAGGCGTGCGCGCGCTTCGAGCTGCCGCCGGATCGCATGGGCGACGTGGTCGTGGTCTCGACGCGCCACGTGGTGCTCGGCACGAGCGCCGCGCGCCACGACCTTTCGGGCCTCGACGCGCCGCTGCGCTCCCATGGCGGGGTCACCGAGCAGACGGTGCCGCTCCTTTTCAATCGGAAGGTGAAGGGGCTCGAGGGCCGGAAGCTGCGCAATTTCGACATTCTCGACGTGGCGTTGAATCATCTCGAATCACCCTCTCCCCGGCGCTCTGCCCAGGCAGAGGGAG
>Ga0209647_1000596_pt1 | contig 33273 bp, 24 predicted proteins | sample GraSoi_2013_60cm_FD_185827 | JGI IMG/M metagenome (GOLD analysis project Ga0209647, IMG submission 185827) | Grasslands soil microbial communities from the Angelo Coastal Reserve, California, USA - Sample 9_17_2013_60cm (SPAdes) (version 2) | ecosystem: Environmental > Terrestrial > Soil >... | reverse complement strand
AATTTATATAAATTATTTACAAATTTATAAATTCCTATCTATCTTATAGATGTAATATATGTAAAAATATCAAATTTACTGATTTGACGAGTAAATGTATACAAAAATAATTAAAATTTAGATGTGTATGGATTATACATATCTAATAGATGTAAATTATGATTTATATAAATCATTTACAAATTTATAAATTTCTATTTATCTTACAGATGTGATATATGACAAAATATCAAATTTATCGAATAAATGTATGAAAAATTAGATGTATATATAATTTATATCAATTTGTAAATAAGATATATCTTATTTACAAATTTGAATATGTTAAAAATGTCAACTTTATCAATTTAACGAGTAAATATATGTAAAATTACATAAAGAATTAGATGTGTATGAATTATACTTATTTTATAAATTATATTTATAACTTGTTTTTATTTCATTTATAACTTCTTTATAATTCTGTCTATAAATTATTATATCTTTCATTACACATCCATCTATTTCGTATATGGGGTATATATCATGTCTATTTACATATTTTGTAGATCCATTTTCAAATAAAATATTAAACATAGGAGCATTTTTAGATATTATAGTACATTTATCATTACCATAAAATACTTTTGTATTTAATCTAAGATTTGCTCCATATGCAGTAGGTCTTCTAAATCTATATTTGGTTTTATATTTTTTACATAATTGAATTAAAATATATTCTGATTTCCATCTAAGACATATATTTAGAAATAGTAATGGAATATTATATCTATGTCTTTTATATATTGTATAATTTACCAATCTCTTTACAGAAGATGTTTTTAATTTATACATCTTTAAATAATCTATTACAGCTTCATCTGTAGAATGATATTGTATTTCTCTATATCTATATATTACATTTAATAATTCTGTTATCGGAATATCAATGATATGTTGTAAATAATAAATATAATCTAATCCAGGAAGAGATTGTTTATGTTCTACATAATATTCATAATCTTCTAATTTATTTCCTTGTAATCTAGAATCTATATCTAATATGACACAATTTATCTTTATATTAGAATTGAATATTTCTCCTCTATTCGCCATTTTTATTGCTAACATAACATGAGAAGGTGGATTAGGTGCATTCCATACTATTCTAGGATCATTAAATCCAATAATATCTGATAACTCTTCTCCATATTTATTTATAAATATAAGTTTACCACCTATATTTCTATGTTTAGTATATAGTTCTAATGATTTTATTCCTTTTCTGATTACTAATGATTCTGTGTTAATTTCTCTACAAAATAATCTATATATCCATTTTATTAATATATTTATAACAAAAGATTTATCTTCTCCAGCAACAATTGCATCAACCATTTCTATGTATATATCTTTTAAATACTGACAATTATCTCTTCTTACAGTAGATATACCTTTCATTTCCAATTTACCAATTTCTCCACTTTCTTTTGCTTCTCGTCCTATATATCTTTTTTTAGAAAATAAGATGAAAATATCAAATATTTTTTCAAATTCTAATTTCACCGATATATAATCATAATACATACCATATTCACATCCGCATATTATACTTTTTACATATTTAGTTATATCTTTCACTAACTGTTTACATATTTCAAATAAATCTAATATTTCTATATTATCTATAGTTATCATACATGAATCTGTATCCCCATATATTATATTTGAATAGGGTATATTAGATAATATATATGTACATGTTATATTTATTAAATATCTTCCTTGTGCTGTAACACATGCTGCTCCTATTAGGAATGGTATATTTCCTACTGTTAATCCCATAACACCATATACAGAGTTAGCTACAGTTTTTATAGCTAATTGTTTGGAATTACATACTTTAATTTCAAGTTGAAAATCATCGGATAAATTTTTTAATTTATTTTTTACTTCTTTACGTTTATCGAGTAAATCTTTTAATAATTTAGGTAATACTCCTTGATTAGAAATAGATCCATCTTCTCCAATTTTTATTTTTTTAAATCTATATTTAAATTCTACATTAGATTCTTCCCAAATAATAACATTACATTCATCATCTGGAATCTTTTCATCGTATACTATAGTAGTATAACATATATTATAGCTTATTATTATAGATGGATATAGAGATGCAAAATCAAATACAGCTACTTTTTCATATTTACCTGCAATAGCAGTTAATACAGTAGCTCCTTTATATGTAGAATAATCCGATTCTTTCCCCGTATAATTTATAATTATATCCATACATTGACAAGTATAATACACCAGAGCAAATACTCTTATATGTTGACCTCTTGTCTGAATGTAATTTATAGGTATACGAGAAATTATACTGAACTCCGTTAATACGTTATACAAATCTAATTTATTCATTAATTTCACCGATAAAACAGAATCTTGTACACAATATACACCTATTTTAGATATCCCTTCAGCGATTATACGTTTACGATTTTTGATAGATGTACATGATAATAATTTTTGTCTCATTATTTCTGTATATCCTGTTGAATATCTCAATTCTATACCAGAAGGATTAGTAAATTCATCGTATATAGATATATTTTTCCCAGTTGATTTATATAATCTTATTATATCACACATTTGTCTGAAACTCATATCATCTTTTGATTCACCGGATAAAAAATACTGAGATACATATTTTAACGAATTAGATTGTAATTTATAATTTTTACCTATTTCTACGAAAACATCTATATTCATTCTTCCTATCACATTTAAATAATGATAACTCTGTTCACCTACTGCTGAACTCATCCATTTTATTATTTTTTCTTCACATAATATACCAGAGATTTTACCAATATCGAATATAATATTCTCTATGTTATGGATATATTTAGATCTAATTATTATATATCTCCAATCAAATGCTAATGTATTATATCCTATGAATATATCTGGATTTATATGATTAATCATATAAGCAAATTCTAATAACAATTCTTTCTCATTTTTACATTTTATAGTTTTTACTTTTTTCTTATTCGGATCATCTTCATCGTAATATAAATAATTATTTTCATCTACAATAGGGTCAAATAATGATATTAAATAACAATCAGTTTGTTCTATTTCTTGAGAAATATATCCTGATACTAATGATATTTGAAATATCTCATCTCCTTCAATTTCAGCATTAGGTATACTGAAATGTTTACTTTCTGTATAACATTCTATATCAAATGATACATATTTGGGAAATATAGATTTATTATAGTGAGATATACAAGATATATTATTACAATAACTATATATACATACATCGGAAGATGAAAAATTCTTAGTTTTACATCTCATACCGACAATCAATATCCAATCAGAGAAATTTATATCGTAAATAGATGAAAATTTTAATAGAATATCTACATTCTGTTCATGTACTTTTAAATTATCTACTGTTAATCCATTAACAGTAGTATAAAATTGTCTATCGTAAAAAACGTTTGAAAATTTTTTACATCTCGAATTAGTAGAAAAAAATATTTTCATACATTTTATTTTTTCTTTTCCGTATAAAAGATATTTTGTACAATATGTATATTGTACAGCATAAAATTTTTGAACGAAATCATTAAATAAATAATTAGCTACATTTTTATCAGATTTCAATTCTAAATATACATAAGGTAAGAAGTTAAAAATTTTTGCATGATAAGTTATACTTTCGGAATCTACTCCAGAAACATAAATTATAGTTTTATCTTTTTCTTCTTCAACATTCCATGTTATCGCTTTGAAAACAAATTCTTCAGTATCCATCGATAATATATTTATTTATACATATATTTATAATCAATTTAATTTGTTATTATTTAGATGTAGGAACACAATAAGACATTGTTGTTATAGTAGAAATATTAGGAATAGGCATACTAGACATAAACCAAGGTGGAATAGATGGTAACATAATAGTTACAGGAACTCCTTCATTTTCAGGTATTACAGGACTCCATTTTTTTGTAGTCTGATCATATACAGAATATTGTACATGAATTTGTGGATATATATCTCTATTCTGTGATGATGGATCATACGGATCATAATCTAATTGAGTTTTTACTCCTATTATTAATCTAGTTTGATTACATAAAGGAGGTTGAGCAACTATTAAACTAGACCAAGGTCCTAGTTTAGAATATGCACCTGTATTTTTATTAACATATCTTATTGCGAAATATGTTCCTATATTCCATTTTATAACTACACCTGCTTCTGCAGTGAAAGATGCAATTTCCAATGTAACAGTAGGAGTTTTTAAAGAAGAATCCAAATACTTTTCATTAAAATACGAACAAGTAGAATCCATATTTTGCAATCTACATCCTATTCCTTTCTTATTCATCCATAAATATACTATTATTATTATTAATACTATTAAACATATAACTATAACTGTTACAGATATTAACGATGTTGCATAAGCTGGAAGAGGCATGTTTATATATAGAAAACAAAATTATTTTATAGTTAGTTCTTTGAATATAAATTTATTAGTAGGTATTTCTACTTTTTCTCTTATAATATCTTTATAAGAATATACAAGATCGATTAGAAATAATATAGATTCAGATATTCTAGAAACATATCTACCAGATACTATTATCTGAGAAGTAGAAAAAATTATAATGGTTGTTCTTAAAGATTTTTTCATTGTACTAGGATTCTTATATAAATGAATTTTATCAACAGTAACATATCTATATTTAAATTCATTATTTTTGTATATTAACATATACCATTTATGATTTAACGGTAATTCGGAAAACATTTTTATACTTATAGATGGAAGCATAGTTAATTCGAGATGAGATAAATCTATATATTTACTATACTTCTTATCATTCAATATAGAATTCATAGATATTCTGTGAATAGGAAAATCTAGATTAAATTTATAATTTATCATAACAGGATCTATAAGAAATAATATTTTATTATCCTCTTTTTTAATATCATAGACATCGGAGTCAATATTCTTTTTTATTTCATACAAATAATCTTCGAATAAATATTGACATACATTAATTATATTTTTCATAGATTTACATCCGGTGATTTTAAAATTTTTTTTAAACATCATAATATTTATATTTATGTCGTCAACTTTGATATATATCATCACTTGATTTCTGAAATATTTTTTTTTCTTTTTCCTCATATCCAATCCTTTACATTTGTTACATAAATGACAAGAGTAAATATATCCATTTCTACATTTAATAGATTTTTTTATTATACCTTTATTAGGAATTTCTGTATACTTTATTTCAGAATCATCTATCAATATTCTGTTGAAAAATATATCTAAATTTACATTTATATTCGTATATACTTCTACAGTTATCGTAGATGGTTTTAAATCTTTATATACTAAATTAAAATTCATATTTCATATATGAAATATGAATTTTTATACTTTTATATCAATTTTTTTTTAGACCATATTTTTACTACAATATTTAGTATAGTTCTGTCGAAGATAGTATTTTTATTTATCATATCTAATAATGTAGAATATTGTAATGTAGAATTAGATTCTGTACCGAGATATTCCTTTATAACACATATATCAGTTATATTATCTCCGTATATATTTTCTATATATCCTTCAGAATCTATAATTATTATTTGTATATTAAATACATACGATAATAATTCTCCGATTATAGTACGTGAAAAATATACAAATTTACGTAGATTCTTTTTAAATGTTTCATAAGCTACATAAGAATATAAATCATCGGGTTCATCATATCTATTTTTTTCATTATTTATTAATCTTTTACAAAAACTAAATTGTATGAATTCTTCATACGATAACGTTTGAGATATAGCAGATCGTATATGTAATAGTTGTTTATCATCTAATTCTTCATGAATAATTGCATATATAACTGCACACAATAAAGAATAAATAACATTTGCTTTATTATTTATATACTTATATTTATCATCTATTATAACAGGAGCAACATATATTTCATATATTTTCCGTGTAAATTCATACGACACAAACAAAGAACTAAAAATTTTAGCATCATCCGATAATTTATCAAATTGTATTCCTCTATCTAAATACGATACATTAGATCTAATAAACCCCATATTCTCCATATCAATTGAAAATTTATCAAAATAAAATAACCATTCTATTTGATTTTTAACCATGCTATCGGGATCATTTATATTTATTAATATTTCATCCCCTTCACTTCCATCAAACTCTGTAACCTGTTCTATCGAAAAAGCTGTGCTCCAAAAATAAGATGTCATATTTTCATCTATATTATATTTAATTCTATTAGAATCTAATAACTTTTTTATTCTATCTCCATCTATTACTATACCACTTAATTTTCCATCGTATTTTAGAAATTTATCTATATTTTTCAAATATTTAGTATATATATCTATATTTTTAAAGAAGAAGGTAGATGAAAAATATGTAGTTATAACATCTATTTTATCAGGTATATATTCTATATCTAATTCTTCAAATTTTGCGTGTAATGGAATTATCTCACATATATCATGATTAACATCGTGTAATCTTTCTATAAGTATAGAAAGATTTTCCTCATTAGGTTCTATTGCATATACTTTTTTTATATTTGCTCCTATCCATTTACCTATATCTCCTCCTCTTCCTGATCCTATATCTAATATTGTACTATCTTTTTTAATATGTTTAATCTTCATTCTTTTTTCTTGATTGTGGTAAACTCTAGCAACTTTTAAATCTAATCCTTTTATAGTTTGTTCATATATAGGTCTACGAATACTTTGTAATATATTATCTATAGTATTAGCAGAATTAGGATATTCTTTATCCCATCTTATTCTAAACATTTCAAATAATAATGGATCATCTGTTATATTTTCTGATACTACTTTACATTCTACTACTAATCCAGATGGTATTATACCATCTATAATATTTCCTACTACTTTAACTCCATTTATAGGTATTATTGCTCCTCTATCTGTAGTGAAACAATTTAATTCCCCATCTCCTATAAGTAAAAAGTCTATAGTAATAAGATGTAAAGGTTTCCATTTATATACTTTACTTTGATATTTAGATCTTGATTGTAAAATTAACCCATCATTATCTACAGTAGTATATTCAAATGAATTAAATGCATTTTTAACATTATCATAAAATGATTCTTCGTAATAATATTTTTTAGGATATACATTCAAATTTCCAACAGATGAATTTTCACGTGAAAATTGTTCTACACTAAGATATCTGGTTAGAAATGATTCATTTCTTAAATCATCCCCTGTATGATATAAACAATCGAATAAATATAAATCTGTTTTTACTAATTCACAATCGAATAGACTAGGTTCATTAGAAAAAGATTCATCGTATGTTATATATACTATATTATTAGGGTAAAAAATTAATATAGCATATTTTCTTATTATAGCTAGTAAAGTTCTTAATCCATCATATTTAACTGTTATACATGGATCAAATGATGCTTCTATCATGTCGTACATATGTAATGATACAGGTTTATTCAAATTCTTAGATCCAGTCAAATATAAAGGGTCACCATATTTGAATTCAAATGATAAATTAAACCAATTAGTTAAATTAGTATTTAATATCGTAGTTATATATAATTTAGTAGGACTTTGATTTTTATATAATACATCTACGATATGTAAAAGTTGTTCTATCGTGTGGATGTACTTTATACTTTTTTGATATACACGTTCAATTTCTATTTCACATATATTTCTTTTCTTACCATTCTTAGTTTGATAAACAACGGTTAAATCAATAGAATATCCATATAATTCAGCATTGATATTAGATTCAACGTAAGAAAATCTATTTCTATGTCTTATTATATCTATAATGAAATCTCCATCTGGAGGAGATATAAATTTTTCTATAGATTGTTGAAATCTGACACCATATTTATTACTATCTATAGTAACTATCGGTTTTTTCAATTGAAATTCTGGTAGTTCTTGATGGATATTAGATATTTTACGTATATTAGATTGTAATTTATTATTACTTATTTCTATAGTATCTCTTGATATGAATCTATGAAATGTTTTGCTTGTAACTGTTAGAGAATCCAAGTAATTTTTCAAAAACATAAATCTAGTAAAATCAACCCCAGATATAAAAATATTATTATATCCTTTATGTATAATATTTCCAAATCTTACTTCTACTTCATCATATATATTTTTCCTAAGAATATCAGAAATTCTTCCTATATCTGTTATTTGAAATAAAGTAGATGGATTATTAAATGCGTATATATTTTTTTGTATTCTTTCCATATTTTCTGATGTTATATTTGATAAATTCATTGCATCCATTATATCTGCTAGTACTTTAGTTTTTTTCGCCATTTCCTTTTCATAAGGAGTTACAAGGCTCATTTCCTTTACATATACATATATAAATAATTAAACTACTTTTATTTATTAAGGTAAGGCTTATTCTTAGGTTTCAATATAACATGTTTATCTATTGTATATTCAGGATGACTAAATTTTTTCTTATACTCGTTATCTCGTTTACAATCTATCATGTTTTGTATTATATTATCTAATCCTTTTTTAGAATATTTTTTACTGCTATATTCATTATTTATTACCGGTGTGTCTAATACCATATTTTTACATTTAACAATAAATGCATCTATATTGGCGAGTATAAATATATCTGTAAATATATGTAATAAATTATTATCGTAAAAAAACATTAATAATGGTAAATTTCGTAAAGTTAATTGACTATCTGTACATAATGTTATAAATCCTGTATTCATTGTTATATCTAGAGTATAAAAATTAAAAGTAGGATACTCGTATTTCAAATTATGAAATAAATTATATAAAACTTTTTCTTCGATATAATCTAATACTAATACAAAAGATATACCTTTTGAATCTAATTTTATCATTCTATCATTTTTACTGAATTGATTGAGATATATATTCATTTTATATATCTAAAATTATTTACGTTATATTTAATAAAATGAATATATCACAATCTGTTCCTGTAACACGTGCACAACCTCCTAATCCACAACAGGGGGGAATTCCCCAGAGAGGAAGAGGTGGAAATCCACAGAGAGGAAGAGGTGGAAGATTTCCCCAACAACCTATAATTCCTCCTCAACAAGTTGCAGCTAATATTCCTCCTCCTCCTCTTCCTCCTCCTCAGCAACAAGTTGCAGTTAATATTCCTCCTCAGCAACAAGTTGCAGTTAATATTCCTCCTCAGCAACAAGTTGCAGTTAATATTCCTCCTCAGCAACTTGTTGCAGTTAATATTCCTCCTCCTCCTCCTCTTCCTCTTCCTCAACAACAACAACAACAACAACAAAGAATATTTAAAAAACCGGATGATGATGATGGAGGAGGAATAAAAGGAGGTGGAATGGAAGATAAACCAATCGATATTATATTGAAAAATATGAGAACAAATACAGATTTATTGAATAAACCTACTACTAGAGATGGCAAATTAATTGCAAATAAAATAGCTGAAAAAATTTTAATGTATTCTCCCCATCATGGTAAGGGTGATGATAAGGAAGCAAAATATGATACAGCATTGTTTTATTTTAGGAAAGGTTTTAAAAATATAACTCAGAAAGTAGAAACTACATATGCTGTTATACAAAGTTTTACAGGTGCAATAGATAATGGAGATTACACATTATTTTTTCCTATTCATGAAGCTATTATTCCCAAAGTTGCGAAGTTTAATAGATTTATTCAGAGATTTACATTACCGTACACAGATATAGAAAAAATGGTTGGAACTACATCTTTCAATAAAGATGTACGAGTATCATGGATATATCCTAGCGAAGAAAAACAGAGTGGAGTAGAAAAATTTAAACAAATAAGATCATTGAAATTTATTAATTTACCTGCTACAATTGTAGCAAATAGTAGAACAGATTTTTTCGATATGGGGGATATTCGTAAACAATACAAAGATTTTGATGATTTAAAAAGTAAGGATAAAATTACTGCACATTCAAATATATTTTGCCCTAATGCAATAACAGAAGCATTTAATTGTTTAGATTTTAGAGCAAAAACAGAGATAGAAAAAGATATATTATGGTCGGGACAAAAATCTACAACAGCAGCGTTACCAGATAAAAAAGTGGATATACAGAAACAACAAGTAAAAATAGAAGAAGATGAAAGATTAAAAACATTGAAACAAGAAATAGGTTCTAAATTAGGACCAGACGTTACAGTACCTATTTCAATAGATTTAGATTTACCGTATGGAGATCCTGCAATGCGACAGATGGAAAGTAATATAGAAACATTAAAAATGTTATTGGATGAAAAATATAAACAAGGAATTCCATTAACTCAGCCTATATATAATGTTCCGTATACAGGAACACAACTTATAATAATGGATTATTTGAATACAGAACAATATATAAAAGATATAATAGTTTATTTATCAAAAATATTTCCGTCAGTGAATGATTTGGATATAATAAATTTATATTTTAATAAACAATTAATTGAACTAAAAGAAAAAAAAGAAAAAGATGTATCGCCGAAAGAAGTAATCAGATTTCATTTGAGAGATAAATTTAGATCAGGATTATTAATAAATAATATAAATGAAGATGTTTTAAAATACGCAATTGATAACGAAGATAATTTGGTAGATAAGTTATCAGCAGAAATGGGAAATCCAGGTATAATACCATTTTTATACAATATGAATATAATATCCATTAAAGAATATAATATTCTTTTACCGTATTCAACTGATAAATTTGATGTATCTAATTATATAGCATATAAATTATTGTTATCTGAATATATGAAAAATATAAATTTGAAAACATTTATAATACCTTTTACAGATTTACAAAAAGAATATATTACTAAATTATCAGATATTTTATTACAAAAACTTAAAAATGTTTCAAACTTCAACATAGATGGTGGTAAATTATCTGATATAATAGATAGATATCCTAATTTATTTGTATCTGATATAGGATTGGGAGAACGTGTATTATTATATTTAATAGGTGCGACAGATAATATAATTGAATTGGTAAGTTATTCAAATATCAGAAGTATGATAAATTCTGTAAAGAAATGGGATATACCAGATTTCGACGACAGAGTACAGAAAGAAATAAGAGATTATAATGCAATGATGGCTAGTAAATTAGAAATTCAACCTACTAAATACACTCCTCTATCTACAGATGAATATATAGATGAATATGGTTTTAAACGCCATAAAGATTACCGATTAACAGAGAAAATAATAAGTGAATTACACAAAGGTGAAGCTAGTAAAGACAAAGATAAAACTACTGATTTAGAAGTAAAAGAATTGGATATTGCACTTACTACTTTTAAGTATGAAGGTGTAGATGTCAATATAATACGATTAGCATTAACTATTTTACGTAAAACTGCTTTTCAAGAAATAATAAGACGAAGAAAAGATTTAGAAATTATAGCATTAAATTTAGATAAATTATTATCTGGTGATTCTAATGCAGTGTTAACTGTTATAAAAAATAGTGAATGTGAAGTTGTTAATTTAAACGATACAATTATAGCTGCAAATAATTATATATGTAAAATATCTCAACAAGATATAAAAAAATATCCAGCGTCTATGAAAGCATTAGTTCAATTAGTAAATAAATATTTAGATTGTAAGGTTACGGTAAATAAAGTAGAATTTGAAAAAGAAAATTTATTCAAGAAATTTGTTCCATCTGCAAGTTTAATGGTTAAAAAATATGCATGGATAATAAAAAGAAGATTAACATATGGATCGGTAGAAGAATTATTAAAAATATCAAAAAGATTAATCGATGATATTGTAAATGATATAACTAAACGTTTATTAGGAAATATAGAGATGATTTATATTAATATATTATTGTATTACATAACTACAGTCTTAACATTGAAAGAAAAACCAGCAGAAAGATTATTTTTAAGAGTATATTATGAAAATATAGAAAAATTAAATAAAGATAAACGATTATCTATAACAATAGATTATAGAGAAATAGAACAATATATAGGGAATAATATAATAGGTGTACATTCTGCAATAATGTTGGGAGTTATAACAGAATGTGTTATAGAAAAAATATTTCAAGGAATAAAGTTAATGCAGAATCCTAACAAAATGAAACCAGTAGGACCTTCAGAAATAAAAGAAGCTAAAAATATAGCGCTAACATTAGGTGAGCAATATGTAAAAGAAGGTAGATACGCTGAAGCAGCTAATATGGCGAAAGATGCAGAATATTATAATTCTATATTAGCAACTGGATTATCGTATTACGATGATGCAATAATAACTATAAATATGATAACAGATGCTATAAGATATGATAAATATTTACGTAGATTTTGTTATAAATCATTAGGAGATATAAGTCAAGAAAAAAATACTATATATGAAAGTGTAGTCCAGATAGGAGTATATAAATTACCGCCAACTAAAGACAATTTATTAGGAATGGTTGCTGATACAAGAACAAGAACTATGTTAGATGATATGATAAATAAATTTAAACAAAAACATAGTAATATATTTTAAATTATACAGTAAATATAATGAATTATGCAAAAATGAAAGTTGATGATTTAAGAGCATTAATAAGAGAAAGAAATATATATTTGATAAAAGGTAAATATTTAAAAAAGAATTATATAGAATTATTAGAAAAGAATGATACGGAACAAACTGCATTAATAGTTTCTAAAGGAAAATGTATAGATTCAGAATATAATAATTTATGTGATAACGGAGGAATATGTGATCTGTTACATGGAGTATGTTATAATAGAAATATACAAGGAAGACCATATAATGAAGATAAGATAAAAGCGATGGATGAATATAAAAACGATTACAAATTTGATATATTAAATAGAGTATTAGGAACTGAATATGAAGTTAATAAATACCTAAAAGAAAGAAGAGAATTTTATAAAAATCAAAGAATATCTCTATTAAATATGAATTTATATCAATTAGAATGTGAAATGATATATAGAGATATAGAAATTCCAGAATTACTTAAATTATCTATTTCTGAAAAGAAAGAAATATATATTACTATGTTAACTGATTATTATACTACCAATATAGATTTAGATTTGCCATTGAGATATATAGCAGATGATACATTTGTAAATATAATAGTTCAAATGAAAAAATTAAATCTATGTGGAAATGAATATGACAATATATTATTAGCAGATAGAAAATATATTACTGGTAAACTATGGAGGCAATTAGAATATAGGAATATAAATATAGATATAATTATAAAAAAAGCTGAATGTGATGATATAGAAGGAGAAAAATGTCCAGATAATAAAGTGTGTAGCTCATTTACACATAAATGTATATCTGATTCAGGTAATATGAGTAAACTTACTACAGCAGATGGAAGAGTTATAATAGGAAATAATCAATCTTTATCATCACTTCAAGGATTATTAGGAGGAACCATACAAAAATTCGATAGAGTAGATAGAGTATATAATTTATTAAAGTTAGATATTAACAAAAATAATGAAAACAAAAAAGTACCAGAAAATGAATATGAAGAAGACGAAGAAGAAAAAAATGTAGTAAAACAAGAATATACAATAGAGAGTAAACCTGAAATTATAAATATAAATCCAGAATTAGTAAAAAACAATATGAAAATATGGAATATTTTAATGGATGATCTTAAAAAAGTTTAATGTTTAATAAGATATATCATAGATATTAATAAAATTATAGATATAATAGCTATAGCAACGTATAATCTATTGTCAAGTATAAATTGATTTATATCCATATTTACATATATTTATGAAAAAATGTTATAATTGAAATAATATGACGATATAGCATATATAATTATATAGCACGCTACGGTTAACACTACTAATGTTGTTAGAAATCTAACAACATCTATACAAGATGGATTAGCCGCATTTTTTGACATTACAACATTAGGTTTAATCATTAGTAATAATATCAATAATATTATAGGAATAGATATATATATAATCATTCGTTTTCTTTTGCTAGATATATATGCACAAGAATCTGTATCCTCCATTATTATTACTAATAATAATAATATTTTTTTTCCATATCAACTGAATATGTATATGTATTAACTTTAAAATATATATTTTAAAGTTAATACATATAATTTAAATGGCAATAAAAAACTATTCGGTAAATATTACAAAGGATACAGAAGATGTTGATTATAAACCTACAGATATAAAACAATCATTCAAAGATTTAGATATAAATAAATTAGATTTAGCTAATTTAGAGAATAAAGATAATTTAGATCCTACAGAAATTATACATCCTATTAACATTCTCATTGAAAAAAATAAACCTAATGTTGATATAAATGTAGGAAGATCTAAACATAATGTTGATACGAATGTAGGAAGATCTAAACATAATGTTGATATAAATGTAAGGAAAAATGAACCTTCTGTTGATATAAATGTAAGGAAAAATGAACCTTCTGTTGATATAAATGTAAGGAAAAATGAACCTTCTGTTGATATAAATGTAAGGAAAAATGAACCTTCTGTTGATATAAATGTAAGGAAAAATGAACCTTCTGTTGATATAAATGTAAGGAAAAATGAACCTTCTGTTGATATAAATGTAAGGAAAAATGAACCTTCTGTTGATATAAATGTAAGGAAAAATGAACCTTCTGTTGATATTTATACTGAATCTCCAATAGAAATTATTGAACCTAATACACATGAATTTGATATATATCAGTCTTCTCATAATATTCCTACTACATTAATTGATACACATCATCATACTACAGATGATGAAGATATTCCTACACATAAAATAAAATATGAAGAATCAGAAGAAATAAAAGTTATACCTAAGATTAAAACAGATAGTGAAAGAAGAGATGATATAATATATGAATTTGTAAAATTGAAAGCTAAGTATGGTAAAACAGATCATATAGAAATACCTAAATTTACAGAAAATTTATCTGAAATAGAAAGTAGATATAAAAATATTTCAAGAGAAATATATATTCGGTATGCAGCAGATACTTATGAAGATTACTTGAATATAATATGTATAGTAATAGAATATGTATGCACAAAATGGTTTAAACTTTCGAATATAGCTGGATTTGCAGCTTATAGAGCGAGAGAGAAGATGACATACCATTCTTATTTAATAGATATATGTGAAAAACATAGAACTATATGGATTAATTTTCCCCCAGAAGTTAAATTAGCTGGAATATTATTTATAAATATTATAATATATTCAGTTATAAATTCAAAAATTACTCACGATGAACCGGATACAAAAATAGAATTATCTAGTGCATATTCTATGTCATCAATAGACTATGACAGCAATGGATCTAATCATCGTCATCGTAAAAAACGAGATAAAATGAATGGACCTAAGGAATATATATAATTTTTTCTTACATAAATAATATAGCTGCATAGTCACCATTATCATATTCTATTACATCTGCTCTATTTTTACCTTCGTATGTAGAATCTATACCTAATACACTATATACATTTACATTCAATACTTCTAATAAATGTTTATTAAGAATATGACTAAAATATCCTTTATTTATTTTATTTTCTCTCCATATATACGATATTGATACAGCTCTATCATATATTCCATTTTCTACATTTTGAATTATAAATATATCATCACATATATCTATGTTATTATAGATATATGGATTTTTTGAACATAAATCTACATCAAACTTTACTACATGTTTATTTGTTTTATATTTCATATATTTTAAGGATAATGAACTATCTATACATATTATTTCATCCTTATTTTTTTTATAATCTGATATATTTTCGTATAAACACATTATTTTATTTGTATACTTAATTTCCTTATTTGATATATATGTTTTTAAATAATCTATTAATTTATCGTATATTTTTTCTGTAGGTACTATCAACTTTCTATTTTCAAATGGATATCCATCTAGTGTTATTATTGAAGGAAGTTTAAACATATCATATACATAATTCTCTTTTACTATACACGCATCTGTAGTTATATTATAATAAAAATATAATATAGTAATACATTGTTGAAGGAATGATGATATTTTATATATGTATTCGTATTTATTTAGTTCAGATGTATACTTTGTTACATTACCTATGTAAGGAGGTAGTTTATATTTACACGGAATATCTTCTATGATATCTATATGTGGATATATAGGAATATATTTATATGTAGTAGTATATTCTTTATCAAATGGATTTATATATAATCCAATTACTTTGTTATTAAATACTTGTTGGTATATTATATCAAAATTCAATATAACATAATTATACGTAGACCATATAACATTAGTACATATAGGTACATTATAAGGAGCGTTAGGAGATATAAAAATACAACAACCATCACTATATTTTACCATTCTCAATTTACCTGTATCATCTATATATTGTTCTATTATTATGGTATTCATTATATTACATATAATAAAAATATTATATGTAATGACATGTGTTTATAATTTAGTACTAATTTGTGAATATTCTTTTTTTTCTGGTAAATAATTATTAAATATTAAATTTAAATAAATACCATTTTCATGTTGTTCGGATAATATTATTATGAATTCTGCAAATAAATCATTAGATATAGTATATGGAAGTCCAATATTTATATTTCCAATTAATATATCTGTTATATATTTATAATCATCGCATATATTAACATAAGTTAATAAATAAGAAAATAATTTTGAATCATCGAAAACATTTATATAATCATTGATTATATCTTCATCTAATTCATTTATTGAACATAAAGATACATTATCAAATGTGAATATTATATCAGGCCTTCTATGCATAGGAAGATAGATCAGTAATGATTTTATAAAGTCTATTGTATATTTTTTCATAAAAGCGATATATTTCTCTTTCGTAAATGTATTCTTTATATAAAAATTATATTTCTGTTTTACATATTTTTTTATACTTATATACATTTTTTTCATTTTATATATTACTCTTCTTATAAATCTATATATATATTCTTCGTATTCCATTTTCTATTAGTAATTACATACTATGTAATTAATAAATATCATTTTAATCATACGAATATAATTTCATATCATCCAATATATATTCGATATACATTATTTTATTACAGCTATTATATATATCGAATAACACTGAAATATCTTTATAATCAAATGTATACTTAGTACTATGTATATCGAATATTAATTCGTACTGTAATTTATCTTCGTATGCATTTTTAATGATACATATTACAGGATATGTGGTATTAATTTTTCTATGTATATATATATAATTATATGTATGTGTGTTAAACATTCCAGTTTTATTGTCCTTATTCACTTCGTATATCAATAATGTACATTTATAATATTCTTCTAATATTGATATTAATATATCAGATGAACTATAGTTGTCTGATAATATAATATTTCTTATATCATCGTCAGACATTTGTGACGTTTCTTGTTTAGAAATTGAAAATGACATAGATAAGAGATTAAATTTAGTAATATCTACATATTTTATAGGATCTGATAAATAATCTTCGTTAGTTGCAAGTTCTATACAATGTATTAAACTATCAGGTGACTTTTCTACTCCTTTTTTAAATATAGATCTATCTGGTATCGCTATTTCGAATAATATTTTTATGTTGTAAGGAATTTCACCTATTCTACCTGTATACACTGTTTTATTTGAGCCTAATACATAATTATGAGGATGTTTTTCTTTTTCTTCTACATTATGTATATAAGACATCAAATTACTATTCTTCTTTCTGTATTGATTATTCTTGAAACAACATGGTATATATTTAGATTCAATACTTTCGATAGTATTTAATTGTAATCCAGGCCAGATATATTCCGTAGATTTATCTGTAATTTCTCTAGGTTCACATTTAAAATAATACCCAGAATCTTTAGGGTATTCCATTACTTTATCTTTGTCTTCTGTATTATAATATTCATATGTAGATATAGGATATGGTTGTTTTTCTTGTTGACATTTATCTGCATATCTTTTAGGAAACATATCAGGATTATATTTTCTTAATATATCTGCACGTTTTCCTGTTATTTTATCTTTCATTACTTTTACTTTTTTAACATCTGAAAATGTTAAATTAGGAATTATATCTATATATTCTTTTTTCACACTGTCGCTATTATAATTATATACTCCAATTAATTTACATATAACTTTTTGGAAAGCTATTGCAAAATGAATATTTGTAGCATTCAATATTTTTATATTTATATATTCTTCTTCTTCTACTTTTTTATAAGTTAATACAAATGTTATACCAGAAGATGATATATCTCTTTTTTTATTGTTGTAATATATATATATTTTCTTTTTATGCAACATAGTTTTATCTATTTCGTTGAAATATAAATAATATTTCAATAATTTATCGTTAAATATCATATCACTTAAAATAATTTTATTCAATTCTTTATTATATACCTTAATATTTCCTTTCATAGATATTTGTATATTATGATTTATATAATATTTAACGTGTATTTGTTTTAATAATAAATCTGTTATATATTCTTCTGAATATTTGTCATTAACTATAAATGTAAATAATAATATATTGTTTATATTCCAATAACAATTTGTATAAGATATGGTATCTGCGGTAAATTTAAAGTATATACCATAATTATTATCGTTCGTTACATCTTCTGAAAACCAACTATTATTTATATATTCAACTGATGATGATTTATAAACAGTAGTAACAGGAGTAAATAATTTTATAAATGGTATATATTGCGTTGTTATGAAACTATCAAATAATTCATATATATTTAAATCATCTATTAAAGTGAAAAAAATAGATTTGGTATATTCTTCAATAGCTATATTATCGCTAAGTACAGATGTAAATTTTTCCATTTGTATGTTTATATCTTTTTGATAATTTACATGTTTTATAACACTTTTGACTCTTTTCTCTATAAATTCTTCAAATTTATTAGATATATATTTTATATTAGATATAGATGTAAAGGATGATTTAGAAAATATTTTAAGTACATCTAAATTGGATGGAATACCATGTATTTTTATCCATAATATTCCTATATACACAGAATTTAGCATAGGATATTCTAATAATAAAAAATCTATATATTGTTTATTTATATTAGTTATATCATATATATCTTCTAGATATATATATATATTATATATTAAGATATGATTTTCATCTTCAGTATAAACTATTTTTAATAATTCTGGAATTAAATTATGATTTACAGCATATATATTAAGTATATCTATTGGATCTGCAAATTCAGATATATTAAATTCTTCATTATTTATCTTCATATTAATAATTGAATAGAATTAAAATAGCAATATATATAACTATTATTTTGGTAATTATTACAACAATATTATTTACATACACAAAAAAGAATTTCAAACATAATGTTAGTATACTATCCATAAAAGGGGAAACAGCTAATGCTATTATTACTAACAATAATATATATTTGATATATTTATTTCTATTCGAACATGTAAAATATTTATTCAATATATATATTTCTTCTTGAGAAGGATCTATATTTAATAAAGGAAGAGAATCTATATCATCCATATTAATATGGATGATATTATTTATCATCTTCTTTAAAATTACCGGTATCTTGAATATAATTAGCTATCCATTTTATTATTTTTCCTTTACCTTCTACTTTTGTATCTATTTTTCCTTTATTTATCATAACTAATGTAGGCACATTAAAAATTTGTATAATAGGTGAATATCTTATCATATTACGGCTATCAATTGAATCTAATCGTATAATTTTTATCTCCGCATTCAAATCATGAGTTTCTATACAATCTATAACATCTCTTGAATTTTCGGATGCCATACTTGCAAATAATATAATAGATTTCATTTGTTGTATATACTTTTTTATTTTTTCATTAAAAATATATTATTAACTCTTTTCAACAGACTACTTTCATGAGTTATATGACTATATCCTAAATGAATAGTATAAGATTTTAATATAATTATGTAATAGAAAAATAATATATATATATATTTTATACCTAATCCAATATTTATACTTATTAACACATCTATTATGGATATTTTTATAAACATTATGTTATATATTTCGAATATTATGTATATGTATATTAATATATCGTTCTTAATATATACACCATATACACATAATATTAGTAATATGTTATTAATATAATGGCTTATTGTTAGTATATATTTATTTTCTTTTTCTATACAATTATGTATATTAATATGATCAATAGATGTACAGTTTCCTGTTATATTATTTATATATATTACAGGTATTAACAATATATATAAGCATATTAAAAAATTTATTATTATCGATACAAAAAAACTCAATAATTTATATTCCATTATACAATGTATCAGATAGGTTTATATAAATAAAAAATTGATTAATGATTACATATATATATTATATCTATTATAATACATTATCATGGCAAATGAAGATGTTATATATGAAGAGGATGAAGATTTTAAAAATGCGCATATATTATCAATGAATTATATCAAAGTTAAATCTATGTATAATGGAATGAATGATTTAATGACTAATATGGATATGATGGGACATACAGATATCCCTAATTTTAATGAATCAATACATAAAATGTGTGCTAATGAATATAAGAAATTAAAGAAATTCTATTTCTTGACATCAAAAACCAAGAAGTTAAATATATTTAACTTAGAAAAATATAAATCTATTCCAACACAAGAACGTGAATATAAAATATTTTCAATTTTGGATTTATTAACTGCAGAACCAGAAAAAGAAGGACCATATATTATGGTCCCTTTAACAGCGTTTACAGATACAATAAATCATATAATAGAATCTCAACAGAGATTCAAGTTAACAACTGTTAAGAATCTATCATCAGTTTTTTTACGGTATTATACTGAATTTCATTTACAAGAAATAAATATACAGAAACTCAATGATATCAAAGATAAATATGAAGAAGATAGATTACATATTATATGTGATAAAATAGAGAAATGTATAAAAAATATACAGATTCTAGATACAGCATTATTTCATTCCAAAAGAGATCTTATTGATTTTGAAGATTTTTGTAAGTTAATAATAGAATAATAAGTAATAAATTAAAATATAGATTTTTCTATATTTTAATTTCTAAAAGTGATTTATTTTTTATATTACATGAAATGGATATTAATATTATCATAACAGTTAATAAGATGAAGAATAGACATACCAAGCAATATGATATTTTTATAAAGTCATTTTATAAAGCTGCAAATAATGTATTTCATACTATGAGTGTCTTTGGATTAACTGGGATTCCTAAGTTAAGTAATACAATAGATATAGAGCATGACAAACAATTTTTATTTCTATCACAAAATAGTAAATTTACTTCATTAAATGGAATTGATAGATTAGAATATGAAGCTTTCGCATATGCATTATATAGAATATATAAAAATCAATCGATACACAACATTGCTGTTATAACAAATGTTCAATCATGGGTAAAGAAATATAAAGAATGTTATAAAAAAATAAAAACATATTTGTACAGTGAATTTGTTTTAAATCATTTATCGATATCTGAATTTATGATACATGTTGATGATGTAACTATGGGAATAAAATATGAAGATATAACAACTGATATCCAATTACAATATAATATAATGTTTGAATTAGATAGAAAGTTACTATTAGCTAATTTATAATGGTCCATTTTTTTTATTGCATTAAAGCAATAAAAAAAAATATTATTAATCTACTTTCGTTTTAATTGTTTAGGCATAGGTTTTACATCTACATGTTCATTAATATTAACAACATCTATTTTAAATAATTTACTATATTTATCTATATTATTAGATATTTCTTTTACAACATTTAATGGTAATCCAGTATATTTTGCTATATCTTTATCATCTACATCAGGAGATGAATTATGTATATAATCTATATATATTTTATACATTGTTAAATTTATAACAGGGACTTCTCTGGATATAGATTTAATTTCTGTATGTATTATATTTTGTATATTAGTATTATCTTTTTTTTTATCAGCTCCATTGATAGATTTACTATCTGAATTCAATGCTATTATTTTTTGTAAATTTTCTTCATCTTCTTCTGCAGAAGAAGATGAATATGAAGAATAATCAGATTCAGGAGTTTTTTTTTTAGGTTTAGATTTAGATTTATCTGGTATCAATGGTACGTCTTCATCTTCATTAGATGAAGATGAAGATGATATATTATTTGTAGAAATTGGTGCAACTCTTTTACCTGGAATTTTTGATTCATTCGATTCTTTTCTTAAATTATCTAGAATAAAATTTTTCAAATCTATTTTTTTCAATAATCCTTTATAGATATATCCTTTCTTTTTACAAAACATTCTAAGATCATTCATATTGTAATCATCGATATTATATTTTGTTATATTAAAATTTTCATCTTGTACTACTTTATTCTTTACTATTTTTTTCTTATTAGATGGTGATTGAGATGAATCAGAGGATATAACAGATTTCTTTTTTTTTTCTGGTACAATTACACGACTTTCATCATCTTTTAGTAATATATTAACATAATCTTTACGTAAAACACTATTATTTGATCCTGAACCTTTTTTAGGTACATTTAAATTACGTTTTATAATCTCATCTAAAAGAGCTTGTTTCGAAAAATTATCGTACATCGGCATTGTTTATATATATACAAATGTTTAATTGAACGTAATTCATTTTTTTTTACGAATATCATCGATAACACTATTTCTTATAGATATAAAATCAATATCATTTCGTATAAAATATTTATGTAATATAATATCTGTTTTATGTTGAAATTTATCACCGAATATATCGAATAATGTTTTTTTATTCCCGTGAAATATATTTGATATAATTGTAATATTATTTTTATACCCAAATCTTTTGAAATTATATATAAAAGTAGATATAATATCTTCTACAGATATATCGTCTGAAAATATTACATTTTTATAACATCCTATTTTAAAATTATATCCACAATCCGGTATATAATATGTATCATTTTTATACTTATATTCTAGAGAAATGTTATGATATATTTTTTCTGAATGTATATTATAAAAAATATTGTTATAATTTATATTAGAAATAGATGCATTTATAGATTCTTTTAAATATATTAAAGTATATAATATTGTAAACATCATAATATACCATATCATATCATTATGTGTTGTAGTAATAAAATGAGTTAAATTGCTATAAACTGGTTGATCTATGGTAACTAAATAATATGCATTTTTTAATTGTAAATCAAAATTACGATAATCATTGTTACATATGTAACACATATAATTTAATATATAATTATAAGGAATATTATAGCTTAACATATAAAATTTAGAGATAGAGATAATATCTACCATTTTTTTACAATCTCTATTCATATCTTTATATTCTAGTAACAAATCTGATTCAGTTATATTAGAAATAGGAATGAAATTAATAGTACATGGCGGATAATATACATATGCTGTATCTAATATAATATTACCTATATATAATGAATTTATATGTGGATATTTTTGTATACTAGTAAATTTTCTTGTAATAGAAGATAATTTTACAATTAATTTATTTATTTTTATTTTATACATTATAATATATATTGTATTTAATACAAAAGAAGTTATAACATAAAACAATGTAATAAATATATATCTGTTTATCATCATTTAAAAATGAATTAGCTATTTAATTTATATATATATATATGTGAATATGACTGAATTAGATATATTACAGAAGTTTTTAACATGTAATGTGACGTATAATAAAGAAGATTATACACATACTTCTGTTGATCCACGTGGTAAATATTATATTAAAGATAGTAATGTAGATAATTTCTGGAAATTATACGATAATTGTATAACAGCAGGATATATACCTACAATTACTGAACGTCCTTCTACATATACACCTATGAGAGTAGATTTTGATTTTAAACAACAATTAATATATCAAAATAGACAATATACAGATAATCATATTGAACAAATTGTTCATATGTATCAAGAAGAAATATTAAAAATATGTGATCAAGATGATATAGATAAAAACAAAATAGTTTTTTGTATATTATTGACTAAACCTAATCCTATCCCACAAGAAAAGTATATAAAAGATGGATTTCATTTACATTTTCCTTATTTCATATGTCTTCCATATATTACAGAATATGTGAGAGATAAAGTTATAAATGAAATAATATCCAAGAATATATTTGGAGATTGTACATTTATTACAGATATAAAAACTATAGTAGATTGCGACATTAGTAAAAAATGTTGGTTAGTATATAGTAGTTCTAAGAAAAGAAATGGTTCTGTATACACTATAAATAGTGTGTATAATTATTTAGGAGTTAAAACCCCTTATACTTATTGTATAAGTAATGATATAAATTTATATAAATTACTATCTATAAGAAATAAAAAACCAATCACTAAACTTACTTCTGATATAATCGAATTTGAACTAGAATCTAGATGTATAAAACGGAAAACTGTTATATACGATAGATCTGAAGAAAGTATAATAGATGATTTAAAAATAATCGAAGAAGGGAAAATATTAGATATGTTATCAGATGAACGTGCAGATGATTACAATCAATGGATGATTATAGGATGGATATTATGGAATATTACTAATGGAGATATGAGAGGATTTGATTTATGGGATATGTTTTCTAGCAGAAGTGATAAATATGATTGGTCTAAAAATGAAGTAATATGGAATAGAATGACTAAAGGAAATTATACTATATCAACACTATTATACTATGCAAATATTGATAGTCCTGAGAAATATATGAAATGGAGATCTAAAACTATACGATATATGATATATGAATCTATTGAAATGGGAGCTACACAATATTGTATAGCAAATATAATGTATTGTATATTTAAAAATAAATATAAATGTGTTTCAGCGAAAAATGAAGGTGAATGGTATGAATTTAAAAATCATAAATGGTACAATGATAATAATTGTGAAACTAGGAATATAATGCAATTAATTCCTACAGTATTATATACAGAATATATGGAAGTATATAAATATCTAGAAAAAAAGAAGAAGAGATATATAGAATTAAATGATGATTCTGATCATATGTGTAATAAGATACGATCTATAACCATGAAATTACAGAAAATAAATAGTGTAACGATGAAAATGCAAAATATTGCGTTTATTTCTAGTATAGTTAAAATGTGTAAATTAACTCCATTTTATGATAGTACTTTTTTAAAGGTAAAAGATAATGATAATAAATTATTCTGTTGTAAAAATGGAGTATTAGATTTAAACAATTTATGTTTTAGACCAGGAAGTCCGGAAGATAATATAACTATGTCATCGAATGTGTCGTACAATGAAAATCCTAGTTCATGGGAGTTAAAAATGATAGATTCATTTTTGGATAAAGTATTTCCAGATAAAGAGTTAAAAACGTATTTTATAGATTTAATATCATCTAAATTAGAAGGAGGAAATATAAATAAAAAATTCATCATAGCAATAGGAGATGGAAATAATTCTAAATCATTTACTTTCAATATATTATTGAAAGAAGTGTTTGGTGACTATCTATTAGTGTATAAGAAACATAATATACTAACAGGAGTAAAACGAACACATGGAACAGCAGATGAAGAATTATTGAGAATGGAAAATGTAAGAATAGCTATAACTAATGAAGTAACAGGTGGAGATAAAATAGAAGCAGGATTAATAAAAGAAATAACAGGAGGAGATATAATGACAACGAGAGGATTATATAAAAGTTGTTCGGATATCAGACCTTCATTTATGTTAATAATATTAGGAAATTCTTTACCAGATATACCTCATCATGATAAAGCGATGTGGAATAGATTAAGAGTATTAAATTTTGAATCTAAATTTGATGATGAAGCTCCTAAATCTAGAAAAGATCAGATAAATCAAAAACATTTTACAATAGATAACAGAATACATGGGAAAGTAAATATATTAGCTACATCATTATTATATGTTTTATTTGCTAATTATAAGAAGATTAAATATTCTGGTTATAAAGAACCGAGTAAAGTAATAACAGCAACAGCATTATATGAATCTAAAAGTAATTATTATAGAAATTTTATACGAGATAAATTACATAAAACTAATGATTCATCCATTATAAGTGTTAGAGAATTATACCAAATATTCAATGTTTGGTTTCAAGATACATATCCTGTATTTAGAAGTGATAAACCAGGACAAGATCAATTTAGAACGGAGATACAAAAATATAACGTTAAAATTGAAAATGGGAAATGTATAGGATATATATTAAAAATTGATGATGAAGAAATATATGAAAAATGATAAAATTATACAAATAAAATACGATATAATTAGAGTTAAATAACTGGAAAATGAACGATATAGAGGATGATGAATTGAGTAAATTCATAGATGAATATTTCACAGAATGTGAAAAAGAACGTGTCAATAATGATTCTGTACTTCCGAATACAGAAAACATTCATTCAACAGATGATGAAGAAAATATAGGAAAATCTAATAATATGTTTCCGTATGAAACATATAATTTTGATAATATGGAAACAACAAAATCTAATAATATGGAAACAACGAAATCTAATAATATGGAAACAACAAAATCTAATAATATGGAAACAACAAAATTTGATAATATGGAAACAACAAAATTTGATAATATGGAAACATATAATTTTGATAATGTGGAAACATATAATTTTGATAATGTGGAAACATATAATTTTGATAATGTGGAAACAGAAAAATCTGATAATACATTTAACATGGAATCAGCAAAATTTGATAATATGGAAACATATATTTTTGATAATACATTGAATGTGACAACAACGAAATGGGACAAAAATAGGGAAGATAAATCTTTACAAAAAAATGGATGTCATATTTTTCAAATGACAGATCCAACAAACATAACAACTATGAAATATGTTCATTCTATAACAAGAAGCAATACACGACATATTGGATATAATATAATGTGTAATAAAATAATGAATATTAAACACAAATATAGATATATATCATCGTATACTATAAGTTGTAAAATATTTATTGTTACAACTGTAGAACGTGAATTACTGGAAAGAAAAATACTCTTTAACACAAATCAAATAGAAAAGTATATAAAAAAAGAAGCAATAAATGTTTTTAGTGTATATGATAAATCAATTATACCACTAGTTGATAAATATAACATTCCTTCCAATAAATTGCATAAAGGTAAACTTAAATTTGTAAATTCGTGTATAAAACACAAATCAAATAAAGATTTTAATAAAAGTATGGATAAATTTGAAAGAAAGAGATTAGAATATTTGTCTGTGTATCAACCGTACGATTTATACAATTACACTTCTGCTTATTCAGAGAAAGGATGTAAGATCAATCAAGAAGAAGTAACTGCTAAAAATATAAATGTACTTTTTGCAGATTTTATAAAACAACATATATATATGTATCATATATATTTAAGAAATATTACAGAATGTTCTTTAGATGATATAATAAATTCTAATGTATATGAATATTTACGTTGGGTAAGTATTTCACTTGAATTCGAAACTACTATATTTTTAGAATGGCTTTCCATTTCTATACAACCATCATATTATTCTTATGTAACATTTAAAGATATTGTTGATAAATTTTTTAATTACCCCATATCATATACATTGTTACGACAGGCTAAAACTGGACCATTCAAAAGAGTTATGGATATAAAAATAAGATTAATGTATCCAAATATTTATATAACATCTCGTTCAATATATAAAACGAATAATATAACTGAACTTGTTTGGTTCGGCATAAAAATGATATAATTTTACAAATATCATTTTCTTTCTTTATAATAAAGAAAGAAAATGAATACTGACAATGACTCCACAATATCATATGAATATGATGATATATTGGATATTACAAATCAAGATTCTTCTGAATTGGATGAATCTTTTCCCATTGATACACCGCAAATTATTAATATTGAATGTACACCATTATATACGGTAAATACTCATCAAAATTACATACCTCCTGTTAATAATGTATGTAATATTCAATGTATTGCATGTACACCTAATATGTGTACTATTTATAACGAATGTACATTTTCATACATTAAAATGACATTCATAGAATATATGGATAAAACTATAGTTTTATCATTATCAGGTATTTTATTATCATCAAAATATATTGACTTATATCTTAAATCTATATATAATTTATTTCCATTCACAGGAATAAATATATATATTTTAAAAAGTATTCTTGTAACAACTTTATATATGTTTATAACTGTAAAATTTAAAGATATAATACAGAGTGATGAAAATATGTTATTAAATAACGGTAACATAGATATAGAATGGGTTGGTATATCTAAGATATAATAATATACATTTTTTTTACACGATATCGTGTAAAAAAAATTCACATTTACATATATATTACTTCATCGAATATACCTTCAATTGATTCATGACTTATAACTAAAACTAAATTTCCTGACGTAACAGATGATATGTATTTTAATGTTTCACTATTCGTATCTTCATCCAGATTATTTAAACATTCATCTAAAAATAAATATTTACCTCCTATTATTTCATGTAATGCTAATGTATAACATAATATTATTCTTTGTCTTTCACCGGCAGATAATTCATCTAATCCATTATTGAATTGAATTCCTTTATAAAATATTTTAGTTGATATTTTATGTCTTATCTCTTTTTTTATAGTTGTAAATGTATTATCGATACTTACTTCTATTTCTTCTTTAAACATATTACATAAATGTATATTTGCATGCACATTTAATGCGTGTATAAATGATTTCATAGATTCTAATTCTGCATTTTTCATGGCAGATTTTAACTCCATGTATCCTAATATATCATCTGTTAATTCTGATATTTTATCTATACATTCTTTTTTTTGTGTAATTAAATCTAAATATTTAACATAATCTGTATATTCATGAAATCGATATATAGATTCTTTCATATCATATATTTCAGATTGGATAAGTTTTATTTTATCGGATAAAATAGATATATTTTTCTCATCTTCTTGATATTCTACTAAAATAGAAATGTTATATTTATATTTTTCTATTTTTTTATCTAATATTTTATGTTGAGATATTATATATAAATTATCATTATATTTTTCTTTTAGTTTGTCTAATTCCATTGAATATTTATCTTTATCAGATGTACAATATTGTACATCATCGTGAGATATATTATATAGATTTTTTCTTTCTATTAAATTTAATAATTCAGGAGAATATGTTTTATTTTCTAGATCAGACACGGTTTTTATCCTATTTTTAATTTCTAATATCGTATACGATGAATTTTTATATATAGATTTTTCATTACATCGTATATATTCAATATTATTTTTTACTTTTGCTATGTCTATTTTATCTACATATTCTAAATATGTTTTATCTAGTACAATATTATCAGTAGTATCAGCTATTGTTAATTCGTTTCTATATATATTTAATTTAATGTTACAAGATGGACAATTAACAGGAATAACAGATGATCGTAAATATTTATTAACTTCTTCGTGTAAAGTAATACAAGATTGTAAAACATCGTCAGATTTTAAATTTACGATTTTTAAATAAGATTTTATTTCATTTATATATTCAACGCATTTATTATATTTCTTTTCTTTATCTTCTCTTTCTATCCATATATCTATATTTTCTATATATTTTTTATTCTCTTTTATAGCATCATTTTTATATTTATTTTCTATATTCATTTTATATTCTATTTCATCGCATAAATGATAATATTCATGTTGTTTATCAATTGTTGATATAATATGTATAAGAGTATTAATTTTTAATTTAATAATATCGGTATCAATAGGATAAAGTGGTAAATTATCTCTTATACCATTTATATTTTCTATTTCAATTTTACATCTTTCTATATCTATATAATCTTTTTTATGTAATATTAGTTTATCGAATATTAATTTATATTCTTTCTCATATTCATATTTTTTATTAATTAGTTTTTCTAATTCATTCGTTGTATGTGTAATATCGAAATTTATCATATCTGCAAAATATGGTTTATATTCTTTTATATTTATAAGTTTTTCTATGTTTGGTAACAAACATTCTTGTGATTTTTTATCTATGGATAGTTTATATATTTTATCTTTTACATATTTCTTGTGCTCTTCGTTGTCTACATCTTCTAATGAAATAGATTTTAATATATTTAATTGCTGACACGGAGGAACATTTAATACATCTATATTATTACATTGTTGATAATATGATGATAATAGAAATTTATATAAATCTATTTTAGTTATATGATGTAATATATACGATTGTGCTTCGTCACCGTATATAATATTGTCAATATCTAAAAACATTATTTCTACCAAATTAGGTTTATTTGTTCTTTTTATTTTTAGTTGTTTTATAGTTAATGATACAAAACATACAGTTTTACCTTTTTTAAGAACTTTCTTTCCATGATTAAAAAACAAATAAACTATAGAATTTAATATAGTACTTTTTCCAGTTCCAGATTCTCCTTTCAACAGAACAATACCTGTATCTGGTAATTGAATTTTGATATCATCGTAACATTTAAAATTATGTAATTCTAGAATCATTCTTTCTGATATATATCTATTTTTATAAATTGACTAATCAATTTTAATAGATATATATTTATTTTTACTATTTCCGTATACATAAATTTACATTATTATTCGTCTGATAGATATGTAATTTACATACAGTATAGTTTACATTTTCAAGTGATATATAATACAAAAATGCATTGTTACATTCCGCATCCTTTCCACAATAAAACATCGGCATAATATCTGTGAAAATTTTTTTCACATTAAATGGTAAATTTAAATGATAACTTCTATCATTTCTGGCTTTCCTGATGTGATCAGTTATATATTCTTCATTCTTATCACACATTAATGCTATACAATTTAATTCGAATTCTTTACAAATTACATCGATCATATTTGTAGTATCGAATACATTTCCTTCGCATAGTATAGTTTGATTATAAGAATATACCATATTAGTCTTCCATTCGTGCATGGTTGGTATGATTATATTATCTTTATTATTTAATGTTTCTAAGCATATACATCCTTCAACAGGAAATGATGTTATTTTCATCATAACCACATTGTATGAGATATATTTCATATATTCTGCTTTTAAATCACTGAACATAGATATAAACATATATCTTTCATATGAAGAAGACTCTTTACATATTTCTTGATATATAAAATCGTATGTACCAATTTTGACTTCATAATGGTCTGTAAAATAAATTTCACCTTTAATTGTAGATGATCGACATTTTGTACCGAATGGTATTAGTACATGATGTTCAGTAACTACATCATGTTGTATTTCATTACTTCTAGATTTTGTTATCGTTGTTTTTACATCGATGTTAGTCACTTCGGTGACATTATCAACATTTGAAAATGGAGAAATAAAAAGCATATATCCTTTTCCTAATCTGTTTTCCATGAATATTTTATTTTTATATATGAATTGACATTTATTTCCATCTTCTTTGAAAATAAGATATGTTTCGTCTGTTTTCATATCGTATTTCGATAGAACACACATTTTCAATGGTAAAGTTAAAAAACATATACATAAATATGAAATATAAATCAATTTTATTATATAAATGATTGATGATGACACCATAGTAACAATTACAATAATTTTTACATTATCTGTTTTTTTAGTAATATGTATTCTATCTATATTAGCATCAATAAATTCATCTAAAAAAAATCAATATGAATCTTTTTTATATTCAACAGTAGTATGTATATTATCTTCTTTTATCTTATTCTTTACACTTATATCATATGCAATATGGTATGCGAATAAACATTGTTCATGGTATTGGTATAATAATAACAAAAATAAAGTTTTATTATCTCCAGAAATAGAAAATAGTATATATAAATATGTGAAACAATCTAATAAACAGGTTAATGATAAATTAAAAATGGATAAGGAAGATATAGAAAGATTAAAAATGGAATTACAGATGCATAAAAAAGAAGAAGATGAAATGATAAAAAAAGATGAATTGGATAAACAATTAGCTGAAGTATTGGAAAAACAAGTAATAGAAAGAGAAATTAGGGAAAAGAAAGAAGAAGAAGAAGTATTACAATCTATTGAACCTTTATATAGAACCAAAATGACAAAATTATTTTCTGCTATGAAAGCAGATGAAGAATATAAGGAAGTACAGAAGATAAAAAATGCCGACTTATTACAAGAAATTCAAAATCAACAAAACATGAAAGTAAAGAAATTAGACGATATGAAAAAAGATCCTAATATAGATTTAGTTGCTGAAGAGAAGAAAATAGATAAAGAAATAGATGATAATATGAATAAATATAAATCTGATTATTCCAAACATTTCGATATGTATAGTACATATTTACGTAAAAGTAGATTACAATCTATCGAAGATGCAAAAAAAGTAAGAGATTCAGTTTTATTATCTATTAAAAATAAAATGGTAAAACCTAATGTATATAATACAGATTTAACAGCTGATATTAAAAAACAAGATGAAATGAGAAAACAAATATTAGGAAGTTCTACAATTCCTTCCGTAACTGTAACTTCTTCTTCATCTGTAACTCTTCCATCTATATCTTTTCCTTCTGTAACTCCTTCTACAACTGTAACTCCATCTATAACTGTAACTCCATCTATAACTGTAACTCCTTCTGTAACTCCTTCTGTAACTCCTTCTGTAACTCCTTCTGTAACTCCTTCTGTAACTCCTTCTGTAACTCCTTCTGTAACTCTTTCTGTAACTCCTTCTGTAACT